>BFBZ01000012.1_pt248 | contig 16451 bp, 19 predicted proteins | sample 1888401 | NCBI WGS metagenome assembly BFBZ01 (sample SAMD00112614, study PRJDB3348) | symbiont metagenome | host: Chara braunii | reverse complement strand
CAAGCTCATGGGCACGCTGACCGCCGACCAGATGAAGGATGCCGTATGCAATGGCATCGCCACGAAGCAGGATGGATCGGGTCCGCCCGGTCTCATGAGCTGGGTTAGATGTGTATAAGAGACAGCCACGAAGCAGGATGGATCGGGTCCGCCCGGTCTCATGAGCTGGGTGACTTGCAAGGCCACTTTGCAGGTGGACATGCGTGTGTTCGATGGCTTTTCGGGCGCGAACTACCCCTCCGTCATCAAGGCCGACGGCTCGCTCGATGTGAACAATATGACGATACAACCGACCGACGCCTGCAAGGTGGTGCTGTTCCGCGCCTACTATCCCTGGACTGTGCTGACGCCGTTCCTGGGTTCGCTCATGTCGAATATGCCGAGCGGCAACCAGGTGTTGCTGGGCTCGGCGGCGGCCTTCCGCACCGAACCCTATCCGGACGCCAGCCGGGCGACGACACAGCTATGTTGAATCGTCTTCGCATACGAACGTTTGGCCAAAGCGGCATGGCGGCGGTGGAATTCGCGCTGATCGCGCCGTTCATGATCGCGTTGTTTTTCGGCCTCGTCGAAGTGTGCAACGCCCTCAACGCGCATCAGAAGATGACGGCCGTGACCTCGACCGCGGCCGACCTCACCAGCCAGGCGACCCAGGTTTCGAAATCCGATCTCAACGATGTGTTTGCCGCCTCATCCGCCATCATGGCACCGTTCGCCACCGGCAACATGTCCATCGTCATCACCAGCATCACCGGAACAGGCCAGCGTAACAGAGGCACGGTGGTGTGGAGCCAGACCAACGGTCATGGCGTCGCCCACAATGTCGGCGATCCGATCACGGTGGGCGATCCCACAAACCTGGCCGCTGGCGATACGGGCCTGCTTCCAACGACCTGCACCAACGTCAATCAATGCAGCCTGATCCTTGCCGAGGTGACGTATAATTATACCTCGCCCTACGGCAAATTCATCATCGGTACGCTGCCGATGACGGATACTTTCTACAGCAAGCCGCGCCGCGTCATCGCGGTGGCCTGCACCGATTGCCCCTGAGCATTAATCAGCTGCGCTTCCGCGGCCGCATCAGACCTTCCTGCGCAACAGAGGCGACAAGTGTTCCATCGCGGGTATAGATCGCCCCGCGATTGAAGCCGCGCGCGCCCGATGCGCTGGGCGCATCCTGCACATAGAGCAGCCACTCGTCGGCCCGGAACGGGCGGTGGAACCACATCGCATGATCGATGCTGGCCATCTGCACCGAGCGATCGAACCAGCCGATGCCATGGGGGCGCGTGGCGGTGTCGAGCAGCGTCATGTCGGAGGCATAAGCCAGCAGGCATTGGTGCAGCGAAAGATCGTCGGGCAATTTTCCCGTGGCGCGGAACCACACCATCTGCCGCGGCGCGCGCTTGGGCGGCTTGAAGAATTCCACCGGCTCGACATGGCGCATCTCGATCGGGCGGGGCCGCGTGAACCATTCGCGGTCTTCTTCGGAAACCTGCGCCACGGCTTTGGCGCGCATCTCGGCTTCGGTGGGAAGCGATTCCGGATCGGGCGCCTCCGGCATCTCGAATTGATGCTCGAAGCCCTCTTCCGGAACCTGAAACGAAGCCGCCAATGTGAAAATCTGGTGACCGTGCTGGATCGCAACGACGCGCCGCGAGGTGAAACTCGCGCCATCGCGGCTGCGGTCCACCTCGTAGAGGATCGGCACTTTGGGATCGCCCGCGCGCAGGAAATAAGCGTGCAACGAATGACAGACGCGGTTCTCCACCGTGCGGTAGGCCGCCACAAGGGCCTGCCCCAGCACCTGCCCGCCGAACACGCGCTGCATCCGGTCCTTCGGCGAAACGCCGCGAAAGATGTTGACCTCGATGGGTTCCAGACCGAGCAGATCCAGGACTTCATCAATGGGTGTCGTGGCCGATGCGCTCATGTCGCTCCCATTAAAGCGAGGTTCCCGGGCGCGCAAGGCAAGCCGCTTGCGGTTTGACGGGCCTCATCTTGCCCTATGAATAAGGTCACGCTGGCTCTATCCAGTTATCCGTATACGGATGGATAAGCCCCCCCTCCCACACGGGCCTCGCCGGACGGGGGCCGCAACCACTGGCCGCCGCTATGGGCCGGGCTTCCCCCCTTCCCATGTGGCCGGCAGATACTCGAGCCGGGGCTCTTCGCCGGTTAAACCGCGCTTGAGATGAGCCACCGCCTTATGTAATCATATGAACATTATTTAGACATGTTTTGGCAACCAAACAGACTCGCCTTCTGGCACCAAGGAAAAGAGGTTCGGTTTTGGGAAGTTCCTGAGATGTTGCAGGGCAGTCACAGGCGTTTGGCAAAACCGGGGATTTTCAGCTAAATATCGGAGTCCCAGGGGCAACCGTGGGAGACTTTCGGCCCGTTCACCGTTATATGCGTAATTGGTCCGGACAAACGGCGGGGGATTCCTGTCCGTAGACTTCTCAAAGCGAGGGAAAAATAAATGAAATTCCGTTTTATCGCCCTGGCAGGCGTTGCTGCGCTTGCCCTCTCAAGCCCGGCATCCGCCGGCAGTGAGACAGGCTGGTACTTCACGATCGGCGCAGGCTGGGATCAACTCCAGGATGTGAAGGTCAAGGTTGATGGTGTCGAAGGCACCGCACCGTTCGAAAACAGTGCGCTTGTTGTCGGCGGCGTCGGCTACAAGCTCGATTCCATCCCGATCCGCATTGAAGGCGAACTCGGCTACGACTCGCATGGCGTCAACAACGATGCGAGCAGCGCACTTGGTCTGGATCTGCGCGGCTCGGCGTCGGTGCGTTCGGGCATGGTCAATGCGATCTACGACGTTCCGCTGACACCTTCCCTCGACCTTTCGCTCGGCGCCGGTATCGGTGCGGGCAATGTGCGCGCGAACGTGCGTGACTCTGCCTCGGGCCTCGATATCGCCAGGGGCGGCAACACCGGCTTCATGTGGCAGGCCATCGGCGGCCTGTCCTGGCAGGTTGGTGAGCAATGGGATCTCTTTGCCGAATATCGTTTCCGTCAGGCTGACGTGAATTCTGATTATGGCAACGACCTCGGCGTGCCGGTTCACGTTTCGAACCTGAACGAACATGTCGTCATGGCCGGTCTGCGGTTCTATCTCGGACAGGAAGCGCCTCCGCCGCCTCCTCCCCCGCCGCCCCCGCCGCCGCCGCCTCCTCCGCCCCCGCCGCCGCCTCCTCCGCCGCCGGTCAAGACGTTCATCGTCTTCTTCGACTTCGACAAGTCGGACCTGACGACGGAAGCGCAGCAGGTTGTGTCTGAAGCGGTGAAGACTGCCAAAGGCAACAACATCGTGAAGGTGGTGATCACGGGCCATACCGATACGGTCGGCTCGCACCGCTACAACCAGGGCCTTTCCGAGCGCCGTTCGGCTTCGGTGAAGGACGCGATGGTTGCCCAGGGTATGGACGGTGCGTCGATCGCCACGTCCGGCAAGTCCTTCGACGATCCGCTCGTGCCGACCGGCCCGGGCGTCCGCGAGCCGCAGAACCGGCGTGCGGTCATCGAACTGGGTGATGGCGCGGGCAACTAAGCCCGGCCAACGCCGAAGAAACAAAGGGCGGGCCGCGAGGCCCGCCCTTTTTGTTTGTGCATGGACGATCCGGCCGCTTCACCCGTCGAGAGCAGTGAACCAGATCCCATTCGACATCGCGCACATGGATCTTCCGGCGATCGTCATCGCCGGCGTGCGCCGCAAATCATCTGCCGGTGCAAAACGAAAAAGGCGTCTGCGCTTCTGCGCAGACGCCTTTTTCAATTCCAACAATGCTCGCGTTAATTCGCGGGATAGGCCACCGAGGCCGTGCCTTCGGGCTTTTTCCAGATCGGGCTCTGATCGGCCGATTGCGCCAGGGCCGTGCCGCCGAATTCCACGGGTTTTGGCGTGGGCACAATGTCGGGCACGGAGGCTTTGAGGCCCACGGCGACGCGGATGTTGCAGGAATCGAAGGGGCTCGATTCCTGGACCTGCACGCCCGACACGAACATCGCCAGCGTCGGCTTCTGCGGCGCGAGAGCTGCGGCGAACACCGCCTCGGCGGCGGCGCAATAGCCCTGATTGTCGTGAATGCTGCGCATCGAGGAATCGTTGGCCAGCCGCGTCTTGAAGGCGTGATATTCGGCCTCGCCTTTGCGCGGACCGTAGAAGCGCTTGAACATCTTCAGGAGATCGGAATCGGACCGGCGCAACTCGGTGCCGAAGCCGGTTTGGAAGGCGTTGAAATGCTGGATGGCATGGCAGGTCAGCGCGGCGACCATCAATTGCTGCTGGATGGCGCTGGCCTGGATGGCGGTGACTTCATTGTCTCTGGCGCATTGCGTGGCAGCCTGAACCTGACCAACCCCCAGCACCCATGCAAGCGCGCAGGCGCCCGCTTTGAACGTCCGTCCCATTCGACAGCCCATTATATATGCTACGCCCGTTAGCATAGCATGGGGCTGGCGGCGACGGCGAGACCGGCTTTCGCGGAACTTTTGGAATCCTTGGGGAAACGAATGGGAGCGCTTTCGCATATTCGCGTGCTGGATTTGAGCCGGGTGCTGGCGGGGCCTTGGGCCACCCAGATTCTGGGCGATCTGGGCGCGGAGATCATCAAGATCGAAAAGCCCGGCGAGGGCGACGAGACGCGGCATTTCGGCCCGCCCTTCCTGAAAGCGGCGGATGGCAGCAAGGCCGACGCCACCTATTTCCTGTCCGCCAACCGCAACAAGAAATCGGTGGCAATCGATCTTTCCGATCCGCAAGGGGCGGCTCTTGTGAAACGGCTGGCCCGGCGGGCCCATGTGGTGGTGGAGAATTTCAAGACCGGCGGGCTGGCCCGATACGGCCTCGATTACCAGAGCCTGGCGGCCATCAATCCCGCGCTGATCTATTGCTCGCTGACCGGCTTCGGACACGATGGTCCGTATAAGGACAAAGCGGGTTACGACTATCTGGTGCAGGGCATGGCTGGGCTGATGAGCATCACCGGCCAGCCGGATGGGGCGCCGGGCGCCGAGCCGATGAAGGTGGGGGTGGCGGTTTCGGACCTGCTGACCGGCCTCTACACCACCATCGCCATTCTTGCCGCGATTGTTCATCAGGGCCAGACCGGCGAGGGCCAGGAGATCGACATGGCGCTGTTCGATTGCCAGGCGGCGGCGCTGGCCAATCAGGCATCGAATTATCTGGCAGGCCATATGGTGCCGACGCGGCTGGGCAACGCCCATCCCAATATCGTGCCCTATCAGGTGTTCGCGACCGCCGATGGTTTTCTTATCCTCGCGGTGGCCAACGATGCGCAGTTCCGGCGTTTTGCGAAAGTAGCCGGCGCGGATGCAATCGCCCAGGATGGACGCTTCAACACCAACGCCGATCGCGTGCAGCATCGCGAGGTGCTTGTCGGCCTGATGAAACCCATCTTTGAAACGCGCACGACCAACCAATGGATCGCGCTGCTGGAAGCCGCGAACGTTCCCTGTGGCCCGATCAACCGTGTCAATCAGGTGTTCAGCGATCCGCAAGCCATCGCGCGCGGCCTCACCATTTCGATGGCGCATGCAACCGGCCCGCTCGATCTCGTTGCAAGCCCGCTGAAACTTTCCAGAACACCGCCGGAATATCATTTGCCACCACCGCTTCTGGGCGAACACACCGATGTGGTGTTGCGCGATGTTCTGGGGCTGGATGCCGATGCGCTGGGCGCCCTGCGCAAACAGGGCGTGGTGGGCTAGAACGGACGCCCTGCGCCCCGCCTTTGGAAATTGGATCGCCCGGCCCATTGGTGCATTATCTTTCGATGGCCTACGAACTGCACTATTGGCCAACCATTCAGGGACGCGGCGAATTTGTCCGCCTTGCCCTTGAAGAGGCGGCAATTCCCTATCGCGATGTGGCGCGCGCGAAAGGCGGCGAAGACAGGCTTGTGGCGGAACTCGGCAATCGGCGGCTCCAGCATCCGCCCTTCGCGCCGCCTTTCCTGAAAGCGGGAAAGCTTGTGATCGGGCAAACCGCGAACATTCTGCTGTTCCTTGGCGAACGCCACGGGCTCGCGCCCAAATCGGACGCGGGCCGTTTGTGGACGCATCAGTTGCAGCTGACCATCGCCGACCTCGTGGCCGAGATTCACGACAGCCACCACCCGATCGCAGGCGGTCTGTATTACGAAGACCAGCAGAAGGAAGCCGCCAAACGCGCGCGCGATCTCAGGGCAAACCGGTTGCCGAAATATCTGGTCTATTTCGCCCGTGTTCTGAAGAAGAACCGCAGCGGCTGGCTGGTGGGAAACCGGCGCAGCTATGCCGATCTTTCGCTGTTCCAGATCGTGGAAGGCCTGCGCTATGCCTATCCGCAGGCAACGCGCAAACTCGAACGGAAGCTGCCCGCGTTGACGGATTTGCGCGATCGCGTGGCGGGACTGCGCAATATCGCGGCCTATCTCAAATCGGACCGGCGCATCCCTTTCACGCGCGAAGGCATTTTCCGCCATTACCCGGAACTGGACGGCTGAAAGCGCGGCCAGGATTAAACATGCCTCAGAACGTGATTTGCGCAACGAAGCGGTAAGGTAGAGCGTTTATCTTATGTTCACCTAAAGGCCGCTCGCCATGCGCGCGCACCGAACATTGCCGTTCCTCCTTGTTGCCAGCTTTGCCGGAGTTCCCGGTGTGGCTTATTGCCAGGCGAATCCGGCCATGGGCTGGCAGGACCAGCGCTATCTGGCATTGCAGGCGCCGGGCCATTCCATGTCCATGCTCCGCCAGCTCGACCGCAACCACGACATCGGCCGCAGCGAGACCGGGGACAATGTGCGGCTGGGCAGCAGCGTGACCATCCGCGAGGGCCGGGCCTATCTGTTCCGCGGCCGGAGCGAGGATTTCCCCATCGCCCAGTTCGCGGGCGCGGTGGACGGCAAGGGCTTCCACCTCATCATGTCATGGCCGCCATGACGGGCTGAGGCCTTGGGCGCACTTTTCTCACAGGGCCGCATACAGTATGCATCCGCGCCCGGCATGAGGCCGGGCTGGAGAAAGAATATGTCGTACAAAGTCGCTGTCGTCGGCGCGACCGGCAATGTGGGCCGGGAAATGCTGAACGTGCTGGCCGAGCGCCAGTTTCCCGTGAGCGAGGTCGTGGCGCTGGCCTCGACCAAATCCATCGGCACGGAAGTTTCGTTCGGCGACAAGACGTTGAAGGTCAAAGCGCTCGACTATTTCGACTTCACCGGCACCGACATCTGCCTGATGAGCGCGGGCGGCACCGTTTCCAAGGAATGGTCGCCGAAGATCGCCGCCCAAGGCGCCATCGTGATCGACAATTCGAGCGCCTGGCGGATGGACCGCGACGTGCCGCTGGTGGTGCCGGAAGTGAATGTGGCGGCCCTCGACCACATCAAGAAGGGCATCATCGCCAACCCCAATTGCTCGACGGCCCAACTCGTGGTCGCGCTGAAGCCCCTGCACGACGTGGCGACCATCAAGCGCGTGGTGGTTTCGACCTATCAATCGGTTTCGGGCGCCGGCAAGGAAGGGATGGACGAACTGTTCACCCAGACGCGCGCGGTGTTCGTGGCCGATCCCATCGAGCAGGGAAAGTTCACCAAGCAGATCGCGTTCAACGTGATCCCGCACATCGACAGCTTCATCGATTCCGGCTTCACGAAAGAAGAATGGAAGATGATGGTCGAGACCCAGAAGATCCTCGACCAATCCATCCAGCTGGTGGCGACCTGCGTGCGCGTGCCGGTGTTCGTGGGCCATTCGGAAAGCGTGAACATCGAATTCGAAAAGCCGCTCACCGCCGCGGACGCGCGCAACATATTGCGCGAGGCGCCGGGCGTGATGCTCGTCGACAAGCATGAGGACGGCGGGTACGTCACGCCGATCGAGTGCGTCGGCGAATATGCGACGTTCATCAGCCGCGTGCGCGAGGATCCGACGGTCGAGAACGGCCTGTCGCTCTGGTGCGTCTCGGACAATCTGCGCAAAGGTGCTGCATTGAACGCGGTGCAGATCGCCGAATGCCTGATCAACCGCAAGCTGCTCAAGAAGGCGGCGTAACCAATCCAAAATTGTCATGGCCCGGCTTGTCCGGGCCACCCATCCCGTGCGCGTCTGCGCGCGGAAGAGACTTTCGTTCACCTGGGTGGCCCGCATTCGCGGGCCATGACATGATGGGATTATGGATCAGAACGAATTCAGAAAATTGGTAAAACGCTTCTCCGCCGCCGCGACCGCGGGCGATGGCGCGGCACTTGCCGCTTGCTTCACACCCGATGGCACCTATTTCGATTACATCTATGGCCCGCACAAGGGCCGCGCATCCATCGCGGACATGCTGGAGAATCTGTTTCATCGCGATGCGGCGGAATATGACTGGACGTTTTACGATCCCGTGGTGAACGGCGATATCGGCTATGCCCATTCGCTTTCGACCTTCGTTTCCAAAGTGCCCGCCTATCTGGGCCGCGAGATCGTGATCGATGGCATGAGCCGCTTCGTGCTGAAGGATGGGCTGATCGCCGAATATCATGAGAGCGTGAATGGCGGGGTCGCGCATGCGCAATTGGGCCTTGAGCCCGCGCGCATGGCCAAGGTGATGGCGCGCTGGGCGGGATGGTTGCGCGAACGCCCCGATGTGGAGGCCTATCGGGCCGCCGTGCGCGCCAGATACGCGCCAAAAGCCTGACATTGTGCCGCTTGGCGTGGGCGCTGCCCGCCCGCTACTCTCCGGCCCGTTTTCAAAGGGGATTTCCATGACCGCCATTCGCCCGCGCCGCAGCGTGCTCTACATGCCTGGATCGAACGCGCGCGCGCTCGAAAAAGCCCGCACATTGCCCGCCGACGCGCTGATCCTCGACCTCGAAGATGCGGTTGCCCCCGATGCCAAGGATGTGGCGCGCCAGCAGGTGGCCGATGCGGTGAAGGCGCGCGGGTTCGGCAAGCGCGAGATCATCATCCGCATCAACGCGCTTTCGACGCCCTGGGGCGAAGATGACCTGAAGGCCGCGGTGGATGCGGGCCCCGATGCCATTCTGGTGCCGAAGATCTCGCGGCCCGAGGAATTGCATGCGATCGATGCGAAGATCGGCACGGCGAGCACGGCGCGGGTCTGGGCGATGGTGGAGACACCGCTTGCCATCCTCAACATCGCCGCGGTTGCGAGCGCGGGCGGCAGGCTTTCCGCGTTCGTGATGGGCACCAACGATCTCATCAAGGAAGTGCGCGGCTCGCACACGCAGGACCGGATGAACCTTTCGGCGGCGCTGGGCCTTTCGGTGCTGGCGGGCCGGGCCAACGGGCTTGCCGTGATCGACGGCGTTTACAACGACATCCAGAACACCGAAGGCTTTGCCGACATCTGCCGCCAGGGCCGCGCCTTCGGCTTTGATGGCAAGACGCTGATCCATCCGAGCCAGGTGGACGCCTGCAACGACATCTTCGCGCCCTCGGCAGCCGATGTGGAGGCCGCGCGCAAGGTGCTGGCCGCGTTCGAACTGCCGGAGAACAAGGGCAAGGGCGCGATCAAGGTGGATGGCCGCATGGTCGAACTGCTGCACGCCGAAATCGCGCGCCAGACGGTGGCGCTTTCGGATGCGATTGCGGAGATGAACAATTAGTGCGAACCAAACAAAAGAACTGTCATCCCGGCCAAGCGATGCGCAAGCATCGCGCCGCGCCGGGACCTATCGTGCAGCACGCGCCATGGGTCCCGGCTCTCGCGGCCCTCGGCCGGGATGACAGTGTTTTTGAATGTTGAACGCTCCCGATGCAGGAACGGACCTATTTCGTCTACATGCTCGCCAGCAAATCCTATGGAACACTTTATACCGGCGTGACGAACGACCTGATCCGACGGGTGTGGGAGCATCGCGAGGGCGTCATTGCCGGGTTCACCACGAAATATGGCGTCAAGATGCTTGTCTGGTATGAGCGGCACGGCGATATTCACGAAGCGATCGCGCGCGAGAAGCGATTGAAGCGCTGGCGACGGGATTGGAAGATAAGCTTGATCGAAGAGGACAATTCGCGTTGGACCGATCTTTATCCAGGTCTGGTTCGGGGATGGGTCCCGGATCGGCCTTCGGCCGTCCGGGATGACAAACGAGGTTAGGTTGAAAGACATGAAAACCAATTCCGGCAATTTTTTCGAAGATTTTCGGCTCGGCCAGACGCTGCACCATGCGACCCCGCGCACGCTGACCGAAGGCGACCGCGCACTTTACACCGCGCTCTATGGCTCGCGCTTCGCGCTGCAATCGGGCGATGCGTTTGCCAAACATCTGGGCTTCCACAAAAGCCCGGTGGACGATCTGCTGGTGTTTCACACCGTGTTCGGAAAATCGGTGCCGGATATTTCGCTCAACGCGGTGGCCAATCTGGGCTATGCCGAAGGGCGTTTTATGAAGCCTGTCTATCCGGGCGAAACGCTGACCGCCATTTCGGAGGTGATCGGCCTCAAGGAGAATTCGAACGGCGAGACGGGCACCGTTTATGTGCGCTCGACAGGGCGCAACCAAGACGGGGAAACGGTGCTCGAGTATTGCCGCTGGGTGATGGTGCGCAAGCGCGATCCGCAAGCCCCAACAGAAACGCTGGTGCCGCAACTGGCGGACTGCGTGGAGGCGAGCGACCTTCATGTGGCCCCGCACACCGATTACGCGACGCTGTTCAACACAGAGCTTTCCGGCAGCGCCCATCGCTGGGACGATTATGAGCCGGGCGAGACGATCGACCATGTGGACGGCATGACGGTGGAGGAAGCCGAACACATGCTGGCGACGCGGCTCTACCAGAACACCGCGAAGGTGCATTTCAACCAGTTCACGGAAAGCAAGGGCCGCTTCGGCAAGCGGCTGATCTATGGCGGCCATGTGATCTCCATCGCGCGCGCGCTTTCGTTCAACGGGCTTGCCAATGCGGTTTCCATCGCAGCAATCAATGCGGGCCGCCATGTGGCGCCGCTGTTTTCGGGCGACACCGTGTTTGCGTGGAGCGAGGTGCTGGACAAGGCGGAAATTCCCCATCGCCGCGATGTGGGCGCGCTGCGCCTGCGGCTGGTGGCGACCAAGAACCTCCCTTGCGACGCTTTCCCCGACAAGGACGACAAGGGCGTCTACCCCGAAAACGTGATCCTCGATTTCGATTACTGGGCGCTTCTGCCGCGCAAACTCTGATGGCGCTTCTGGAGCGTTACCGCGCACTTGTTTCGGCCAGGTCGCTCAAGCCGGATGCCGAACAGCTGGCAGCCGCCCAGAAACTCGATGCGCTGGCGCGCGCGCTCAGATCCTACAAGCCCGGCGGCTGGTCGCTGTTTAAAAAGCCGGCGGCGCCGCGCGGTCTCTATATCTGGGGCGATGTGGGGCGCGGCAAATCCATGCTGATGGATCTGTTCTTCGAAACGGCGCGGGTGCGCGCCAAGACCCGCGTGCATTTCAACGCCTTCATGGTGCAGACCCAGGCGCGCATCCATGCCGAACGCCAGAAAGGCGAAAGCGGCGATCCCATTCCCCCCGTCGCTCAGACAATCGCGCGCGAGGCGATGCTTCTGTGTTTCGACGAATTCCAGGTCACCGATATCGCCGATGCGATGATCCTTGGGCGCTTGTTCGAACATCTCTTCGCGCTTGGCGTGGTGATCGTGGCCACCTCCAACACCCCGCCGGACAGGCTTTATGATGGCGGGCTGAACCGGCAACTCTTCCTGCCCTTCATCGCCTTGATTCGCCAGAAGCTCGACGTGCTCAATCTCGATGGCGCCATCGATTACCGCTTGCAGCGCATGGCGGGGATGAACGTCTACCTGACGCCGCTGGGCGCGGAGGCCGACCGCGCGATGGATGAAGACTGGCGCAAGCTCACCGATGAGGACCGCGGCGAGAAAATGGAGCTGACCGTTCTCGGGCGCAGGCTTGTGGTGCCTGAGGCGGCGGGCGGCGTGGCGCGGTTTTCGTTTGACGATCTGTGCCGGGCGGCGCTGGGGGCGGCGGATTATCTTGCCATCGCACATGCCTTTCGCACCGTGCTGATCGACCATATCCCGGTGATGGGGCCGGAATTGCGCAACGAAGCGCGCCGCTTCGTGCTGCTGATCGACACGCTTTACGATGAAGGGGTGAAGCTGATCTGCTCGGCCGCCGCCCCGCCCGAAGGCCTTTATGCCGATGGCGACGGGGCAGACGCCTTCCGGCGCACCGCTTCGCGGCTGGCGGAAATGCAGAGCGCGGATTATCTAAGCCATGGACACAAAATCGAAACGCCGGCAGCCGATATAGACTGATGCGCGACCTCTTCGCCATGGCGGGCTTTGTTCTGTTCCTGATGCTGTTCTTCGGGTATCGCGAACGCATTCTCGATGTGCTGCGCCGCTTCGACCGCAGGAACGCGCAGCGCCAGATCGAACAGATGCAGGAGCGCAACGATCCCGTCGCCCATTTCCGCCACACGATGAAACTGGCCGAGGAACAGGTGGAAGAGATCGCCGAACTCCCCACCATCGACCCGCGCACGGCCACCCCGGTCACGCGCTATATCTTCCAGGGCGAAATCTTCGCCACGCGCGGCGAAGCGGAAAAAGCACGCGCCGAAGCGGTGGGCCAGATTGCCCGCGGCTTCTATGCCGAATTGCCCAAGGCGCTGGCGGCACGCGGCAACGGCAAGCTGGGGCGGGATTAGAACCCTAAGCGATGGACGCGCGGGACGCGCCTTCCTATGCTCTCTTCAGCAGCAATGGAGGAAACAATGTTCGATCTGAAAAACAAGCGCGTGCTGGTGGTGGGTGGAAGTTCCGGTATCGGTGAAGGTGCGGCCAAGGCGTCGGCCGAACTGGGTGCGAAGGTGATGATCGCCTCGCGCTCGGAAGAAAAGCTCAAAGCAGCGGCCGCGCGTATCGGCCATGGCTGCGAAACGGCCAGCATCGATATTCGCGACGATGCCTCGGTCGATGCCTTCTTCGCGCGTGCGGGCGCGTTCGATCATGTGGTGATGAGTGCGTCGCAGGTGAACATCCAGCCCGTGAAATCCTTTTCGGTGGTCGAGGCGCAAGCCTCGATGAATTCGAAATTCTGGGGCACCTATCGCATTGCGCGCGGCGCGGAGATCAGCGCAGGCGGTTCACTGACAATGATTTCGGGCGCTGCCGCCGTGCGCGCCAACAAGGGCCGCGCCTTGCAGACCGCGATCAACGCGGCGGTCGAAGCCTTGACCAAGGGGCTCGCGCTCGAATTCTCGCCCGTGCGCGTGAACACGGTTTCGCCGGGACTGGTGGACACGCCGATTTTCGGAAATGTCGATGCGGCGCGGCGCGCCCAGATAGAAGAGTTGGTGAACCGCACACCCACCAAGCGTTTCGGGCAGCCCGCCGACATCGCGATGCAGATCGTGGCCTGCATGCTCAACCCGTTCATGACGGGCAGCATCATCTATCTCGATGGCGGTTATCTGCTGTGAGACGGGTTTGCTGATGCGCAAAGCCGCCTCACCGTCCAAAAAGCCGAAAGCCTCCGCGACGCAATCCATCGGGCGATGTGCCTGCGGAAAGGTGGTGCTGGAAATCGACGTGCCGGCGCGATGGGCCTGGCACGATCATTCCGCAGCAAGCCAACGCGCGCAGGGCTGCGCCTATGCCACCTTTGTCGGCAGCTATCGTAGCCGCTTTCGCATCCTGAAAGGCCAAGACAATATCCGCCGTTTCAAAGACCCCGCCACCGGCGGCACGCGAAGCTTTTGCGGAGATTGCGGAACGCCGCTTGTTTACGAGCGTTTGCGTGCGCCCGAGATGGTCAACATTCCAAGAGCGCTTTTCGAAACCCGCACCGGCAGGGAGCCGCGCTATCATCTGTCCCTCAAGGAAGCGCCCGATTGGGCCTACAGGGGCGAACAGCTCGCACCCCTGAAAGGTTTTCCCGGCGTGATGTGGGAGCGGCCCAAGCGCAAGAAGCGCAAACTGTTCGACGAGGAATTCTGAAGCTCCCCGATCAGGCCAATGCCGGATTGGTGCCTGCCGATGGGGAGGCGGGGGTGCCTCCAGATGCCTAAAACACCTTCAAATTCCCGTTTCAGCCGGGATCACGCCTGTATTTCTGCAGCTCGATTTTGACAGCGGCCGTACCTGACGCATTGCCCAGAAGCTCTTCGCTCTTCAGCAGACACTTGAGGCTTTGCGTGCGGCCCGGTGCGCGCGCCAGCGCGTTGCGAAAGGCCTTGGCCGCTTCGGCGGGCTTCTGTGCACGCAGCAATTCCTCGCCGAGCAATTCCCAGCTGGGGAGTGCGACGATTGGCGGGCCGAACTCCATCGATATCTGAGATTCGTCTTCCGCGACTTTGTGCAAGGCGGCCAAACCGCCATCGCTATCGCCCGCGCGAATTTTGGCTGCCGCCGCCATTTCATCGACGATGATATCCACGTTCTGGCGATCTGCCTTGCTGGTGCTGCCTTGCGTCACCAGCAAGGCCAGCATCGCTGGCCGGCGGGCGCTGAGTACGGTGCTGGCTTTCTGGAGGCCCGCGGTATCATCGGCTCTAAGGGCGGTTACGGCATCGCCATAAGCGGCGAAGAAATCCGCCGATGGATCGGCTGAGGCGGGCCACACCAGACGCGGCGTCTTCTCCGCGTGACCGGTTTCGACAATCTGCGACAGGCGCATATAGACATAGGAACCGAGGGCGCTGCTATCGGGATCATAAGGCGTCGGCGCGCCGAGCGAGGCTGCGGCATCAAGCCGGCACTCCGCCAGCGCGGTTTGCGCATCCGCATCGCGGCGTTCCTGCAGTTCGGCATAGATGAGCCAGGTAAAATAGTGGCCGCAATGCTTCGGCGGTTTCCCGGCCCGCATGCGCAGCGCATTGCCCGCGGCGATCGCCTTCTTGTTTGCCTCGATCACCTCATCCCACATGCCGAGCGCCAGAAAGATATGCGAGGTCATGTGCAAGGCATGCGGCGCATCGGGCGCCAGGACGCCGTAGCGCCGCGCCGCACGCAATCCCAGCGGCGCGTGGATTGGATCGTCATACGAATGAATCATGTAATGCAGCACGCCCGGATGGCGCATATGCGTGGGATAGACATCTTCAAGCAGGGCCGCGGACTTCATGTAGATTGCGAAGTCGCGGCCTTCATGGGCGGTACCCAGCAGCGACAGCGCATAGAAGGCCGTGGCATCCACATCGCTTGGATATTTCGCGTGCATCGCCGCCATCGCATCGGCATAGCGGAAGTCGCGCTCTTCCTTGGTGCCGTCGCCATAGAGAACCTCGATCGCGCCGAGATAATCTTTCTCGCGCTGGGTGGGCGCCTTGGCGCTGCGGGCTTGCGGCGTTGACCCGAGTTTGGCGAGCGCCGCGCGCGCAGCGGGCAAATCCTGCTCCATCCAGACGGCATGGTTGTGTGTCATGGCTTCGCCCCAATAAGCCATGGCGAACCCTGGATCGATGGCTTGCGCCTGCTGAAACAACACAGCCGCCCGCTCATATTCAAAATCATGCAACAGCGCGAGCCCTTCGAGAAATGGCTTTTGCGCGGCCCTGGATCCAGAATTCGCGAAATGGATTTCGCCCGCGTGAAGCGCGCTTGGCCCCGTGGCGGAAATCTCATCCGCCGAACGTGCGGTGTGTCCGGACGCAGGCACTGCAAATGCGAGCCCGGCCACAACCATCACAGCAATCATGCGCATCGCGAACTCCCCGTTATCCGGAGCAATAAGCGCACGCCCGCATGGCCAATAGCAAGATTTGACCCGCGCGAGGCGGCTAGGCTGCCTCGCCCTTGAGCAAGCGCGGCAACTGGCCCAGCTCGCCGCCCGCATGGCGCATGAAAAGGCGGCGCAGGGGGGCGATCTGATCCACGATGCCAAGCCCAAGATCGCGGATCGCGCGCAGCGGCGCGATGTCGTTGGAGAACAGGCGGTTCAGGCCATCGGTTGCGGCAGCCAGCAGGAAGGAATCGAAGCGGCGCCAGCGTTCGTAGCGCTTCAACACATCGAGCGCGCCGATATCGAGGCCGAGGCGGGCGGCATCGAGCACGCTTTCGGCAAGTGCTGCCGCATCCTTCAGACCGAGATTGAGCCCCTGGCCCGCGATGGGATGAATGCCGTGCGCGGAATCGCCCGCGAGCGCGAAACGCGGGCGGACATAGCCGCGCGCCAGATGGAATTTCAGCGGATAGGACCAGCGGGGGCCAGCGGCTTTCGTGGCGCCCAGATGCGCGCCGAAGCGGCGGGACAACTCCGCCTCGAATTCCATCTCGCTCGATTTCAGAATCTTCGGCGCGATCATTTCGCGTTCCGTCCACACCAGCGAAGACCGATTGCCCGTCATCGGCAAAATTGCGAATGGCCCGGACGGCAGGAAATGTTCATAGGCCACGCCATTGTGCGGGCGCGCATGTTCGACGGTGGCGACGATTCCGATCTGCGGATAGGACCAGCCGACGATGCCGATTCCCTGCG
>BFBZ01000012.1_pt166 | contig 16454 bp, 15 predicted proteins | sample 1888401 | NCBI WGS metagenome assembly BFBZ01 (sample SAMD00112614, study PRJDB3348) | symbiont metagenome | host: Chara braunii | reverse complement strand
TACCCGATCCCATTCCGAACTCGGCCGTCAAAGCCCCCAGCGCCCATGGTACTGCGGCTCAAGCCGCGGGAGAGTAGGTCGCTGCCAGTCCTGCCAAGGACAGAACGAACTCCGCCAACACAACAAAAGCCCCCGTGGTCGAAAGATCACGGGGGCTTTTGCTTTTCCAATCCACGCGCCAATCTTTCCCCATGGATCTCACCAGACGAACCACCCTGTGCGCCGCCATGGCCGCGATAAGCCTTCCGGCACTCGCGCGACCGCCATCGTCAAATGCCGATCTCACACTCCTGAAATCCGCCATGGCGAACGGGCGTTTCGTCACCTATCAGCCGACCGGGGTGAAGGTGGTTGATGGAAAGCTCACTCAGGCGAGCGACGAAAGCATCCGTGCCGATCTCAAGGCGTTGCATCCGCATTTCGATTCCCTCATCACCTATGGCGCACAGGGCGGCGCCGAACGCGTGGCCGATCTGGCCGCCGAACAGGGGTTCCGCGCCGTTGTGATCGGCGTCTGGGATTTCTACAACACGGCCGAACTGGCCAATGCCATCGCAGCCGCGCGGCGCAATCCCAAGATCGTGGCCGGCCTTTCGCTCGGCAACGAGATGATCCTCTCAAAGCGCGCCGCTTGGGGAGATCTCGAGCACGCGCTGGATCAGGTCCGCGCCGAACTCCCCGCCACAGCCCTTACCGTGACCGAGACCTTCGCCGAATTTCTCGATCACGCGGATGCGAAGCCAACGCTGGCAAAGATGGATTTTCTCCTCGCCAACATCCACCCGATCTTCGAACCCTGGTTCCGCCAGGCCGGCCCCGCAAACTGGTCCGATTTCGTGATCAGGGTGAGCGAGCTTCTGGCCAAAACCTTCACGGGCCCGGTCCTGGTGAAGGAAACGGGCATCCCCACCGGACCGGTGAGCCTGAACTTTACCCCCGCCATGCAGCGCGATTTCTATCGCGCCTTGGAAAAGCACTTTCCCCAGACAGCAATACGCGCCTTCTCCTACTTCTCCGCCTTCGATGCCCCCTGGCGCACGAGCGATGCCATCGTCGGCGGCGGCGTCCACCCGGAGGAGGCCCATTGGGGCCTGTTCGATGCGAAGCGTGCGGCCAAGCTGGTGATGGCCGATTTTCCGCCGCTGCTCAAAGCGCGATAGTCCTTTGGGTTGGGCCCGGGCCGCTTTATCCTCGCCCCGTGATTCAGCCGCAAAGGAGTTGCGACATGGCCAATCGTGAGCAGAAATCCAACAGGGAAAAAAAGAAACCCAAGGCAGATGCAGGCAGCAAGACCAAGGCCGCGCCGCCGCCTTTCGTTGCCCCTGAAATCAGCCGCAAAGTTGGCAAAGCCAAGCGCGACTGAGAAAAACAAAAAGCCCCGCGAAATTCCGCGGGGCTTTTTTATTTCATACGCCGAAAACTACCCTTCATATTTGAACGAAAGCATCACGCGCGCCCGATAGGTCGCGACTTTGCCGTTCTCCACCGTCATGTCGAGCTTGCGCACCTCGGCCACGCGCAGGTCGCGCAGCGTCTTTCCCGCAGTCTCCACCGCGCGCTTGGCGGCATCCTCCCATGACGTTGTGCTGGTGCCGATGATCTCGGTCACCCGGTACACTCCTGTGCTCGCAGTCTTCTTGGCCATGGCGTGTTCCTTCCGCTGGCGGCAGCGCCCATCGGCCGCCGCGGCAGCCACCTTACGCCTCGTTCAGGGCTTTCCCGAATCAATGGGAATTCTTGCGAATACTTCGCCGTCAAGCAGAAATCACGAATCTGCCCTGTAATTGTTGCTTACAAAATCCGGGGCCGCGCATGCATCGCGATGCGATATTCCTTGCTGCCGCTGGATTGGTCCAGATGTTGCTTAACCATACGGCATTTGGCGAAGCGCCGTTCGGCATCGCGCATTCAAGGGGGAGCTTCCATGAAATCCGGATTTGCCACGTTTGTCTGCGCGGCCGTGTTGTCCACTGCCGCGATGAGCGCCGCATCGGCCACAGAACTGATGCCGAATTTCGGCAGCGTGCCCGCCGGCTGGTCGACCGACCGCTACACACCCGATAGTTTTTCCAATGTCGGCGTCTACCAGGGCCGCAGCGATGTTCTGGGCATCGGCATTGGCGCCAATGGCGCGGCAGCGAACCGCCCATCCGGCCAGCAAGGCCAGTTCTACGATACCCAGGGCGAACAACATGCCGTCTCGGGCAGCACCGGCGACTCTCTCAGCGCGGATCTTTTCGTGCAGCGCGAATGGGGCGATGCCGCGAACGGCGCGGTGCGCTCCGACATGTGGGGCATTCTGGGTGACGGTTCGCAAATCACCGATTACGCGATCATCGGCTTCACCAACATGGGCGCGAACAACTATGTCGGCATCCAGTTGTGGGATGACAATCTGAACGCCGGCAACGGAGATTGGGTCGAGCTGGGCCTCGGCTACAATGTCGATGACTGGAATTCGCTGTCGATCAGGCTCGATGCGTCGGGCATCATCTATTCGCTGAACGGTATCGACATCTACACCCAGGCCAACAGCTTCGGTGCCACCGAATTCAATGGCGTCATCATGCAGGGCTACAATTTCGATGACATCGTGAATTTCCCCAGCGCTGTGGCGACTGCCTATACGGCCCACTGGTCGAACGCACAGGCTGCGGCCACCCCGGAACCGGCGACGCTCGCCCTCCTCGGCACTGGCCTCGCAGGCGTCTTTGCCGCCCGCCGCCGCCGCAAGGCCTGAATCTCCGCACTCAAAAGGAAATAGGCCCGGGCCACGTGTCCGGGTCTTTTCTTTTGAACCGGCGGGGTGGCGTCGCGTATACCGTGAGCAATGAAACCCAGGCACATCATCGTCCACGACAAGATGCAGCGGGATTATCGCTACGCGCTCACCGAGCCTGAAGGCCGCAATTTTGATCCCGAATTCAAGCCCGAACTGACGCCGAAGGAAATGCTGGCGCTGGGCGTCTTCGCCGGAAAATACCTGACAGACTGCACCGGAGAATTTCCCAAAAGCTGGTTCACCCACGCAAGGCTCGCGAAGGCCAACCGCGACCCCAAACTGAATTTCTTCGGTGTGGACGCCAGCCAGCCGCTTTCGGTGTGGCGGCGCAACGGCTGGATTCACGTCGATGATCCACGCGGCTGGTTTCAATGGTATTGCCGCTATTATTTGGGCCGTCGCATGGAAGACGACGCCCGCCAGATCGCCCGCTGGAAGGCCATACGCCGCCACATCCGCCAGATCGAAAAGAATTGCGAACGCGGCGATCTCGCCTGCCGCCCGCGCCAGCGTCAGGCGGTGCTGCACTGGGCCTATGACAGCCGCAAACTCTAGATCACGCCTTCTTGAGCCCCCCGCCGCACGGGTGACCTGCGCGGGGATTGCTCCTAGTCTCGGGCCAACGCATTTCCGGGATTACGCCATGAAAGCCGCAACCGCCCTGTCGCTTGCCTTCGTCGCCACGCTGGTCTCTGCCACGTTCGCCGCCGGTGAGACCGCCGATCCGCTCGCGCCGGCGGGGCTGGGCCCCAGGCCGCAAGCGCCCCGCTCCGAACCTGTCACCGAAACGCTCTACGGCACCACGATCACCGATCCCTATCGCCAGTTCGAGAAGATGGGCCCCGCCACGGTCGACTGGATGAAAGCCCAGGGCGCCTACACGCGCACGGTGTTCGATGCCATCAAACCGCGTGCCGCGCTGGAAAAGCGTATCGCGGCCTTCAGCGGCAGTTTCGGTTTCATTCAGAGTTACCAATATCTCGGCGGCCGCGCGTTCTATGAATACTGTCTCTTATACACATCTAGATGTGTATAAGAGACAGTCGCAGCACTGCGCGCGAAGAACGGCGATAAGCCCTTCGCCATCAACTATTTCACCGCCTCGCCCGATGGCACCAAGGTCGCCGCGGGAATTTCCGAAGGCGGTTCGGAGGAAGCATCCGTCACGATCTACGATGCGGCCACTGGTGCTGCGATCGCAGGCCCGCTCGACCGTGCCGAATTCGGGGCGCAGACATGGAGCGGCGATTCCAAAACGCTCTATTTCAACCGTCTCAAGCCGCTGGCCAAGGGCGATCCCGAAACCGAGAAATACAAAGACTCCAACGTCGAAGCCTGGGATCTGAAACACCAGCCCGTCCGCGTGCTGGGCAACGGCTCGCCCAATGCGCTGAAATTCCTGCCCGACGAAACCCCCATCATCGCGGTCATTCCCGGCGCGCGGTATGCGGCAGCGCTGGCCATCAACGGCGTGCAGAACGAATGGGCGATCTCGATAGCGCCCGCAAGCCGGGCCTCCAATCCCAAAACAGTCTGGAAATCCTTCGTCACCCGCGATGATGCGATCACCAGCGCCGACATGCGCGGCGACGAGATATTCCTGCTTTCCCACAAGAATGCGCCCACCTTTCAGGTGCTGAGCGTCAAGGCGGGCCAACCGCTGTCTTCGGCCAAGGTGCTGCTGCCCGTGCGCGAAGGCCGCCTCGTGGAATCCATCCATGCCGCCAAGGATGCGCTCTATGTGCTGACGCGCGAGGGCCTCTATTCGCATCTGCTGCGCATTCCCGCAGGCTCTGCGAAGGCCGAAGACGTGGCGCTGCCTTACAAGGGCACCGTATCGGAGGTGTTCACCGATCCGCGCACAAACGGCGCTGCCTTTGCGCTCGAAAGCTGGAATGTCGCGCCCACCGAATATCGTTACGATCCAAAGACCGGGCAGTTCATCGATCTCAAATTGGGCATCAAGCCCGCCTTCGACCCCAGCGATTTCGTGATCCATGATCTTGAAGCCAAGGCGAAAGATGGCGTGATGGTGCCGCTCACCGTGATGCAGCCCAAAGGTGCCACGGGCCCGCAGGTCACCTTGATTCAGGCCTATGGCTCCTATGGCATTTCGCAATGGCCGGCCTTCAGCCCGCGCGCCGTCGTCGCGGTGCGCGAGGGTGTGACCTATGCGTCCTGCCATGTGCGCGGCGGCGGCGAACTGGGCGAGAAATGGCGTCTGGCGGGCAAGGATGAAAACAAGCCCAATACCTGGCGCGATCTCATTGCCTGTGGCGAAGACCTTATCGCGCGCGGCCTCACCACGAAGGACAAGCTGTTTGTTTTCGGTGGTTCGGCGGGCGGCATCACCATGGGCATGGCGCTTACCGAACGCCCGGATCTGTTCGCGGGCGTGATCGATGCGGTGCCCGCCGCCAACACCACGCGCAGCGAATTCTCCCCCAACGGCCCCCCCAACATCCCCGAATTCGGCACGATCACCACGGAGCAAGGCTTCAAGAACCTGCTTGCGATGGATTCCTATCAGCATGTGAAAGACGGCACGACCTATCCACCCGTCCTCATCACCACGGGCATCAACGATCCGCGCGTCTCACCCTGGGAGCCCGCAAAATTCGCGGCAAGGCTGCAAGCCTCCGGTACGCCCAATCCCGTTCTGCTGCGGGTCGATCTCGAAGCCGGTCACGGCATCGGCTCTACCAAAACGCAGAACGACGAACTCTATGCGGATATGATTTCGTTCATCTTCTGGCGCGCCGGATTGCCGGAATGGCGGCCGCAAAAATGACGCGAAGAGAGCATCCCTGTCCCCGAACCGAGGGACAGGGATGCCTCTGTCTCTTATACACATCTTTGGCGAAGCGCCGTTCGGCATCGCGCATTCAAGGGGGAGCTTCCATGAAATCCGGATTTGCCACGTTTGTCTGCGCGGCCGTGTTGTCCACTGCCGCGATGAGCGCCGCATCGGCCACAGAACTGATGCCGAATTTCGGCAGCGTGCCCGCCGGCTGGTCGACCGACCGCTACACACCCGATAGTTTTTCCAATGTCGGCGTCTACCAGGGCCGCAGCGATGTTCTGGGCATCGGCATTGGCGCCAATGGCGCGGCAGCGAACCGCCCATCCGGCCAGCAAGGCCAGTTCTACGATACCCAGGGCGAACAACATGCCGTCTCGGGCAGCACCGGCGACTCTCTCAGCGCGGATCTTTTCGTGCAGCGCGAATGGGGCGATGCCGCGAACGGCGCGGTGCGCTCCGACATGTGGGGCATTCTGGGTGACGGTTCGCAAATCACCGATTACGCGATCATCGGCTTCACCAACATGGGCGCGAACAACTATGTCGGCATCCAGTTGTGGGATGACAATCTGAACGCCGGCAACGGAGATTGGGTCGAGCTGGGCCTCGGCTACAATGTCGATGACTGGAATTCGCTGTCGATCAGGCTCGATGCGTCGGGCATCATCTATTCGCTGAACGGTATCGACATCTACACCCAGGCCAACAGCTTCGGTGCCACCGAATTCAATGGCGTCATCATGCAGGGCTACAATTTCGATGACATCGTGAATTTCCCCAGCGCTGTGGCGACTGCCTATACGGCCCACTGGTCGAACGCACAGGCTGCGGCCACCCCGGAACCGGCGACGCTCGCCCTCCTCGGCACTGGCCTCGCAGGCGTCTTTGCCGCCCGCCGCCGCCGCAAGGCCTGAATCTCCGCACTCAAAAGGAAATAGGCCCGGGCCACGTGTCCGGGTCTTTTCTTTTGAACCGGCGGGGTGGCGTCGCGTATACCGTGAGCAATGAAACCCAGGCACATCATCGTCCACGACAAGATGCAGCGGGATTATCGCTACGCGCTCACCGAGCCTGAAGGCCGCAATTTTGATCCCGAATTCAAGCCCGAACTGACGCCGAAGGAAATGCTGGCGCTGGGCGTCTTCGCCGGAAAATACCTGACAGACTGCACCGGAGAATTTCCCAAAAGCTGGTTCACCCACGCAAGGCTCGCGAAGGCCAACCGCGACCCCAAACTGAATTTCTTCGGTGTGGACGCCAGCCAGCCGCTTTCGGTGTGGCGGCGCAACGGCTGGATTCACGTCGATGATCCACGCGGCTGGTTTCAATGGTATTGCCGCTATTATTTGGGCCGTCGCATGGAAGACGACGCCCGCCAGATCGCCCGCTGGAAGGCCATACGCCGCCACATCCGCCAGATCGAAAAGAATTGCGAACGCGGCGATCTCGCCTGCCGCCCGCGCCAGCGTCAGGCGGTGCTGCACTGGGCCTATGACAGCCGCAAACTCTAGATCACGCCTTCTTGAGCCCCCCGCCGCACGGGTGACCTGCGCGGGGATTGCTCCTAGTCTCGGGCCAACGCATTTCCGGGATTACGCCATGAAAGCCGCAACCGCCCTGTCGCTTGCCTTCGTCGCCACGCTGGTCTCTGCCACGTTCGCCGCCGGTGAGACCGCCGATCCGCTCGCGCCGGCGGGGCTGGGCCCCAGGCCGCAAGCGCCCCGCTCCGAACCTGTCACCGAAACGCTCTACGGCACCACGATCACCGATCCCTATCGCCAGTTCGAGAAGATGGGCCCCGCCACGGTCGACTGGATGAAAGCCCAGGGCGCCTACACGCGCACGGTGTTCGATGCCATCAAACCGCGTGCCGCGCTGGAAAAGCGTATCGCGGCCTTCAGCGGCAGTTTCGGTTTCATTCAGAGTTACCAATATCTCGGCGGCCGCGCGTTCTATGAATATCGCGCGCCCGGTTCCGACAATTTCGATCTTATGGTGTCCGATGCCAATGGCACCCGCAAACTCATAGACATCGCAGCACTGCGCGCGAAGAACGGCGATNTCCCTCGTCTAATGCCTGGCCAGTTCCGCGCGGCCGACAACCATGTGATGCACTTCGTCCGGGCCGTCCGCGAAACGCAGGTGGCGCACATCGGTGTACATTTCGGCGAGAGGCGTCCATTGCGAAATGCCGGTGGCGCCATGAATCTGAATCGCCTGATCGATGATCTGGCAGGCCCGCTCCGGCACCATGGCCTTCACCATGCTCACCCAGACCCGCGCTTCCTTGTTGCCCAGCACGTCCATAGCCTTGGCCGCTTTCAGCACCATCAGCCGCATGGCCTCGATCTCGATGCGCGCGCGGGCCACCGTTTCCAGATTCTTGCCGAGCTGGATTATGGGCTTGCCAAATGCCACCCGCGTCGTCGCGCGCTTCACCATCAGATCGAGCGCGCGTTCCGCCTTTCCGATCGTGCGCATGCAATGATGAATGCGCCCCGGTCCCAGCCGCACCTGCGAAATCTCGAACCCGCGGCCTTCGCCCAGAAGGATATTCTCCTTGGGCACGCGCACATTGTCCAAACGCAGATGCATATGCCCGCGCGGCGCATGGTCATGACCGAAAACTTCCATCGCCCCGAGAATCTTCACCCCCGGCGTATCCATCGGCACGAGGATTTGCGATTGCTGAAACTGCGTGGGTGCATCCGGGCTGGTCTTGACCATGCAGATCATGATCTTGCAGCGCGGGTCGCCCGCGCCGGAGATGTAATATTTCTCCCCATTGATCACCCATTCGTCGCCGACAAGCACCGCACGCGTGCTGATGTTCTTCGCATCGGATGACGCAACACCCGGCTCGGTCATGGCATAGGCGGAACGGATATCGCCATTCAGCAGCGGCTTGAGCCATTTCTCCTTCTGCTCGGGCGTGCCGACGCGCTCCAGAACTTCCATATTGCCCGTGTCGGGCGCCGAACAGTTCAGCGTCTCCGATGCCAGCGGCTGCTTGCCAAGTTCGGCCGCGATGTAGGCATAGTCGAGGTTCGTCAAACCGCGGCCGATCTCCGAAGTCGGCAGGAAGAAATTCCACAGGCCGGATGCCTTGGCCTTGTTCTTTGCGCCTTCGAGCAATTCGAGTTGCCCTGGCGCCCAGCTCCAGCGATCGGCGCGGCCCTGACCCAGGCGTTCAAACTCCTCTTCGATCGGCGCCACATTTTCAGCGATATGCTTTTTCACCGCATCGAAAAGCGGCTGCGCCTCCCTGGACATGCCGAGGTTATTGAGTTCGGCGTCAATGGCTTCCGGGCTCAATTGGGCTTTCGCAGTTGCAACGTTCATTTGGATTCCTTCATTTCAGCGTTTTCTGATTGAGGGAATTGTGCAGCAAATGGCACCGCGAGTCTTTGAGCTTTTGTCGTGGCGCGCAGGCGGCCAATAGCCGGGAAATCCGGAACCGGCCCGCTCTTTGGCGATGAGAGTCCGACGGCGGATCCGCAGAACCTTCCCGTATCGCGCCCGCGCGCTCCGCTGCGCAGCATTGCTTTGCCCGCCCGGCCGGGATGTGATTTTATGTCATCAGACATGCGCGGGCCAGGGTGCCGGTTCCGTGAAAAAAATCGCAAAGGGAGTACTAAGTCATGGAAAACAAACTGCAATTTTATATCGATGGGAAATGGGTCGATCCCGTCGTGCCCAAAACGCTGGAGGTCATCGACCCCTCCAATGAAGAAGCTTTCGCGCGCATCTCCATGGGCTCCAAGGCCGATGTGGATAAGGCCGTCGCCGCCGCCCGCAGAGCGTTCGAGACCTTCTCGCGCACCACCAGGGAAGAACGCCTCGCCCTGATGCAGAAGATCATCGAGGTCTACCAGAAGCGTTATGGCGATATCGTGCAGGCGATCAGCCGCGAGATGGGCGCCCCGCTCGGCCTTTCGAAGAATGCGCAGGCCGCAATGGGCATCGCGCATCTCACGCAGGCGATGAAGGTTCTGAAGGATTACGAATTCGAAACCGTGAAAGGCACCACCGCCATCGTGCGCGAGCCTGTCGGCGTCGTCGGCATGATCACGCCGTGGAACTGGCCGATCAACCAGATCGCCTGCAAGGTGGCGCCTGCCATTGCGGCCGGTTGCACCATGGTGTTGAAGCCTTCCGAAGTCGCCCCCATGGACGCGATAATCTGGGCCGAAATTATGGATGAAGCGGGCGTCCCGCCCGGCGTGTTCAATCTCATCAATGGCGATGGCCCGTCGGTCGGCGAAGCCATGTCGTCTCACCCCGGCATCGACATGATGTCGTTCACAGGTTCGACACGCGCCGGAATCGCAGTTGCGAAGGCAAGTGCGGATACGGTGAAGCGCGTGGCGCAGGAACTTGGCGGAAAATCCGCAAACATCGTTCTCGATGATGCCGATCTGCAAAAAGCGGTCGTCGGCGGCGTGATGACCATGATGACCAACACCGGCCAGTCGTGCAACGCGCCCAGCCGCATGTTCGTGCCGAAAGCCAAACACGATCAGGCAGCCCAGATCGCCAAAGCCACGGCCGAAAAGGTGAAGGTCGGCGATCCGTTCGCCGAAGGCACCACGATGGGCCCGGTGGTCAGCGAAGTGCAGTACAACAAGATCCAGGGCCTGATCCAGAAAGGCATCGACGAAGGCGCCACGCTGGTCACCGGCGGCGTGGGCCGCCCCGAAGGCCTCAATCGCGGTTACTATGTCCGCCCCACCATCTTCGCCAACGTGACAAACGACATGACCATCGCGCGCGAGGAAATCTTCGGGCCGGTGCTGTCGATCCTGCCGTATGACACCGAAGAAGATGCGATCCGCATGGCCAACGATACGGTCTATGGCCTGTCGGGCTATGTGCAATCGGGCGACATCAACCACGCCCGCAAGGTTGCCTCGCAGCTTCGCACCGGCAATGTGCATCTGAACGGCGCAGGCGTCGATCTCAACGCGCCCTTCGGCGGCTACAAACAATCCGGCACAGGCCGCGAATGGGGCGAGTTCGGCTTCGAAGAATTCCTCGAAGTAAAGGCCGTTATCGGTTACGCGGCGTAAGATTTCTTTGTAGTATTCCCCGCAAATGGTGGAGGGGCGGCGCCGCACGATGTTCGGCTCCCCCCCCCCCATTGCTTCGGGGGTATCAAACCATGATCTTCAAGCGGACCCTTCTTGCAGGGTTGTTCATTGCTTTGGTCATCGGTCCCTTGCAGGCACAATCTGATCCGGTAGGCGCTGTTTTTCAGGAATGGCTCACCGCTTTCAATTCCGGAGACGCTGGCGCAATCCGGAAATTCTATGCAGAGCGCTTGGGCGATGCTGATGCGGCTTACCCTCTCAAAAACGCCGAGGACACCTGCGGGTTTGACACCGTGCGCGTGGAATCCCGGACAGCGCAGGGCATCAGTGTCCTGCTGGTTGAAAAGTGCTTACCGGCCCTTGAGCGACTGAAAATAGAACTCGGCCCCTCGGGCGAGAAAAAACTGAAGACCTTCGACCTCTACCCTCTCAAACTCCCACCGGAGAGGGTGAATGCCGCGCTGACAGATATCGCGGACCACCTTTCGGCAAGCGACAAGTTTGCCGGTGCTGTGATCATCGCGCACGGCGACAAGCAGTGGTCTCACAACTGGGGCAACCTGGACAAATCCGGCGCAAAGCCCATCACGGCGGACACCCCCATGTTCCTCGCATCGGCAGGGAAGATGTTCACCGCCGTATCCGTGCTGCAACTCGTCGATGCCCGGAAGATTGAGCTTGATGCGCCGCTCGGCCGATACCTGACCGACTACCCCAACGCGAAAACAGCGCGGGTAACCGTCCGCCAATTGCTGGAGCATCGCGGGGGCACGGGCGACATTGGTATCCTCGGCCAGAACGATGGGGCCAATCGTGCGCATGTTCGAACCATCGCAGACATTATTGCGCTCAACGGCAAACGCCCTCCGGATTTTCCCCCCGGCACAAAGACCGACTATTCGAACTATGGCTTTGTGCTCCTGGGAGCCATCGTCCAACGCGTGAGCGGCGAGAGCTACTATGACTATGTGGCCGAACATGTCTTCAAGCCCGCCGGGATGCTGAACGCAGGCTTTCCCGATCTTGAGCACTTGGATGGCGTCGCAGAGGGCTACACGACCTTCTACGGAAAGGCCCCGAAGCTGGTCTCGAACCGTGACTCTCTCCCCTGGCGGGGAATGCCGGCAGGGGGCGGGGTCGCCAGCGCGAACGACATGCTCAAATTCTTCAATGCCATGAAGTCAGGCAAGCTGCTGTCCGCGAAAATGCTGAAGCTGGCGACAACGGCCGGTGATACGCCTTGGTATGGCATGGGATTCATCGTCAACTCCGGCGAGAATCCAAGCTGGGGGCATGGAGGCCAATCGTACGGGATGGATGTGGCGGCCCATTATTATCCGAAACAGGATACCACGTTCGTTTGTCTGGCAACGCGGGATATGGCGTGCGACCGTCTGATGTACGATTGGTATCGAAGATATTTCGGCTGGCCGAAATAGGGGAAGTTTTTAAAACAGCCCGTTCATGTGGTCGTTCGGCTTGCCGGTGTTGATGATCATCACCGTGTCCTTGCAGTTCAGCGTACCCGCAAGCCAGCCTTCGCGATAATCGGAATCCTTGTCGAAGGTATTCTTGTCGCGCGCCTGTTGCTGGCGCGCCCAATTGTAGTTCGCAACTTGGCAGCCGTCATTGTAGCCCATGCGATAGGGCTGCGAATGCATCACACTTTGCCGGTAAGCCTGCGTGTCCTTTGCTCGTCCGCTCACGCATCCCGCGAGCATGGCGCCCGCGGCTACCATAAGCATCACACGGGTCACAAGCATTTTGGCCTCCGCTGGTTCAGTCCTTGGCGCGCTCCACATAGGAGCCGTCGTCCGTCAGCACCACGACCTTGGTGCCGCTCACGATATGCGTCGGCACCATGGTGCGAACGCCATTGGAAAGCATGGCAGGCTTGAACGATCCCGATGCCGTCTGCCCTTTGATCACGGGCTCGGTATCCACGACCTCGAGCGTCACCCGCGCGGGCAGCACGATGGAGATCGGCAGGCCGTTGTACTGTGAAAGCCGCACTTCCATGTTCTCTTGCAGATAGGGCGCCATATCCCCGATCACATCGGTGCCCACATGCACCTGGTCGAAGGTCTCTGGATCCATGAACACGTAGTGATCGCCGTCCTGATAGAGGAAGTTCTGGGTGCGCTCCTCGATGAACGCCTTTTCCAGCGTGTCGGTGGTCTTGTAGCGCTCGTTGACCTTCACCCCGTCCGAGATGCGGCGCATCTCCAGCTGGGTCACCGGCGTGCCCTTGCCGGGGTGGACGTTCTCGGCCGTCAACACGACGTAAAGCTTGCCGTCCTTCTCGACGACGTGCCCTTTGCGGATATTGCTGGCTATGACAGAGACCTGTCTCTTATACACATCTAGATGTGTATAAGAGACAGGCTCACCGCTTTCAATTCCGGAGACGCTGGCGCAATCCGGAAATTCTATGCAGAGCGCTTGGGCGATGCTGATGCGGCTTACCCTCTCAAAAACGCCGAGGACACCTGCGGGTTTGACACCGTGCGCGTGGAATCCCGGACNGACGACGTGCCCTTTGCGGATATTGCTGGCTATGACAGAGACCACGCGGCACCTCTAAATCCGTTGAGTGGCCGGGGTCATAGCAGCCGGGTCGGGCCCGGCCAAGGGGCGTTATCGAACACCCGGAAAGCTGGGTTAGAATAGGGCGATGAGGATACAAACCCCCGGCAAAGCCCCCTGGTGGCTGCCCCACAACCATGCCGACCGTCGCCCCGCGCTGCTTGCCCGCAACCGCATGAAAAGCGCCTTTCGTGGCCATTTCGAGGCACAGGGCTTTGTCGAGGTCGAGTGCGGCGCGCTCGCCGTCTCCCCCGGCAACGAGGCCCATCTCCACGCCTTCGAGACAAGCCTGATCGAGACGGGCGGGGCAGCCCACGCCCTCTACCTTCACACCTCGCCGGAATTCGCTGCCAAGAAGCTGCTGGCGGCTGGCGAAACCAAGATCTTCGATTTCGCCCGCGTCTTCCGCAACCGCGAGCGCACGTGCCTGCACGCGCCCGAATTTACCATGCTCGAATGGTATCGCGCGAACGAGCCTTACGAGACGGTGATCGCAGACACGCTCACGCTCCTTCGCCTGGCTGCCGATACAACCGGCATCGGGCAATTCAATTTCCGCGACGTGATGTGCGATCCGCGCGCACAAGCCGAACGCCTCACCGTTGCGCAAGCCTTCACCATCCACGCGGGCGTGGATTTGCTGGCCACGCTGTCCGCGCAAGGCGAGGGTGACCGCGATGCGCTTTCCCGCAAGGCCCAACGAAGCGGCCTCGATGTGGCAGAGAACGACAATTGGGCCGATATCTTCAGTAAGCTCCTCGTTGCCCGCATCGAGCCGAAGCTCGGTCGTGGCAAGCCTACAGTGCTCTGCGAATATCCGCGCTGCGAAGCAGCCCTGGCCCGTGCCACCGCGCATGATCCGCGCGTGTCCGAACGTTTCGAGGTCTATGCAAGCGGTGTGGAACTCGCCAATGGCTTCGGAGAACTCACCGATGCCGCCGAGCAACGCCGCCGCTTTGAAGCCGAAATGAACGAAAAGCAACGTGTTTACGGCGAACGCTATCCGCTGGATGAGGATTTCCTCGATGCGCTCGCCCACATGCCCCCCGCAAGCGGCGTGGCGCTGGGCTTTGACCGGCTTGCGATGCTCGCAACCGGCGCCCGCAAGCTGGATGATGTGTTGTGGACCCCGCTGCATAACAGCAATGCCGATTGAAAGGTTGGCGAGGGCGCGCCCGCCCGCTAAGCACCTGCCATGAACCAGACCGTTGCCATAAAAGATCCGGCGTCACCCGAGCGCACGACATTCGCGATCCTGTTCGCGGTGTCGTTCTGCCATCTGCTGAACGACATGATGCAGGCTCTGCTGCCTGCGATCTATCCCACGCTCAAAACCCAGTTCCATCTCAACTTCACGCAGATCGGTCTGGTGACGCTGGTGTTCCAATGCACCGCTTCGCTCTTGCAGCCGGTGGTGGGCCTCTATTCCGATCGCCGCCCCATGCCCTATTCGCTGGCCACCGGCATGGTGTTCACGCTTGTCGGCCTTCTGGTGCTTTCCATCGCGTGGGATTATCCGATCCTTTTGGTGGCCGCCGCTCTTGTCGGCATGGGCTCATCGGTTTTCCATCCGGAATCCTCGCGCGTCGCCCGCATGGCATCGGGCGGGCGTCACGGGCTTGCGCAATCGCTGTTTCAGGTCGGTGGCAATATCGGCTCCGCATTGGGGCCGCTCACGGCGGCGGCTATCGTCGCCAGCTTCGGGCAGAGAAGCATCGCGCTCTATTCGTTGCTCGCGCTCCTGGCCATCTTCGTGCTGTGGAATGTGGGCGCGTGGTACAAAACCCACGGCCTGAAACGCATGCATCATGCGCACGCCATCGTGAACACCGGCCTGTCGCAGACCAAGATCGTCACCTCGGTCGTGATCCTGTTGCTGCTGATCTTCTCGAAATATTTCTATCTCGCGAGCATCACGAGCTATTACACCTTTTATCTGATCCACAAATTCCACGTCTCGGTGCAAACCTCGCAGATCTACCTGTTCCTGTTTCTTGCCGCGGTTGCGGCGGGCACCATCGCGGGCGGCCCGCTGGGCGATCGGTTCGGCCGCAAATATGTGATCTGGCTGTCGATCCTGGGGCCGCTGCCCTTCACCCTGATGCTGCCCGGCGCCAACCTGTTCTGGACAGCCACACTCAGCGTCGTTATCGGCATCATCCTGGCCTCGGCCTTCTCCACCATCGTGGTCTATGGGCAGGAATTGATGCCGGGCAAGGTGGGCATGGTTTCGGGCATGTTTTATGGCTTTTCCTTCGGCATGGGCGGATTGGGAGCCGCCGTTCTGGGCTACATCGCCGATCTCACGAGCATAGATTATGTCTACCGGCTGTGTTCCTTCCTGCCGCTCCTGGGTCTTTTGACGGTCTTCCTTCCCAACATGCGGGCTGCTAAAGCGCGCGGATGACGCTTGATGATCTCGTCGCCAAAGGCCTGATCCCTGCTGCGGCGAAGGAAACGCTGGCGCCGGTTGCCGCGCGCTATGCCGTCGCCGTCTCACAAACCATCGCCGATCTGATCGTGAAAGAGGGCGATCCGATTTCGCGCCAGTTCCTGCCCACCGAAGCCGAACTCCTCACGCTTCCCGAGGAACGCGCCGATCCCATCGGCGATCATGCCCATTCGTCCGTGGAAGGCATCGTCCATCGCCACAGGGATCGCGTGCTGTTCAAACCCGCAAGCGTGTGCCCCGTCTATTGCCGCTTCTGCTTCCGTCGCGAAATGCTGGGTGAGGCCACGCTTTCACCGGATGCGATGGAAACCGCCTTCGCCTATATCGCGGCACACGAAGAAATCTGGGAAGTGATCCTGACGGGCGGCGACCCCTTCATCCTCTCCCCGCGCCGCGCCGAAGAAATCACCGCGCGCCTCGCAGCCATCCCTCATGTGAAGATCGCCCGCTGGCATACCCGCGTTCCGGTGGTCGATCCGCCGCGGGTCACCGATGAATTCGTCGCCGCGATAAAATCAAGCGGTCTGACAACCTACGTCGCGCTGCATGCCAACCATGCAAGCGAGTTCACCGCTGCGGCGCGTGCGGCCATTGCAAAGCTGATCGATGCCGGCATTCCAATGCTGAGCCAAAGCGTGCTGCTCAACGGCATCAACGATGACATCGAAACGCTCGAAGCCTTGATGCGAACCTTCGTGGCGAGCCGCATCAAACCCTACTATCTGCACCATCCAGATCTCG
>BFBZ01001370.1_pt1 | contig 16463 bp, 16 predicted proteins | sample 1888401 | NCBI WGS metagenome assembly BFBZ01 (sample SAMD00112614, study PRJDB3348) | symbiont metagenome | host: Chara braunii | reverse complement strand
GGTGCGCATGCCCTGCCACAACCATATAAGCAGGATAAGGAAGGCTACATCAACCTGCTCATCAACGAAATGCTGCCGGCCATCGCGGCCGAAAAACTGGCGGATTACATCGACGTGTTTTGCGAGAAAGATTATTTCACGGCTGCCGAAACCATGCGTATTTTAAAAGCCGGGCAGGCATACGGGCTGAAGGGTAAGGTGCACGCCGAGCAGATGAGCCATAGCGGGGGTATCCAGGCTGGCGTGGCCTGCGGCGCCATCAGTGTAGACCACCTGGAGTACTGCAACGAGGAGGACATTGAGCAGCTGAAGGGTTCGGTAACAATGCCAACTGTGCTGCCGGGTGCGGCGTTCTTTGTAAACCTGCCATTGCCGCCGGCCCGCCAGATGATCAGCGCGGGGCTGCCCGTGGCCTTTGCCAGCGATTTCAACCCTGGCACCAGCCCGAGCGGGAATATGAACTTTATGATGAGCCTGGGTTGTGTACAGTATAAATTAACGCCCGAAGAAACCATCAATGCCTGCACCATCAACTCCGCCTATGCCATGGATATGGGCCACGAAGTGGGCAGCATCACAGTGGGGAAGAGGGCTAATTTTTTTATCACGAAGGAGATCAGTTCCTACGCCTTCATTCCCTATGCTTTTGGCAGCAACCTGGTAGACACCGTTTTCCTGAACGGGGCGGAGGTAAAATAAACTGCCTGATCTTATTTTACTTTGTTTTAGAGCTGTCGGCCGGCGTAAAGTTGAGGCTGAGCGAGTTGACGCAGTAGCGCTGGCCTGTGGCGGTAGGCCCGTCGTCGAAGATATGCCCGAGGTGGCCGCCGCAGCGCGCGCAGACAATTTCGGTGCGGATCATGCCATGCGAGGTATCCCTGATCTTTTTGATGCGGTCGCCATTGCCCAGCTCAGCATCAAAGCTTGGCCAGCCGCAATGTGAATCGAATTTCTGGTCGCTGCTGAACAGTTCATAGCCACAGGCCGCGCACTTGTAGCTGCCCTTGTCGAAGGTGAGGTTATACTCGCCGGTGCCCGGTCGCTCGGTGCCTTTCTGACGAAGCACATAATATTGTTCGGGTGTGAGGATCTTTTTCCATTCTTCCTCTGTTTTGTTGTATGATGTGTCCATGGGTTTTTTGGTATTGGATGAGGTTTGATCTTTCATGTTATTCTGGCAGGCGCCTGAAAGCAGGGCCATGGAGAATGCAAACAGCCATAATGATTTCATGGGTTTTGGTTGTATTGGTGATAGCTAATATACGCCGCTCAAAAGGCTTTTGGTTTTTCAATTAGGATTCCTTAACAAATCCGTCAAAAAACTCAGCGCACCAGGCTCTTGTCTTTGATCTCGTTGAGCAGCGCCTCCTTTGCCTTTGCCCTGTTTTTGATATGGATAAAGCTACCGTTCCCGGTTTTAGCGATATTTTGCAGGTTCGCCAAAGCATCTTTGTCGTGGCCAAATGCCACGGTAGAAAGGATCACTTTCTGGCTGCCCTGCCTTGTTAAAAATTTTTGCTGATCTTCTTCGGTAAACCTGAATTTGCCGTCCGTGGCCAGGATGATCTGGTTATTGCCATTGCCGAGGTAGTGTTTCAGCGCCACCTCCAGGCCAAACAGGATGGCCTTGTTGCCCTTGGTAGGCCCCCTGGCTTTGAGCTTGTCAACAATGGCTTCGAGTCCCGGCCTGTCAGACCCGCTCAGGTTCTCCATGAGCAGTTTCACCGAATCGGCATAGGTAATGAATGTAACATGGTCTTCGGGCCGCAGCGCCTCTATGAGTGTGTGCAGCGAGGCCTGCATCACCGGCAGCTTCAGCGAATCCTTCATCGAGCTCGATACATCCACCACAAACACAATGTTGTTGGGTTTATAAAGATTCGGGTCGAGCGTTTTACTGCTTGCGGTAGGGGTTGGCGCGGCAGCCGGCGGTTTGCTGGTTGTGGATATAGCCGTGGCTGTAGGAGTAGCCTTTGGCTCGGAAGAATGATCGGGCATCCTGTTCGATACGTCCCTGGGCCGGGAAGGTTCTGTTACCACGATAGGATCGGTGGTTTTGACCCCGGCCGTGTTGGGCCGCTTGAAGTAGAAGCAGGCTGTTTTATCATCTGTTTTAATACTTTTGATAGTGCCCGAAAGACTTAACACGTAGGGCTGTCCGTCGGCGCTGGTTACAAGCTGGATGGCCTCGTGAAACCGGCCGGTACTTTGCGGGATAAACTCAACCGTGATGAGCGAGGTGTCACCGGGCTTCAGTGTTTTTTTGGCCGCCCTGATGGTGATGCCTTTTTGCGCGTCGGCCCTGAGCAGGTACAGGTTTTTTGGTAAAGTATTTTGTAACACGTAGCCGGTGCTGATCTTGTAGATATTGTCGAGCGCGCCCATCTCTTTATCCGCCTCATCCACCACAAGGGCGCTGTTCTGTGCAGGAGCCATGTGGCAGGTTATCCAGAGTAGCAGTATCAGGCAGGTTCGCAGGGGCATATCATGCTAATTTACGCAGTGTAAAAGGATTATCCCTACTTTTAATGATATTTTGGATACCGGGGCAAAAAATCCCCCAAAATTGTTTGCCATAATGATAAAAACCCTATTTTTGAAAGCAAAATTTGTAAACCCAGTTCTATGAATATCCACGAGTACCAAGGTAAAAGCATCCTGAAAAATTTCGGTGTTGCCGTGCAGGAAGGGATCGTTGCCGATACCCCTGAAGAGGCAGTAAACGCCGCCAAAGAATTAAAAGTAAAATATAACAGCGACTGGGTGGTTGTAAAGGCCCAGATCCATGCAGGTGGCCGCGGCAAAGGCGGTGGCGTGAAGCTCGCCAAGAACCTGGATGAAGTGAAGGAAAAAGCGTCGGCCATTATTGGCATGCAGCTCATTACCCCGCAAACCAGCGCGACAGGTAAAAAAGTGAACAAGGTGCTGATCGCGCAGGATGTATATTACCCTGGTGCAAGCCCTACCAAAGAATTCTACATGAGCATCCTGCTCAACCGTTCTACCGGCCATAACACCATCATGTACAGCACAGAGGGTGGTATGGATATAGAGGAGGTAGCAGAGAAAACCCCGCACCTGATCTGGAAGGAAGAGATCGACCCGAAAGTGGGATTACGCGATTTCCAATGCCGCAAGGTGGCCTTTAACCTGGGCCTGAGCGGGAACGCATTCAAGGAAATGACAAAATTTGTGGCCGCTTTATACAAGGCATACGATAGCATTGATGCGGGTATGTTCGAGATCAACCCGGTGCTTAAAACATCTGACGACAGGATCATCGCGGTGGATGCCAAGGTAACGCTCGATGATAACGCCCTGTACCGTCATAAAGACCTGGCAGAGATGCGCGATATTACCGAGGAAGATCCTACCGAAGTGGAAGCCAAAGCAGCGGAGCTCAACTATGTGAAGCTCGACGGGAACGTAGGCTGTATGGTAAACGGCGCCGGCCTCGCTATGGCCACCATGGATATCATCAAGCTGAGCGGCGGCGAGCCGGCCAACTTCCTCGATGTGGGTGGTACAGCCAATGCTGAGCGCGTGGAAAAAGCTTTCAGGATCATTTTGGGCGACAAGAATGTAAAAGCCATCCTGGTGAACATTTTTGGAGGGATCGTTCGTTGCGACAGGGTTGCGCAGGGTATTATCGACGCATACAAGAATATGGGCAATATCACAGTGCCTATTATTGTGCGCCTGCAGGGTACCAACGCCGAGATCGCCAAAAAACTGATCGACGATTCCGGCCTCAAAGTGTACTCTGCTATCCAGCTGCAGGAAGCTGCTGACCTGGTAACAAACTTATTGCACACCAAATAGTAGATTTTATATTTTAATGATTATGCGATACAATTATCTTTTAGCATTACCGCTCGCAGCAATGGTAGCGTTTAGCTCCTGCGGCGGCGACAAGCCCGAAGAAGGCGATGTGAATGCGGCTGATTCTACCAAAAGCGAGCAGAAAACAGTTCAGTCTGCCGAAACATTTTTCCAGGTGCCATCACCGGGCGAAATGCTCACTTTCATCAAAATGGTGGGTGGCAAGAACAACAAGAACACCTCATTCCTTAACAGCCCGGATAATCAGAAAAATTATACAGACAATAAATCGAAAGCCCTCAACTTTGGTGTGTATAGCTGCGACCTGAGCTATTGCAGTATTTTTGAGATTGGCGCCGACGCGCTCAAGTATTTCAAAACGGTGAAACAGCTCGGCGACCAGATAGGCGTGTCTAACGCTATCCAGCCCGAAGTGCTCAAGCGCCTGGAAGGTAACATCGGTAACCCCGATTCGCTGGCAGTGATCACAGACGATGTGTATTTTTCGTCTTTCGAAACACTCGAAAGCGGCCAGCAGGGCCCAACACTGGCCCTGGTAGTGGCCGGCGGCTGGATCGAGAGCATTTACATTGCCTCCAACCTCACCAAGTATGAAGCCAGCAGCCCTGTAGTAGAGCGCCTGGCCGACCAGAAATACACGCTCGATAACCTGGTGGAATTCCTGAAAAAATACCAGGGCGATGCCAGTGTGGCTTCTGTTTTACCACAGTACACAGCATTACAGGCTGAGTTCGCTAAAATAGGTGAGAAAGATGCTGCGTCTTCAGCCGATGCCAAAGACAGCAAAGGCAAAAAGATCCTGGGCGGTGGTAAAACACTTGTAATGACGGCAGACCAGTACAACGCCATTGTAGAAAAAATAAAATCGATCCGCAATTCATATACCTTAAATAAATAATGAGCATGAAGACATTGATATTAGCGATTAGCGCACTGTTCTTTTCTACGGTGGCTCTGTCACAGGCCAATGTTTGCGGGCAATTCCACCGGAAATACTGCAACGCGGAAGATAAATCAGACAAAGGCTGGATGTATAATGCACAATCCAGGAGCGGCTTGTTCAACCAGGGCATGACCTCCAAGATCCGTTGCGTGATCTACAAGGGTATGGATTACCGCATCAATGTGTGCTGCGAGACTGTATTAGGTGATAAGGTAAACTATAAGATCTTTGATGCCCGCACCAGCGAATTGCTTTTCGATAACTCATCTGCCGAGAATACACCTACCTTCGAATTTCAAAGCACCGCCACCAGGCAGCTTGTGATAGAGGTATCTGTGCCTCATGGTGCTACCGAGCAGGACAAGCACAAGCCCGTGGATGCGGCCTGTGTGGGCCTGCTTATCATGCACAAGGTAACCGAGAGGCAGGGCTTTTAATACCAGGCATTATGTTTAAAAATCCTCTAATCTCATTAGGGGATTTTTTATTTCCAATTTATCCTGTACAACAATGAAAGCAACATACGAAGCATATAAGCAGCACCTGCAGAAAGTGGCCGACATTGGCTATGCAGGCGCCGTGCTGAGCTGGGACCAGGAAACCTATATGCCGGAAGGCTCGGCTGATATCCGCTGCCGGCAGCTCTCCACGCTGTCGGGGGTGGCGCACCAGGTTTTCACAGAGCCTGCGTTCGGGGAGCTTTTGCAGGCCTTGTTGCAGGAGACTTCGTTGAGCGAAAGGGAAAAAAAGAATGTGAGCCTTACGCTCGAAGATTATAAAAAGCAGACCTGTCTCAGCACGGCATTTGTCGAGAAGCTCTCGAAAGCCACCAGCCAGGGATTCAACGCCTGGCAAAAGGCAAGGCAGGATAATACTTTTAAGGCCTTCGAGCCATTTTTGAAAACGCTTGTAGAACTGAAAAAGGAAGAATCCCTGCAAATGGGGTACAGCCAGGCCTACGAGGGCATGCTCGATACGCACGAGAAAGGTGTGACCATTGCCCGGCTCGATGCCCTGTATGCTGAAGTGAAAGCGCAGCTGGTACCCTTTGTAAAAAAGATCGCGGCAGCACAGCAGGTCGACGATAGTTTTTTATACAGGCATTTCCCGAAAGACCAGCAATGGGCCTTCAGCCTTTCGCTCCTGGAAAATATAGGCTTCGATTTTTCGACAGGCCGCCAGGATATTTCCACGCATCCTTTCACCACCTCTTTTGGCAGCCACGATGTAAGGGTGACCACGCGTGTAAACGAGAACGACCTGGCCGAGATCATTTGGAGCACCATTCATGAGGGTGGTCATGCACTCTACGAGCAGGGATTGCCGGCCGGCGATTATGGCCTGCCGGGTGCTGAAGCGGCCGGACTGGGTTTTCATGAGAGCCAGTCGCGCCTGTGGGAGAACAATGTAGGCCGTGGCCTGCCGTTCTGGAAGCATCATTACCCACGCCTGCAGCAGGTCTTTAAAGAGCAGCTGGGGCATGTGAACGAAGCGGCTTTTTATAAGGCCATGAATAAGGTGGAGCCTTCCCTGATCCGTACCAACGCCGATGAGCTCACGTATCATTTTCATGTGATGATCCGCTACGAGATAGAAAAGGCGCTGATGTTTGACGAGGTACCTGTAAGCGAGCTGCCGGCCTTGTGGAATGCGAAATACAAAGCTTACCTGGACCTTGATGTGCCGGGCGATAAACAGGGGATCCTGCAGGACGTGCACTGGAGCCATGGATCATTTGGTTACTTTCCAACGTATAGCATCGGCAGTTTTTATGCGGCACAGCTTTATGATGCGGCCAGCAGGCAGATCAAAAACCTGGGCACCGAAATCGGATCGGGCAATTGCAGGCCCTTACTGGCCTGGCTCAGGGAGCATATTCACCAGTATGGCAAACAATATACCTCCGAGGAATTGTGCACAAGAATGACCGGCGAGGGCCTGAACTTTTCGTACTTTATGAATTATGCCACGCAGAAATATACCAACATTTATAACCTCTGATAACCTATGAAAAAAGCCATCCTGATCTTCGCGGTTGCCTGTGGCACCGGCCTGTCGTTTTCGTTTGGTAAAGCGGCCCATGTATCACGGCAACGCGCCATGCAGACCCAGCCTGCCAAGGAAGAGAAATACCGCCTCGTGGTTTCTTTTGTCAGCAAGGGTGCCGGCACGGACGGTGAAAAACGTAAAAAATTCCTGGAGTTTGTAGACACGCACGCCAAAAAGCCTGTTTACAAAACCGTGATATGGGGCAGGGAGGGAGAGTCTGATTACTGCTTCAACCTCCACGAGCTTTCCAAAAAAGAGCAGGCAGAATTTGTGAGCGAGGTGAAGAAAATAACCGCCGGTTCAGAGATCATCTTTGTGGATGAGCACATGGCCTGCAAGCACCAAAGCCGTTTACGCACCAAGAATTAAGAAAAGTTTAGGTCTGTAACTGGGTCGCGGGGCTGCTTATGGCAGCTCCAGCGCCGAAAGCTTCTGTGCCATGGTGCCCACCAGTTCAGAAAGTGGCTTTTCAGCCATCATTTTGAGGAAAGGATTGATATCACCTTCCAGCTCTACCCGGCAGGTGTCGGGGGCCGCGTCCAGCCATACATGGAGGGTGAACACAAATTTGGCCAGCCCTGTTGTTTCGAAAGTGATCCGCGATACAGGTACTTTTTCCTTGATCCGGATGGTGAGGGTTGTGATGCCACGGATGCTGAAAGAACACTCATCGCTAGTGCAGGTAAAATCCTCTATCTTATCTTCCGGCAATAAATGCTTAAAGTGATTGAAATCGCCCATGAAGGCGAACAGCTTATCGGGCGTGGATTTGGAAGGAAGGGTGTCGCTTTTGATAATGAAGTGGGACATATAGCGGCTTTTTCTTTAATGTAAACAATAACGGTCGCGCCTTAGTCCTGTTTCCATGCGGAAGGGTTCTTCCGCCATTCCATCAGCGAATCCATATCCTGCTTGGCAATATAATTCTGGCTGAGCGCCACCTCTACAAGCGTGTCGTAATCGCACAGGGTTTTGGTGATGCAGTTCGCTTTTTTAAGATTTTTGGCAGCCTCGTCAAAATTGTAGGTAAAAATAGCCACCATACCTTTTACATTGCAGCCTTGTTCGCGCAGTGCCTCTACAGCCTTGATACTGCTGCCGCCCGTAGAGATCAGGTCTTCTATCACCACCACTGTCTGGTTCTTTTCCACAACGCCTTCCACCATATTGGTGAGCCCGTGTTTTTTGGCTTCGCTGCGTACATACACAAAAGGCAGGCCCAGGTCTTGTGCTACCAGTGCGCCCTGTGCAATGCCGCCGGTGGCCACGCCCGCGATCACATCTGGCTTACCAAATGTTTCGGAGATGGTGTTTGAATATTGCTGGCGGATGAATGTGCGGATCTGCGGGTAAGAAAGCGTTTTGCGGTTGTCGCAGTATATTGGTGATTTCCACCCGCTGGCCCATGTAAAAGGCGCGTCGGGTTGTAATTTTATAGCTTTGATTTGTAATAAATATTCGGCAATTTTATGTGCCGCATCATCAAATGGTGTCATCGTCATAGAGCTGCAAAATTAAAAGGATTAAGGCTTTTAGCTATACCAATTTATGAACATACACATCTATTATCAGGCCAAACTGATTTCACTTTACCTTCAAAATCAATCTTCACAAAATCAAGCATTTAAACAATTAGACATCCTTAATTCCCGGGAGTTAAAAGAGGTGTTCGAAAATTTTATTCAACAAAATGATCATGATACCCTTCACCTGGAGACCGCGGATTTAGATGCGGCCATGCAAAAAATAAAGCGCGCGTTCTATTATATAGAAGCGGCGGGAGGCCTGATAGAGAAAGACGGGAGGKATTTATTCATCAGGCGGTTCGATAAGTGGGACCTCCCGAAGGGCAAGCTCGATCCCGGGGAAAGCCCGGAACAGGCAGCCGTGCGCGAATGCCACGAGGAATGCGGTATCGATGAGCTAACCATCCAGCGCTGCATCACAGCTTTGTACCATATGTATGAATACAAGGATAGTTATGCCTTTAAAAAAACCTGGTGGTACAGCATGAGCTCTACCGATACAAAAGCGCTTGTGCCGCAGGTGGAAGAACACATCGATATGGTGGAATGGTTTGACCAGGAAGAGATCCGCCGCACCGTGCTGCCAAATACCTATCCATCCATCAAGGAAATTCTCAGGCAAACATATTTACTTTAATTTTGCGCCATGAGTAAATTTTTAATAGCGGGGCTTGGTAATATTGGCGACGAGTACGCGGGCACACGTCATAACATTGGCTTTGATGTGCTCGATTACCTGGCCAAAGAGAGCGAGGCGAAATTCAAAAGCGACCGGCTGGCAGATGTAGCCACCATAAAATACAAGGGCAAGCAGTTGCTGCTCATCAAGCCTACTACGTATATGAACCTGAGCGGGAAGGCCATCAATTACTGGCTGCAGGCAGAGCATATTGCCATAGAGAACCTGCTGGTGATCGTGGATGAGCTGGCCCTGCCGCTCGGTAAGATCCGCCTTGGCCCCAAAGGGAGCGATGGCGGGCACAACGGGCTGAAAAATATCCAGGAGGTTTTAAATACCAGTAACTACCCGCGGCTGCGCTTTGGCATTGGCAGCCAGTTCAGCAAAGGGCACCAGGTGAATTATGTGCTGGGTAAATGGCACGAGGATGAAGCGAAGGTCCTTGAAGATCGCATCAGGCTGGCGTCGGATGCCGTCAAATCCTTCGCGTTCATTGGCCTGGAAAGAACCATGACCGGGTTCAATACAAAATGATAAGCAGGTAGCGTGGTTACGCGAACCGTTAGAGCCCGGCCGGTTATAAGTTCACATCATCGTCTGATGAAGCGGTGATGCCATAGCCGAGCCTTTTGCCAATGCGCAGGTTCATGCTGCTCATTTTTTCCTGCATCTCGTTCACAGACACTTCTTTCACGGCATCAAACGGTGGTGTGTACAGGTCAAAATTGATGGCATACAGGATCAGATCCTGTACGATCTCCGTTACCTGCTCCTTGTTGATGGGTTCACTGGAAAAAGAATTGTATTTATAACCCAACTGTGTTTTTGTTTCTACAAAAAATCTCATCTCGCGGTTGACGAAGATGCGGCAGATCAGGTAGCCCAGGTCATTGGCGCGGTTGTATTTGAAAGAGTCCGCTAAAAAATTGTATACGTTGATAATACCACAATACGAATTGCTTTCGTTCTTTTTGATATAGCTCGTTTTGAACATCTGGTGCGAGCGGTCGAACTCGAACACATTTGTGTACATGAAGAATTCGAGCAGGTCGCCTGCCACCTTTATCTGCGCAGAATAGGCGTTGGCGTAATTGCCATCGATGCTGATGCGCTTGTCCATATCATGCATTTGCTCTTTGAGGTCGGTGCTGATCTCGAGGATCACCTGTTTCAGGAGATCGAAAGTAGCGAGCGTATTTTTGTATACGTCCTGCTTCATCACTGATTTTTCCTTCAAAAGCGTAATGATCGACTGGCGCTGGGTGCTGATGGTCTCGTTCATGGCTGTTATTTTAAACGTCATATCAATAGGCCCTGGCAAACAATACGCGCTGCGTACTCGGCTTGCCGCTATAGATACACACGCCGCTTTCCTGGGGGTTATTGAGCGGGATACAACGGATGGTGGCTTTGGTTTCCTCTTTTATTTTCTCTTCCGTTTCAGGGCTGCCGTCCCAGTGTGCGTAGATAAAGCCGCCTTTTTCGTCGAGCAGTTTTTTAAACTCCTCGTATGTGTTGGCCCGGTGTGTCATTTCTTCGCGACGGGTGAGCGCTATCTTATATAGGTTATCCTGGATATTCTGGAGCAAGTGCTCAATTTTAATATCGAGATCGGTCACGCTCAGCGTTTCTTTTTCGAGTGTATCGCGCCTTGCTACTTCCACGGTACCATTGGCCAGGTCGCGCTCGCCAATGGCAATGCGAACGGGCACACCTTTCATTTCATATTCTGCAAATTTCCAGCCCGGGCGTTGCGAATCGCGGTCGTCGTATTTCACTGAAATGCCTTTGGCCTGCAGCTTTGATTTGATCTGCAAAGCCACTTCAGATACTTTTTTCAGGCCCTCATCGCCTTTGTAAATAGGCACAATAACCACCTGTACGGGCGCCAGCTTAGGCGGTAGTACCAAACCGTTATCGTCGCTGTGGCTCATGATGAGCGCACCCATCAGGCGTGTGGATACGCCCCATGAAGTAGCCCATACATATTCCTGCTTGCCTTCCTTAGTAGCAAATTTCACGTCAAAAGCTTTTGCGAAGTTCTGTCCCAGGAAATGCGAAGTGCCTGCCTGCAGGGCTTTCCCATCCTGCATCATGGCTTCGATGCAATAAGTATCAATAGCGCCGGCAAAGCGTTCGTTGGCGGTTTTCACACCTTTCATCACTGGCACAGCCATCCAGTTCTCCGCAAAATCGGCATACACGTCCAGCATCCTGGTGGTTTCCTCGATGGCTTCTTCGGCTGTGGTATGGGCTGTATGCCCTTCCTGCCACAGGAACTCGGTAGTGCGTAGGAACAGGCGTGTGCGCATCTCCCAGCGCACCACATTGGCCCACTGGTTTACCAGCAGGGGCAGGTCGCGGTACGACTGGATCCAGCCTTTATAAGTGTTCCAGATGATCGTTTCGGAAGTGGGGCGAACAATGAGCTCTTCCTCCAGTTTGGCTTCATCGTCTACAATGATCTCGCCATGTCCGTCGTTCTTCAGGCGGTAGTGTGTTACCACTGCGCATTCCTTTGCAAAACCATCCACATGGCTGGCTTCCTTGCTGAAAAAAGACTTGGGGATGAACAGGGGGAAATAGGCATTCACATGCCCTGTATCTTTGAACATTTTATCGAGGGCCTGTTGCATCTTTTCCCATACGGCATAGCCCGAAGGTTTTATCACCATGCAACCTCTCACGGCGCTATGGTCTGCAAGGTCGGCCTTTACCACTAAATCATTGTACCATTTACTGTAATCTTCTGCACGTGGCGTGATCTCTTTACTCATACTGATATTTAACAATCCTTAATGAAAATTTGTATAGATATTGCGTAAATTTACAATTAGAAACCGGAATATAATAGGTTTATTTGTCCCCGCGATTAAACTTTGCAAAGGTTTCCAGGTTTAACTTAAGAGAGTGGTTATGAAAAAGTTAATGGCATATTCGATCATACTTGTTGCCACGCTGGCATCGTGTACAGGTACGAGGATCGCTACGTATAATGACGACGTGTATGCAAACCCTGCAGAAGACAGGCGGGAACAACAGCGGATTGCCGCTGAAAATAAAAAARCCCAGGAGGCATACCAGAAAAGGKACAACGATTCTGTAGCTGCTGTTCGCACAAGGGAAAATAATAACCCTTACTACAAAGACCCGCAATATAAATCTGACGACTATTACGATTATGAATACGCTACACGTGTAAAGCGTTTTCAAAACCCGGTGAATGGGATCGGTTATTACGACAACTACTACACCAACACCTATTTTTACAGTGGCAACCCATACCAGTATGGTATGAGCGTATATAACGGTTATAACTTCTGGCCGAGCTACAATTCCTACAATTATTTTCCGTCGTCTTATTTCTACAACAATTATGGCTGGGGCTCCTCCATGGGTTTTGGTTATGGCAATGGTTATGGTTCCCCATACGGTTATGGCTACGGCAGCGGTTATGGATATGATCCCTTCGGTTACAATAATAATGCTTACTGGATGGGCTACAACCATGGTTATAACAGTGGTTTCTGGGGTTACCCGTACGGCAGCAGCTTTGGCGGTTTCGGTTCTCCATACGGTTATGGCTATGGTGGCTATGGCAACCCATACGGTTGGGGTTATTACAACTCCTATGACCAGAACAGTGGTTATACCTATGCGCCCCGCAGCAGCCATTCAGGCGGCAGCGATAGCCGGATGTCGAACCCCGGCATGAGCTCTAATAGTTCTTATTACCAGAACTATGTACAGAAAGTAGTGGAGAGCCAGGCCAAGATGCAGAAGTTTACCGAGGTGCCTGTGGTGGCCCGGTCTTTAGATAACAATGGCCCGTATAAGCAGGCGGGCAATGGTGGCATGGCCCCTGTATACAACAACCCGGCCAATAGCCCGCATTACTATTCGAACCCGATGAACATGCCTTCGCAGAAAAATAACCTGGAAAGAGAAGGCCGTTCGAATTTCCCTGCCAATAACGACCAGCCATACAACAATGTGCCTTTCAAACAGCCTACATATTCTCAACCTGTATACTCGCAGCCGGTGAAAGAGAACCCTATATATGAGGCTCCGACACGGCAGGAGCCTGTGCGGCAGCAGTATGAGCAGCCCGCCAGGAATTACGAGCCACCGGTATTCAATAATCCTCCTGCCAATAATTTCCCGAGAGGCGGTGGCATGGAGGGCGGTGGTGGCGGTAGGCCAAGGKAATTCTCTTCATTAAAAAAACGCTGTTTATGCTACGATATGTGTTGATAGGGCTGGCGGTACTGTCCTGTTCTGAAACATTTTCCCAAAACGACGCAGATGCGTTGCGCTATTCGCAAACGGCTTTTGGCGGTACTTCCCGCACCAAGGGCATGGCAGGCTCGTTCGGGGCCCTGGGTGCTGATGGCTCCTGTATGAGCATTAACCCCGCTGGTATAGGCCTGTTCAAAACCGGGGAGATCAACCTGTCGCTCGGGCTCAGGTTCAACACCGTGGATGCCAGCTATGCCGGTACCAATACCAGCGATTTCAAAGCCAATTTTGTATACAATGGCTTTTGCTTTGTAAAAGCTTTTGATGGCAAGGACAACCCCGATAGCCACCATGCCATAGGCGTTTCTGTGAACCAGCTGGCCAATTTCAACAGCAATACCACTATACAGGGTTACAGCCGCAATACCCGCATGAACGATATCCTGGCGCAGGCCAAAGGCAATACACCTGCTACTCTGGATGGATCGTATTCAGGCCTTGCCTTCCAGAATTATATCCTCGATACCATCCAGGGCAAATACTACAGCTTTGTAGACCCTACCAAATCTGTAAAACAAACCAACCAGATCCAGACCTCGGGCCATTACAACGACCTTTGTTTTAACTATGCTTATGGTTATAAGGACAAACTGTATATAGGGGCCACCGTTGGCGTGCCTATTGTGAGCTTCGATTACTCTTCGGTATACAAGGAACAGGACGATAAGGATTCGATGCGCATCAGCTATAATCCCTCTACCGGCGTGGTGAGCTCCACCTATCCTTACCCGGTGTATTATTACCAGGGCTTCGGGGGCTTTAAGGAATTTTCATATACCGAAACCTATAAGACCACCGGTACGGGTGTGAACCTTAAAATAGGCGGGATATACCGGGTAACCGATAACCTGCGGGTGGGGGCCAGTTACCAATCGCCGACCATTCTCAAGCTCACCGATACCTATCAGTACCAACTGTCCAGCACGTTCGACGAGGGTTCCTCGCAAAGCTCGCAGTACCCGCAGAATGGCGGCCGGTTTAGTTATAAGATCATTACGCCCATGCGCTTCACGGGCAGTGTGGCTTACCTGTATAAAAAAATGGGCGCCATCAACATTGATTACGAAACAGTGAATTACGGGGCGGCGAACATTCAGAATGTGAACGGCGGCTCGGTGCAGGCGGATTTTTCGGGGGTCAACGCTACCATCAGGAGTAAATATACCCGGGCTACCAACCTGAGGGTAGGTGTGGAGGCTAATGTTAAGCCGTTGTTCATCCGTTTGGGATATGCCATGTACGGTAGCCCCTATGGTGATACCTTTACCGGTAACTTAGTTAACAATTACTTTACAGGCGGTTTTTGTTTTAGGAGCAACAAAAGGGACTTCGATTTTAGCCTGGTGAAGCAGGTTAGCAAGGGAAACTACTATATGTTCAATCCAAAATATGCGCAAAAAACTACCCTTTCAAATTCTGGCACGACTCTTGCTGCTACTATTGGATGTAAGTTTTAGTGTAGTTTTTGTTTTATCAATTAATGGTTACAAAAATGAAAATCCCGGGGGTAGTGGCCCGGGATTTTTGCTTTATATACTTTTCGTTTAAACTTTAGCTAACACACCCACCATACCAGAGCGGGCCCAGGGCAAGGGGTGCTTTCCTGCCTTGCTACAGTTCCTGGGCAAAACCTTCCCTGATCCTGTCTGCGGCATACTCGCCGCCATACAGCTTATCTTTGATCTTGCTGAACGATTCAATGGTATATTTTACATCTTCGGCGGTGTGCACGGCTGTAGGGATCAGGCGCAGGATGATCATCCCCTTCGGGATCACGGGGTATACCACCATGGAACAGAAGATGCCAAAATTCTCACGCAGATCTATCACCATATTAGTTGCTTCGGGGATAGAACCACGCATATAAACCGGGGTTACCGGGGTGTTGGTATCGCCAATGTTGAACCCGGCCTCTACCAGGCCTTTTTGCAGCTGGCGGGTAATATCCCAAAGCCTGGTCCTGTATTCGGGGTGCTTGTTGATGAGCTCAAGGCGTTTGAGCAGGCCGTATACCAGCGGCATAGGCAGCGATTTGGCAAAGATCTGCGAGCGCATATTGTACCTCAGGTAGGTGATCACCTGCTTGGATGCGCTGATGAAACCACCAATCAGCGCGAACGACTTGGCAAAGGTGCCAAAGTACACGTCAATACCATCCTGGCAGCCCTGCTCTTCGCCAGTGCCACCACCGTTCGGGCCCATGGTACCGATGCCATGCGCATCGTCTACAAACAGTCTGAAATTGAATTTTTGTTTCAGGGCCACGATCTCCTTCAGTTTTCCCTGGTCGCCACGCATCCCGAACACACCTTCGGTGATCACCAGGATACCGCCACCGGTTTGCTCTGCCAGGCGTTTGGCACGTTCCAGTTGCTTTTCGCAATCGGCAATGTCGTTATGTTTAAATACAAAGCGCTTGCCCATGTGCAGGCGTACGCCATCCAGGATACAGGCGTGACTTTCGGCATCGTAAACGATCACATCATGCCTGTCTACCAGCGCGTCGATAGCCGATACCATGGCCTGATAGCCGAAGTTACAAAGGATGGTATCTTCTTTTTTTACAAGCTGCGACAGGCCTTTTTCCAGTTGCTCGTGGTAATCGGAATTCCCGCTCATCATGCGGGCACCCATTGGCAGAGCCAGTCCATATTTTTCGGCGCCTTCGGCGTCTGCTTTTCTTACTTCGGGGTGGTTGGCCAGGCCCAGGTAGTTATTGAGGCTCCAGTTCAGCAGCTTTTTGCCCCTGAATATCATGTGAGGACCGATCTCGCCTTCCAGCTTTGGGAAGGTAAAGTAGCCATGTGATTCTTTTGAATGTTCCCCGATGGGGCCCATGCTCTTTTCAATTTTTGCGAATACGTCTTTCATAATAAATAAAACACTGATTTGTGCATTGCCGGGCCGGCTGAATGATGAACGGAGAGGCAGATCAGGCGGCCTTTAAACAACGATGAATAAGCGCCAAAATTAACAAAAAATAACCCACCGGCGAAGCGTGAAGGCCCCGAATCATTAACATTTTGATTGTTATTATTTAGCGGAATACCTTATCTTTACGGGCTTGAAAAACATTTTCCTATACATATCGCTGTTGGCGGGGCTGCTGGCGGGCTGCGACGGG
>BFBZ01001369.1_pt1 | contig 16466 bp, 12 predicted proteins | sample 1888401 | NCBI WGS metagenome assembly BFBZ01 (sample SAMD00112614, study PRJDB3348) | symbiont metagenome | host: Chara braunii | reverse complement strand
CCCGCCGGCCTGCTCACGCCGGCGGCCTTCCGCAAGCTGCTGGCCGACGCGGTGCGCTGCGAACTCGGCATCGAGCTCGCGCCCTGAAACGAAGCCTCGTCGAGACCGCCCGCCGTCAGCCCCAGTTGTAGTTGAAGCTGATGCTGATCCGCTCATCCTCGGCGCGGTTCACCGGCACTTCGTGGCGCAGGAAGCTCTCCCACAGCAGCACCGTGCCCGGCTGCGGCTCGACCGACACGAAGGCCTGCAATTCGCGCGGCGCCGATTTCTTGCGCGGCGGCGCCGCCATCATCATGGCATGGCGCGGGTCTTCCAGCTTCAAGGCGGCGGCGCCCTTGGGCATGGTGACGTAATAGGTGCCGGAAATGACGCTGTGAGGATGGATATGGGCGGAATGGAAGCCGCCTTCGGGCAAGACGTTCACCCACAGGCTGTCGAGCGTCAGCTTCTTGCCGGAGAGATCGAAGGCGAGATCCTTGGCGAAGGCGGCGACATGGCGGTCGAGCTGCTTGCCGAGCGCCTTGAACACCGGAAAGCGCCAAGGCAGATCGTTCAGCGAGGCGTAGCTGGTATAGCCGGGATAATCGTGCTTGGCGCACCAGCGGATGCCGGCGGTGTCGTCGACGGCGAGCGACCGGCAGGCCTGTTCCAGCTCATCGGCGAAGCCGTCCTCGGCCTCGATCTCGGCGCGGTAGAGCTTGGTGACGAAAAGTGTTTCGAGTGTCGGCATGGGCGGGGTTGTGGCATTGCCGGCGCCTTGCCGCAAGCACGTCCGGCGCAGCCGTCGTGATCACGCGGAAATGAACTGGCCGGCCTTCGCCCGGATCTTGCCTCTGTCCAGATACATCTGGAAAAGCGGTTGACCTTGGTCTTGTCGGACAAACCTGTTATTCGCGCACAAACATTGCCATTATGACCAGTCACATGAGCGCCGCCCCACGATGAGGCTTTCAAGCCTGTTCCTCAAATCCGATGCCCAGCGCGGCGAGACTTTGAAGCGTCTCGTGGCGGAAAGCCTGCATGCCTATGCTTGGCGCTATGTGCTCGCCTTCATCGCCATGGCGGTGGTGGCGGCCTGCACCGCACTGTCCGCCTGGATCATGCGCGACCTGATCAATGGCGTGTTCCAGAACCGCGATTTCGGCCTGGCGGTGTGGTTCGGCATCACCGTCTTCTCGGTCTTCCTGATCAAGGGCGTGGCAGCCTATGCATCCAACGTCATCCTGTCGCGCATCGGCAATGCCATCGTCGCGGCCCAGCAGACCCGGATCTTCCGCCATCTGCTCGGCCAAGGGGTCGATTTCTACCAGCAGCATGCCTCCGCAGACCTGGTCACCCGCGTCACTCACAACGCCCAGGCGGCCCGCGACGTCCTGCAGAACATCGTCACCACGGTCGGCCGCGATCTCCTGACGGTCATCGGCCTGATCGGCGTGATGCTCTGGTCCGATCCGCTGATGTTTGTCGTCTCGGGCCTGGTCATGCCCTTCGCCGTGCTCGGCGTGAACCGCTTGCGCCGGCGCGTCCGGCGGCTCGCCAATAGCGAATTTGCTTCGCTCTCCTCGATGGTCGGCGTGGTCCAGGAAACCGTCCAGGGCGTGCGCATCGTCAAGTCCTTCGGCATGGAGGACCGGATGCAGGGCCGGATGGACGCGACCATCGACGCGGTGCGCCAGCGCGCCGACAAGATCGCCACGCTGGGCGCGCGCACCGCGCCGCTGATGGAGACGCTAGGCGGCCTGGCGATCGCCGCGGCCATCGTCTACGGCGCCTGGCGGGTCATCCATCAGGGCGTCGATGCCGGCTCCTTCTTCGCCTTCATCACCGCGCTGCTGCTCGCCTACGACCCGGCCAAGCGGCTTGCTCGCCTGGGCGTCGAGGTCGAGAAGGGGCTGGTCGGCGTCCGCCTGATGTATGAGCTGCTCGACACCGAGCCGACACTGACGGAAAAGCCCGATGCGGGCGCGCTCGCGATATCGACCGGAACGGTTGCCTTTGAAGGCGTGACTTTCGGATATCGCGACAACGAACCGGTTCTGAAGGACCTGTCCTTCGTCGCGGCCGGCGGCAAGATGACCGCACTGGTCGGCCCTTCGGGCGGTGGCAAATCGACCGTCATCGCGCTGGTGCAGCGCTTCTTCGATGTCCGCCTCGGCCGCGTCCTGGTCGACGGCCAGGACGTGCGCGACGTGACCTTCTCGTCGCTGCGCGGCCACATGGCCTTCGTCAGCCAGGACGTCTTCCTGTTCCAGGGCACGGTGCGCGAGAACATCGCGGTCGGCCGCCCCGGCGCGAGCGAAGAGGATATCGTCGCGGCGGCCCGGGCCGCGCATGCCCATGACTTCATCCTGGATCTGCCGGAAGGCTACCAGACGCTGGTCGGCGAGCATGGCCAGGGCCTGTCCGGCGGCCAGCGCCAGCGCGTCGCCATCGCCCGCGCCATCCTGAAGAACGCGCCGATCATGCTGCTCGACGAGGCGACCTCGGCGCTCGATTCGGAGAGCGAATACGAGGTGCAGCGGGCACTCGACGAATTGATGACCGGGCGCACCTCGCTGGTCATCGCGCACCGGTTGTCCACCGTCATGCGCGCCGACAAGATCCTGGTGGTCGATGGCGGCCGGGTGGTCGAGACCGGTACCCATGCCGAGCTGATCGCGCGCAACGGGCTTTATGCCCACTATGTCTCGATCCAGTTCGGCGACCGCACCGCCGCGGCCGAATAGGCCACGGCGCGCGTATTGGCCCGCCGACCTTAGTCGACCAGCTCCCAGGTCACCGTCACGGACATCTGGAAGTTCTGATCACCGGTTGCCACCGGCACGGAATCGGCGCGTGCGGAGGCGGCGGCCATTCGCGGCATCGGGCGCGGCGGGGCGGCGCCTTGCTCCTCGATATGCATGACGCGGCCGATGCGGGCGCCGGCGGCTGCCGCCAGGATGCCGGCCTTGCGCTTGGCGTCGGCAATGGCTGCGGCGCGCGCCTCGTCGACCTTCTTCGACCAGTCCGAGACGGTCAGCTCCAGGCCGTCGACCTGGTTCGCGCCTGCGGTGACCATGCGGTCGAGCACGTCGCCGAGTTTGGCGAGATCGCGCACGCGAATGGTCAGCTGGTGGCCGGCGGTATAACCGACGACGCGCGGCCGGTTGGTGTTCTGCTGATATTCGATGGTCGGCCGGAGCGACAGCGCCGAGGTCGAGACATCACGCTCCTCGATGCCGACCTCGCGCAGCGCCTGCTGGACCGCGCGCATGACACGCGAATTGCCTTCCATGGCCTCGCGCGCGGTGCGCGACTGGATCTGCGTGCCGCCGGTGACCACGGCAAGGTCCGGGCTCGCCGCCGCCTGGCCTTCGCCCTGCAAGGTGATCGAGCGCGAGGGGGCCGGTGCGGTCGGCGCCTGCTGGGCGAGCGCCGGCTGGGCGAGCGTCACCAGGCCGCTCAGCGAGATGGCGAGCGCGCGGCTGGCGCGGGAGGGAAGTGACATGGAGGCTTGTTCCTTGTTCTTGGCATGACCGTGAGGCGACGGCAGGCCAAGTGGCTCGCCGGCGACAAGTGTCTGGTTGATCACCGCATCATGCCAGGGCCGGGGCGCTTTTGCAGCGATTTCGCGGCATCCGTGCAGGCCATGGGCTCAGGTGAATGTTGCTGCTTTGCAACAGTTGCCGCGAGGTGTGCGTGTTGATGCGTAGGCGCCACAATTTAGAAACATGGCGACCCTCCTGTTACGTCAGCTCACGAAGCCGACCAGAATAATCGGAGGAATTTCCATGAAGCGCATCGTTATGGTTGGCATCACGTCACTCCTGCTCGCGTCAACTGCGCATTCGGCTGATCTCGGCGTCCAGCGTGTCGCCGTMCCCGCCGCGATTATCGCCCAGTCCTATGATTGGACCGGCTTCTATATCGGCGCTCATGCCGGATATGGCTGGGGGAATGCGAATTACGGTTTCAATACCAACGGACACTACAACAACGCGATCGGAGACCGTTTCAGCCACACGATGAACGGCTTCATGGCTGGCGGCCAGCTCGGCTATAACTGGCAGTCGGGCAACCTGGTCCTTGGTCTCGAAGGCTCGCTGACCTGGTCCGACGTGCGTCGTCGCAATGTCGTCAGCCCGTTCTTCCCGACCACCGACCGCTTCAGCAGCGGCATCGGCTGGCTCGGCACGGTGACGCCGCGCATCGGCTTCGCGGCCAATAACTGGCTGTTCTATGCCAAGGGCGGTCTCGCGTTCGGCCAGGTCCGTACGCGAATCGAGGATACGTTCGACTTCTCGGCGGCCTCCTCGACCCGGCTCGGCTGGACGGTGGGTCTCGGCGCCGAATACGCGATCAATCAGAACTGGAGCGTCGGTCTCGAAGCCAATTATTACGACTTCGGTTCGTTCCGCGTGAACCAGAACTCCACGTTGCTCGCCGGTGGCCCGTCGGCTGCGACCAGCGATCACAACGTCAAGACCACCATGTGGTCGGCGCTGGCCCGGGTGAACTATCGCTTCTCGACCGGCGGCGGCGCGATTTCGGCGCGCTACTGAGAGCGGCACGGATCGCATGCATGGACAGGTCGCCGAAAGGCGGCCTGTTTTCCGTCGGGGCCTGGCCGGCAGGTGCCGGCGTGGTCGCGGCCGGACCGGCCGCGCCGCTGGGTTGTGAACAGCTGGCGTCGCTTGGTGGCTCGACGGCACCTGGCAGGTTGTCGGCCCTCGGCGGCTCGGCTATTGCTGTGGCGCCTGCCGATCCCCGCCAGTTCCCATGGCGACCCGGGATCGCGCGGCATCCGGGAAAGGCGCGAGCCTTTGACGAAAAGCCGGAAGGGCCCTTAGCTCAATGGTTAGAGCCGACCGCTCATAACGGTCTGGTTGCAGGTTCGAGTCCTGCAGGGCCCACCAGCACATCAATGAGTTAGCAGGCGGTGACGTCATAGCGCTTTTGGGCACCGCACCAGAAACGCCTCGCTTCGTTGCCCGCCGTCCTTCGTCAGCAGACCGCAAGCTGCTTCTCCGGTTTCGGTCCCGCTACCATTCCTCCACGCAATGATGGATTCGGCGGCATTTTCGCGCTTATTGCGTACGTTTCCACGATCGGAATGACCGATCACCGGTCGAGAATCTGTGAGCGGAACGTGCCGATCGGTGATTTCCATCCCGCCGGTACGCATGAGACGGCGATTGCGGCCCCACGACTTGTGCAGCTTCAGTCGATCCCTTCGCACTTCAGGTCGCGAAGTTGCCTGTCTACCCACGACGGGTCGTGCGTGCCGGCCTGGATGTTGGCGATCTGCTTCTGCTCCGCTTCGAACTTCGCGGTTGCCGCCTTGAACACCGCATCGGTTTGATCGAACGGCACGCAGAGCAATCCGTCGTCGTCGCCGATGACAAGGTCGCCGGGCTCGATGACCATGCCGTCGATGGCGATCGGGACATTGATTTCGCCGGGGCCATTCTTGTAGGGGCCACGATGCGTGATGCCGGCGGCAAATACCGGAAAGTCCTGCCCCCTGATGTAGCCGGCATCGCGGATCGCGCCATTGATAATCAGGCCAGCGACCCCGCGCTTGATCATCTGCATCAGCATCATCTCGCCGGTGATGGCGTTGGTGAGATCACCACCGGCATCGACCACGATGATGTCTCCGGGTTGTGCCAGCGCAATCGCCTTGTGCACCATCAGATTGTCGCCAGGCGGCGCCTTCACCGTCAATGCAGGGCCCGCGAGCCCGCCAGCGCGATGCATGGGACGAAGTCGGGCGCCCCCACCCGTCATGCGCGACATGCTGTCGCTGACATTCGCCACCGGCAGGCGCGCGAAACGCTCGACAGTGTCGGTGTCGACTTTCCTTTGCCGTTTCAGGATTCTGAACCCTACAGACATGATGCCCTCTTGGTTAGCTGCAGATCAATGTGGAAAGAGATTTGATTAGAAGCCGAACAGTTCGGCCGGATTCTCGACCAGGATACGCCGGCGCATCGTCTCGTCCGGCGCCCAATCGGCCAGCAGATCGACCAGCAGCGCGTCATCCGGCTTGGCGTCACGCTGCGTCGGATGCGGCCAGTCGGTGCCCCACAGGATGCGTTGCGGCGCCGCCTGCACATAGGTCCGTGCAACTTCGCCGGAGTCTGCGTAAGGCGGTCCGAGCTTGCTGTCCTCATAGGGTTCGGTCACCTTCACCCAAGTGCGCCCCCCGTCCAGCATTCGGCGCACGGCCGCGAAAGCGGGATGCCGAACACCGTCCGGCTGTGGGATGCGTCCCAGATGATCGATGACGACCTTGGTGGGCAGTGCGCAGATGACAGCTTCATGTGTCGCGATCTGTTCGCCCGTCATCAGAATCTGGACATGCCAGCCGAGCGGATTGATGCGCCTTGCCAGCGTGGTCAGTATCTCCGGCGTTGTCGTGCCCCACGTCTGGGCGGACACGAAATTGACGCGGATGGCGCGAACGCCGGCATCGTTCAGCACTCGCAACTCCGCGTCTTTCACCTCGGTGTCAACGACAGCGACGCCGCGCGCCCTGGGCCCCAACTGGTTCAGCGCATCAACAAGACACCGATTGTCGACACCGTAGGTCGACGGCTGCACCACCACGCTCCGCGTCGTGCCGAGACGCCGCTGCAGCAACCGATAGTCCGCAATGGTGGCACCGGTAGGAAAGCCCTGACGCCAGTGCGGCGACACGGGAAATCTTCCGTCGTAAATGTGATGATGGCAGTCGCATGCGCCCGTCGGAACATCCAGCCGCGGCGTGGCCGACCCGGTGCTGTTCGGCACGGCCTGCTCGACCCCGGCAGCCCACGCGCCGGTGCTGCAGGCAAGCATCCCTGCAAGGACGCCGCGCCGGGTGACGGTATGCGCCGGCAGATTGTTGCGCGCGCTCATGTCTTCACCGTAGCTACTTCCGTCATGCGTGCGGCACTGCGCCCAAGCACGAGGACACAGACCGCGGCCACGGCGCAGAGCAGCGCGAGCGGCAACATCCCGAGCACGAAGCTGCCAGTCGATTGTTTGACCAATCCGACCACATTCACCATCAGGCCGCCGCCGATCAGGTTGGAGATCGCGTTGATGCCGGCGAGACCCGCCGCGAGCGTGCTCGCCGAGAGCCAGCTTGCCGAAAGCGCCCAGAAGGGCCCCTTGAAGGCATAAGCACCCACCAGACAGCAGGTGACCATGATGATCGTCGGGACGACCGCGGTGCCCGTCAGGCCCAAGGCCGTGAAACCGCCAGCCGCAAGCAAGAGCGCCAGTGCCGTGTGCCAGCGGCGCTCACCCGTCTTGTCGGAGTGGCGTCCCCACAAAACCATGACCACCGTCGCGATGCCGTACGGAATCGCGTTGACAAAGCCGGTCTGTAGATTCGAGAGACCGAATGACTTCAGAAGTTGCGGTTGCCAAACCGACAGTACACTTCCCGATGCGGATGCACCCGAGCAAACCAGCGCCATCGCCAGAAAATACTTGTTGGTGGCGAGTTGCCAAAGGGAGAGATGCCCGACGGGCTTGCGTGCGGCCGCGTCTGCTTCCATGCGCCCGGTCAACCATTCGCGCTGCTCGCTGGACAGCCAGGATGCCTGCGCCGGCTTGTCGGTCAGAACGAACAGGCACGCGACGCCCAGCAGGATCGTGGGCAACCCCTCCAGGATGAAGAGCCACTGCCAGCCGCGCAAGCCGAGCGCGCCGTCGAGTTCAAGCAGGCCGACCGAAAGCGGCGAGCCAAGAAACGTGGCGAGCGGGATCGACACCGTGAACGTCGCCAGCATGCGCGCCCGATATTGCGAGGGCAGCCAGTAGGTCAGGTACAGGATGGCACCGGGAAAGAAGCCCGCCTCCGCAGCGCCGAGGAGGAATCGCATCGCATACAGCGAGTACGGCCCGACCACGAACGCCATGCACATGGTGACCAGCCCCCAGGTGATCATGATGCGCGCGATCCAACGCCGTGCACCGACCTTCTGCAGCGCCAGATTGCTGGGTACCTCGACGAGAAAATAGGAGACGAAGAACAGACTGGCGGCGAAGCCGAACGTCGCCGGTGTCAGTCCCAGATCCTGGTTCATCTGCAACGCAGCGAAGCCGACATTGACGCGGTCGAGCAACGCAAAGAAGTAGCAGATCATCAGAAACGGCACGAGACGCAGCAGCACTTTGCGCATCGTCACTTTCTCGATCTGATCGAGGTCTGTCCGAACGGTCGTCACATCTGCCTCCCTGGTCGATTCTGATTATTCGGCAGCTTTCGCCTTGGGCATTTTGGCCACGATGGCGTCGATCGCGATTCTGTAGTTTTCCGGCACGACGCCGTCGAAGTGCTCCTTCAGGCCGAGGCTGTTCTTCCATCGCAGCCGCGCCGCCGTTGCGTTCGCCATCAGCGGTTCGATCCCGGCATCCGCGACGGCCTCGGCGGCCATCTCGACCTCTTCGGTGCGGCGCTTGGCGTGGATGACGCCGGAGGGCGTCAGACTCTCGACCGTATCCATGAACGGCCGGGTCAGCGTCTTCGAAGCGGACGCCAACACGGTCTCGTCGAGACCATAGGCGCGCGCCGCCAGCAGCGTCTCGTCGATCAGCGCTTCGACGCCCTTGATCAGAACGGAGCGGAGGATCTTGATGCCCGAAGCCGTGCCTAGCTTCTCGCCGACATATTCGATGCTCATGCCCCAGGGCACCAGCAGATCGACGACGCGCTGTCCTGCCGGGCCGCTCGACATCATGTGCATCGAGTAGCCGTTCTTCGGCGTACCCATGATCGAGCCGTCGCCGAGTGTGGCCCCTGTCTTGGCCAGACGCTCCGCGACGCCATGCTTCACCTTCGGCGTCGCGGAAGCGAAGTCGAGGAAGGTGTGACGGCTGTCGAGCACGGGCGCGAACGCATCAGCGCTCTGCAACGAGGCGGAGCCGGGCGTCACGCTGAAGATCAGCTCGGCACCGTCAGCCAGTTCCTTGTTGGACTTGACCAGCGTGACGCCGGCGGCCTTGGCGCGCCCCTGGATCAAATCGGCATAAGGACCGTCGAAGGCGTATTTGTCGTAGCAGAGGATCTGCTGCAGACCGGCGTCGCGCAGGCCTTTGCCGAGGGTGCTGCCGATCTCACCATAGCCGACCAGGCCGAGACGAAACTGTTGCTTCTGGCTCATTGTATTCTCCTTCGATTGGGTGGCGGTCACGCGCGAGCCGCATTCGGCAAGGCGGATGCGCTACCCTGCAGGCTGAGGCCGACGATCCGGATGAGGATGGCTGCCAGGACGAGAAACGCGGCAACCGAGATCAGCGCCCAGGAGAAGCTCCCGGTCGCCTGCCGGATTTCGCCGATCAGATAAGGGCCGACGAAACCGCCGAGGTTGCCGATCGAAACGATCAAAGCGAGCCCGCCGGCGGCCGCGCTGCCGGTGAGGAAGCTCGACGGGATCGGCCAGATCGTGGACTGGTAGCACATGATCCCGACGACGGCGCCGCACAGCGCGATGATCGAGATCAGCGCCGATGAGGTGGCATAGCCGCACACGACCAGCGAGGCAGCACCGAGAAGTAGGGCGGACGCCACGAACCAGCTCCGCTCGCCGCCACGGTCGGACAGGCGCGCCCACAGCATCATGGTGATGGCGCCGCAGATATAGGGGATCGCGGCGAGGAAGCCGACGGTCACGACGGAAAAGCCGAACCCTTTGAGGAGCTGCGGCATCCAAAGGCCGAGGCCGACTGAGCCGATGATGGCGCAGAAGTTGACGGCGGCACACACCAGGACTCGCCAGTTGGTGAACGCGTCCTTCAATGAGGAAGAATGCTTGGCGGCAATTGCCTCACGCTCATTCGCGAGTGTCTCGACAAGCCATGCTCGCTCTTCGGAACTCAGCCACTTCGCTTGCTCGGGCTTGTCGATCAAAGTGAACAGGCAGACAAAGCCGAGGAGGGTGGCGGGCAGACCTTCGAGGATCAGCAGCCACTGCCAGCCGTGCAAGCCGGCCACGCCATCCAGGGCGAGCAGAGAGCTCGAAAGCGGCGCGCCAAGGATGTTGGCGATGGGGATGCCGAGCAGGAACGCCGCCGTCGCCCTACCCCGCACGCGGGCCGGAAACCAGTAGGTGAAATACAGGAACACGCCCGGCGTGAAACCGGCCTCTCCGAGGCCGAGCAGGAAGCGCATGGCGCCAAAGCTCTTCGGGCCGACCGCGAACGCGGTGGCTGCCGACAGCAACCCCCATGTGATCAGGATGCGGGCGATCCACTTGCGCGCACCGACCGCCTGAAGCGCAAGATTACTGGGCACCTCGGCCAGGAAATAGCCGAGAAAGAACAGGCCGGCGCTCCAGCCGAATTCCGACGGCGAGATGCCGAGCTCCTGATTCATCGTCAGGCTCGCGATCCCGACGTTCACCCGATCAAGGTAGGCAATGATGTAGCAGAGCAGCAGGAAGGGAACGATGCGCCACATCACCTTCGAGAGGATCCGTTCCTCTTCGGGTGTGACGCCTGTGCCGGCCGAGGCGGCTTGGGTCATTGCCATGGGTTCCTCCAGACGGCCGTTGTGCCCCGGCCATAGCACCCGATAGCAAAAACAGAACGCCGTTGCAATTTATTTTGAAATAGCGTTTCATTTTCATGGGCGTGCATCAGAGCGCTTGCGTCCCGTCCATCAGAGGCGTTCCGCTGGAAAAGTGGAGCGCCGGCCGTCGGTTACGGCATTCGGCGGGCCTGGGGAGACACTATGCTGCCACGCGTTTCCGATATGCCGGCCCCCGCGCGCCTGCACGCCGAGCTCCTCGCGGAGCTTCGCCTGCGCGCCTTCGAGGGCGATCTGACGCCGGCCTATGCCGACCGGATCGTCTCGGCGACGGACAACTCGATCTACCAACTGCTTCCGCAGCTCATCGCGTTTCCGCGCAGCATCGACGATCTGGTGCGCCTCGCGCGCGTCACGGCGGAAGAGCGCTTCAAGGATATCGTGTTCGCTCCGCGCGGTGGCGGAACCGGCACCAATGGCCAATCGCTGACGGAAGGCCTGGTGGTGGATGTCTCGCGCCACATGAACCGCATCCTTGAGATCAACCCGGAACAGCGCTGGGTGCGGGTGCAGGCTGGCGTGGTGAAGGATCAGCTCAACGCCGCACTCGCGGAACACGGCCTGTTCTTTCCGCCGGAGCTCTCCACCTCCAATCGCGCCACGATCGGCGGGATGATCAGCACCGATGCCAGCGGTCAGGGTTCCTGCCTCTATGGCAAGACGCGCGACCACGTGCTGGAGTTGACGACCGTGTTGCTGGACGGCACGGTCTGGACTTCACGGCCGATCGAGGACGAGGAGCTGCAGCACATCAAGCAGCGCAGCGATCGCGTCGGCGCCGTTCACCGGCTGGTCGATGCGATCCAGCACGGGCAGGCGGACCTGATCGCCGCACACTTCCCGAAGCTCAATCGATGCATGACCGGTTACGACCTCGCGCATATCCGCGATGAGCGCGGACGCTTCAACTTGAATTCGATCCTGTGCGGCAGCGAAGGCACGCTCGTGCTGATCGCAGAAGCCAAGCTCAACGTGGTGCCGATCCCCAAACACAGCGCGCTGGTCAATGTGCGTTATGGCAGCTTCGATGCCGCCTTGCGCGATGCGCAGGAGTTGATCCGTTTCGGCGCGGCCTCGATCGAGACGGTGGATTCCAGGGTGCTCGGCCTCGCCCAGGACGATGTGATCTGGGAGTCCGTCCGGCAATACTTCCCCGAGGACGACGGACAGCGCGCCACGGGCGTCAACCTCGTCGAATTCGTCGGCAACGTCGAGACCGATGTCGAGATCTCCGTTCGCAATGTGACCGACGCGCTCACGTGCGGCGGGCCATCGCGCGGCCGCCTTGGCTTCACCGTGGCGCGCGGCGAAGCCGATGTCGGCGCGATCTGGGACATGCGGAAAAAATCGGTCGGCCTGCTCGGCAACATGCAGGGCGACAAGCGGCCGATCCCCTTTGTGGAGGACACGGCCGTCCCGCCCGAGCACCTCGCCGACTACATCGCCGAGTTCCGTGCTGCACTGGACGCCCGGAACCTCACCTACGGCATGTTCGGCCATGTCGATGCCGGCGTGCTGCACGTGCGCCCGGCGATCGATATGAAGGATCCGGCGCAGGAGGTGCTGATCCGGGAGATCACCGAAGCGGTGGTCCAGATCACCAAGAAATATGGCGGGCTGCTGTGGGGCGAGCACGGCAAGGGCGTGCGCTCCGAATTCTCACCGCGCTTCTTCGGCCCGCTCTACCCGACCCTGCAATCGATCAAGGCCGCGTTCGACCCGCGCAACCAGCTCAATCCGGGCAAGATCGCTGCGCCCGAGGATGGCAAGCTGCTTGCAATCGATGGGCTGACAACGCGCGGCCGGCGCGACCGGACCATCCCTCGCTCCGTCCGCACCGCCTATGACGAAGCGCTCCACTGCAACGGCAACGGGGCGTGCTTCACCTGGGACACCGATGAAGCGATGTGCCCGTCCTACAAGGCGACACGGGATCGCCGGCATTCGCCGAAGGGGCGCGCCACGCTCGTTCGCGAATGGCTGCGTCAACTGGCAACACGCGGGATCGATCCCGTCGCCGAAACCGCTGCGCTTCGCAGCGCTGGGCCGTGGCGGAATTTTCCCGCGCGATTGCGCAATACGTGGTCCCGTATGCCCGACTTCTCGCATGCCGTGATGGATGCGATGGATGGCTGCCTCGCCTGCAAATCCTGCAGTGGGCAGTGCCCGATCAAGGTCGATGTCCCCACGTTCCGGGCAAAATTCCTCGAGCTCTACTATGGCCGCTATCTCCGACCGGTGCGCCATCACATGGTAGCCTCGCTGGAAGCAATGCTGCCGGCGCTCGGCAAAGTGGGATGGCTGCACAATTTGCTCCTCGACACCCCGGCGGGTCGCGCCGCGACACGGGCGATCGGCCTGGTGCACACGCCGAAATTCTCCGCCATTTCGATGCGGCAGGAATTGGCGACGCGCGGGATTGCAATGGCAACGTCAGAGGCGCTGGCTGCGCTGCCGGCCGGGGAGCGCGCGCGCAGCGTGGTTCTGGTACAGGACGCGTTCACGAGCTGGTACGAAACGCATGTCGTGCTGGCGGTGCTCGATCTGATCCAGGCCATGGGCTTCAAGCCGTTCGTCGCGCCGTTCCTGCCGAACGGCAAGCCGCTGCACGTGCACGGCTTCCTCGGCGCCTTCGATCGCACCGCATCTCGCAACGCCACGATGCTGCGCGAACTGGCCGCGACCGGCGTCGAGCTGGTCGGTATCGATGCATCGATGACGCTGACCTATCGCTCGGACTATAACATGCTCTCTGAAGCGAACCGCCCGCCGCCGGTGCTGCTACTGCAGGAATGGCTCGTTCGTCATCGCGATGCGATTGCGAGAACGCCCGGCGCCGACGAGGAATATCTGCTGCTGCCGCATTGCTCGGAGCGGTCGCTCGCCGTGTCCAGCCTGAAGGACTGGCAGGCGGTGTTCGCAGCGGCAGGCGGGACGCTGCGCGTGCTGCCTTCAGGCTGCTGCGGGATGGCCGGGACCTACGGCCACGAGGCTGAGCACCGTGCCACGTCGGAGCAAATCTACGCGATGGGCTGGAGCAAACAGGTGGCGCGATGGGCGCGGAGCGGGCGCCTGCTCGCGACCGGCTACTCCTGCCGATCCCAGGTCAAGATCGTGGACGGGCGGGCTCTGCCCCACCCGGCGCAGGCTTTGCTCGCCTGTCTCCGCGGAGGCTGATTTAGTCCGCGTGCGAGAACATTGGCATGCCCGGTGTCTCGAGCTCGGCACGGATCAGCGTTGCCGTGCGACTCTCGGTAATGAAGAGACTTTTGCGCTCCGGGCCGCCGAACGCGAGATTGGTGTTGCCGAGGCCCGCGCAGGACACGATGCGATCGAGCGGCTCGGCCAAAGGTGACAATCGCCACACCGAACCGAAGCCGGTGTGGCAGACCAGCAGATTGCCACCGCTGTCCAGCGCCAGCCCGTCGGGACCACCGGGGCCGCCATGCAAATGCGCGAAGATGCCGACCTTGGTCGTGAGGCCACTGGCGGGCAGCGGGACGCGCCAGATCTGGTTGGCGCGCGTCACCGCGACGAGCAGAAAGCTCTCCTCCTGATCGACGACGATGCCGTTCGGACTCGGGATCGTGTTGAGCAAACACGCCAGCCGGCCAGCCGGCGTCAGCTTCCAGACGCGCCCCGTCGGATCGTGCATGCCGGTCTGGCCCTGGTCGGTGAAATAGAGATTGCCCGACGGTGCGAAGACGAGATCGTTCACGCCCTTGAAGCTCTCGCTAGCCGCCGTTTCCAGGAACGGCGTCACTGCGCCGTTCGCGGGATCGAGCAGCATGATGCCGCGCTTGTAGTCGGTGATGAAGATGCGACCGTCGCGATGGATCTTCAGCCCGTTGGGCCAGCCGTCATATTCAGTCACGAGTTCCCACGCGCCATCCGCGCTGACGCGGAAGATGCGGCCATACGGAATGTCCGTGACATAGAGCCGCCCCTGGCGATCGAACGAAGGACCTTCGAGGAAGGAGTCGATCTCGCGGCCGCCTTGGTTGGCATCCGCCCAAGCGGTACGGCGAGGTTTGCGGAACTGATCCGGAAGGCGCGTGAAGACGCTCGTCTCGATACGGCGCGGTGGGCTGAAGAATGTCATTGGACGCCTCGCGAAAAGCCGTAAAGCTCGGCCGGGTTGTCGACGAGAATGCGCTTGAAGGCAGCCTCTCCCGCCCATTGGCTGAAGAGATCGAGGAGACGCGCGTCGTCCGGCTTCTGCTCTCTCTCGGAAGGATGCGGCCAATCGCTGCCCCAGACCAGTCGCTCTGGCGCGGCTTTGACATAGGCTGCTGCAACTGCGCCGGCATCGGCAAAGTCGGGTGCGCCCTGCTTGCTCGACACGTAGGGGCCGGACAGCTTCACCCAAGTCCCGCCGCGATCGAGCAGGCCGCGGATGATCTTGTACGGCGCACTTGCCAGACCGTCGGGTTGCGGCACTTGCGCCAGATGATCGAAGACGAGCTGCCCGGGCAGAGACGCGAGCAGGTCCGCGTTGTCCTCGATCTGCTTGGGGCGCATGTTGATCTGGCAGTGCCAGCCGAGATCGGCGAGCCGCGGCGCGAGCAGTTTGAGCGAGCCGACCGATAGCACGCCGGGAAAACCGAGATTAAAGCGAACGCCGCGGACACCCTGCGCGTCGAGCTGCCGCAATTCCTGATCCGACACGTCCTCGGCCACGACGGCGATCACGCGAAAATTCTCAGCCCCCAGTGCGTGGCGCGATGCGATCTGCAGCCGATTATCCGTTCCGTAGGTGGAAGGCTGGATAATGACGCCGCGCGTCGTTCCGATCCGGCGCTGCAGCGCGCGATAGTCGTCGGGCAAGGCATCTTCGGGCAGCAAGGTGGCGCCCGTCATGACCGGATAGGTCTTGTCATAGGTATGGAAGTGGCAATCTGTCGCGCCGGGCGGCACAACGAAGCGCGGCTTCTCGGAGCCACTCGACCAACGCACTTCCTCCGCTCGCGATGCCGCGATGGGCGGAAGCGCGGTTGCAGCGAGGCCGGCCAGCGCTGTCCTGCGCGTCAGCGACACTGATGCCACGACGTTCGTCCTCCCCATTGCTTGTTATGGGGAGGCTTATACGCCCGCGGCGGTAGGGCAGCAAGACAAAATGAAACGTCGTTTCGTTCTATGTTGAGACGTTTGCCGATCGGGCGGCACTTCGCTTCCGCTGGCTTTTTGCGACGCCTGGCGAAGTCCCCCCGCACGCCAATGTCAGCTTATGCGCCGCCTCGACCAGCGGTCCCTTCACTTGCTCGGCCCGCGCCTCGGTAAGCCGGCTGATCGGGCCGGAAATGGCCAACGCGCCGACCAGCGAATCCCCGATGCCGAACACCGGCATGGCGAGCGCCGCAGCGTGAGGATCGGTGACGCCGGACGTGAAGAGCGGCAGTTCGTCGTCGGATCCGGGCGGACCGGCTTCATAGCGCAGCAGCGTCCGGGCAATGGCGGATTCGTCCATCGGCCTGGTATCGCCCGGCTGCACCGTCATCCGGACCCGGTTGGTACTTTCGACGCGGAAGAGGCACAGCCGCTCCTCGCCGTTCCGAACATAGAACGACGTCGTCTCCCCGGTCTTCGCAGCGAGTTGCTCGAGCACAGGCATGACGTGATCGGAAAGACGAAACGCCTGCTGGTAGGCCGTCCCGAGCCGCAGGGTCTCAGCATCAAGCCGATAGGAGCCGTCCGGCAGGCGCGCGATCAGCCGATACTGTTGCAGCGACAGAGCCAGCCGCAGGATCGTGCTCTTGACCAGACCAGTTCGCTCAGCCAGTTCGGCCAGGCTCAACGCGCCGTCGCCCCGACGGAACGCGGTCAGTACCGCCAATGCACGTTCGGCCGCGGATACGCCCTTCAAGGAAGGTGTTTTCTCGGGTTGCTTCGCCATCTCGAGTCCTTT
>BFBZ01001368.1_pt1 | contig 16471 bp, 9 predicted proteins | sample 1888401 | NCBI WGS metagenome assembly BFBZ01 (sample SAMD00112614, study PRJDB3348) | symbiont metagenome | host: Chara braunii | reverse complement strand
TCGTCCGGGCGCGCCAGCGCGCCGATGTCCCGCACCACGTGTGCCTTGAGTTCGGCCTTCAGCTCGTCCGTCGCGCTGACGCCCTGCTTCAGCGTCACGAAGCAGACGATCCCCTCGCCCTTCAGGTCGTCGGGACGCCCCACCACCGCCGCCTCCGCGACCTTCGGATGGTGAACCAGCGCGCTCTCGACCTCCATCGTGCTCAAGCGGTGGCCGCTCACGTTCAGCACGTCGTCCACGCGGCCCATCACCCAGATGTACCCGTCGTCGTCGGTGCGCGCGCCGTCCGCGGTGAAGTACACGCCGGGGTAGTTGCTCCAGTAGGTCGCCTTGTAGCGCTCGTCGTCGCCGTAGATGGTCCGCATCATGCTCGGCCACGGCCGCTTCACCACGAGGAACCCGCCGGCGTTTGCGGGCACGGGGCGGCCCTGCTTGTCCACCACTTCGGCCTGAATCCCTGGGAGTGGCTTCGTGGCGCTGCCCGGCTTTGTGGCGACCGCGCCCGGCAACGGGGCGATCATGATCGCCCCGGTTTCCGTCTGCCACCACGTATCAACGATCGGGCACCGCCCGCCGCCGATCACCGTGTGGTACCACATCCACGCTTCCGGGTTGATCGGCTCGCCCACGCTGCCGAGCACCCGCAGGGACGACAGGTCGTGACCCTTCGGGTGGTGATCGCCCCACTTGATGAACGCCCGGATTGCCGTCGGGGCCGTGTAGAAGACCGTCACCCGGTACTTCGCGATGATCTCCCAGAACCGGTCCTCGCGCGGCTGGTTCGGGGCGCCTTCGTACATGACGACCGTCGAACCGTTGCAGAGCGGGCCGTACACGATGTAGCTGTGCCCGGTGATCCACCCCACGTCCGCGGTACACCAGTAGACGTCGTCTTCCTTGATGTCGAAAACCCACTTGTGCGTGAGCGAGGCGCCGAGCAGGAAGCCGCCCGTTGTGTGGAGCACGCCCTTCGGTTTTCCGGTGCTCCCCGACGTGTACAGGATGAACAGCGGGTGCTCGCTGTCGAACGGCTCGGCCGGACAGTCGGCACTCGCGCCCGCCATCACGTCGTGCCACCACACATCGCGACCGGGCTTCATCTCCACCGCGGTGTTGCAGCGGTTGAAGACGATGCACGTCTCGACGCTCGGCGATTTGTCCAGCGCCACATCGACGTTCGCCTTGAGCGGCACCACCTTCCCGCGGCGCCAGCCGCCGTCGGCGGTGATGACGAGTTTGCTCTTGGCGTCGTTATTGCGATCCGCAACGGCTTCGGAGGAGAACCCCCCGAACACGACCGAGTGCATCGCGCCGATACGGGCGCACGCCAGCATCGCGATGACGGCCTCCGGGATCATCGGCATGTAAATCGTGACGCGGTCGCCCTTCCCCACGCCGAGCGCCTTGAGCGCGTTCGCGAACTTGCACGTCTCGCGGTGGAGTTGCTGGTACGTGAGCGTGCGGCTGTCGCCCGGCTCGCCCTCCCACACGATCGCCGCTTTGTTACCGCGGGCCGCCAGGTGCCGGTCGAGACAGTTGTCGCTGGCGTTGATCTGCCCGCCGACGAACCACTTGGCGTGCGGGGCGTTCGACCAGTCCAGTACCGTGTCCCACGGTTTGAACCAGTGCAGCGACTGCGCCTGTTCGGCCCAGAAGCCGTCCGGATCGGTCTTCGCCCACTCCACCAGCCGCTCGCGCTCGGCCCCGGGCACGTTGGCCCGCGCCGCGAACTCCGCCGACGGCGGAAACTGGCGCGTTTCCTTGAGCACGCTCGTAATATTCTTTTCGGGAGAGGACATGGTTCGGCTCTCGTGGGGGTCGACACGACCGTCGGGGCACGTTTGCGGTGGGCGGCGCCCGCCCTACAAAGACCCCGGCGCGTTTAGGTTTCAGATTAGGCCCGGAAGCGCCGATTCGCAACGGAGCAGGCATGTCGGACACGTTCACCATCGCCGCGGTGCAGATGAAGATCGCGCCAGACCGCGAAACCAATCTCGCGAAAGCGGAAGCGGCCATCGCAGAGGCCGCGAAACGGGGCGCGCAGGTGGTGTGCCTGCCGGAGCTGTTCACCGGCTATTACTTCTGTCAGAAGGAAGACATCAGCCTCTTTGATCTCGCCGAACCGATCCCAGGCGCGAGCGAGGCGCGGCTGGCCGCGGCGGCGAAGAAAAACAAGATCGTGGTGGTGGGGTCACTGTTCGAGAAGCGGATGCCGGGCGTGTACCACAACACGGCCACCGTCCACGACGCCGGCGGGAACCTGCTCGGCCTGTACCGCAAGATGCACATCCCGGACGACCCGCTATTCCTGGAGAAGTTCTACTTCACACCCGGCGACCTCGGCTTCAAGGTGTTCAGCACGCCGGCCGCGAAGGTGGGCACGCTCGTGTGCTGGGACCAGTGGTACCCCGAGGCGGCCCGGCTCACGGCGCTGCAGGGCGCGGAAGTGATCTTCTACCCCACGGCAATCGGCTGGCACCCGCGCGAGAAGGTCGAATTCGGTGAAGCGCAGCACTCGGCCTGGGAAACGAGCATGCGCGGCCACGCCATCGCGAACGGCACTTACGTCTGCGCCGTGAACCGCGTCGGACACGAGGTGATCGTCGGCGAGGGGCTGGAGTTCTGGGGCGGGTCGTTCATCAGCGACCCGTTCGGCCGCGTGCTTCAGAAAGGGAGCACCGACAAGGAAGAAGTGTTGGTCGCGACGTGCGACCGGAAGCTCATGGAGGACGTGCGCCGGAACTGGCCGTTCTTCCGCGACCGGCGCATCGATTCGTATAGCGGCATCACGAAGCGCGTGGCGGATTAGATCAGAAACGGGCTTCGTGCGTATGGCCGCTGCCGAGACAAAAAAGAGCCACAGATGACGCAGAACGCGCAGATCAGAAGAACACAACAGATCGTGTTTTTATCGGCGTTGTCTGCGTCATCTGTGGCTCTTTCTTCTTCTGGCCCTCGCAAGCGAGAAGATCCGTGGAGCACGCTCGGAGTGTGGAATGGAGCGCTCATTCCGCCACTGCTTTTCGGAGTGTCACCTTTCTGTCACCCAACGGTACGACCCACAAGGGGAATCGCATGGGCCTCTCCCGCTACCTCTTTTGCGTGTTCTTGTTCGCGGGCTCCACGACCGCATTCGCGGCCGACTGGAAGCCGGCTCCCGCCCCACTCATGACCAAGTGGGGCAAGGCGGTCACTCCGGACACCGCGTGGAAAGAGTACCCGCGCCCGCAGCTCGTCCGCAAGGACTGGCAGAACCTCAACGGGCTGTGGGACTACGCTGTCACAGCCAAGGGCGCAGACAAGCCCGAGAAGTGGGACGGACAGATCCTCGTTCCGTTCTGCGTCGAGTCCGCGCTGTCGGGGGTCGGGAAACCCGTCACGAAGGACCAGAACCTGTGGTACCACCGCACGTTCGAGGTGCCAGCGGGGTGGAAGGAAAAGCACGTTCTGCTCCACTTCGGCGCGGTGGACTGGGAAGCAACCGTGTTCGTCAACGGTAAGGTGTTCGGCACGCACCGGGGCGGGTCCGACCCGTTCTCGTTCGACGTCACCGAGGCGCTGAAGGAGGGGAAGAACGAACTGGTGGTCCGCGTGTGGGACCCCACCGACTCCGCGGCGCAGCCGCGCGGCAAGCAGCAGATGAGGCCCGAGGGCATCTGGTACACGCCGGTCACCGGCATCTGGCAAACCGTGTGGATGGAACCAGTTGGTGAGGCCGCTTTCAATCATGTGTTGTGCGTTTCCGACATTAACAAGGGCGAGGTCCGGTTCCGTTTCGACTCCTCCGGCGTGAAAGCGGGGGACAAGCTCGCTGTCTCAGTCACAGACCCGAAGGGTGAACCCGCAGGCTTGTTCGGGGGAGCTTTCCGCTCTGAGAAAGTCTTCAAGCCCGAACATAAGAYCCMCCTCTGGACGCCGGACGAGCCACAACTCTACCGGTTCAATGCGACGATCACCCGGGACGGAAAAATCCTCGATGAAATCGAGTCGTACTTCGCGTTTCGCGAAATAACAACCGCGAAGGACGACAAGGGCGTCATGCGGCTCATGCTCAACGGCAAGCCGCTGTTCCAGGTCGGACCGCTCGATCAGGGCTGGTGGCCGGACGGCCTGCTCACGCCGCCCTCGGACGCGGCCATGAAGTACGATCTGGAGGTGCTCAAGAAGATCGGCTTCAACATGCTCCGCAAGCACATCAAGGTCGAACCGGCGCGGTACTACCACTACTGCGACACGCTCGGCCTGCTCGTGTGGCAGGACATGCCCAGCGGCGGCGTGCCGTCGCGCGGGCAGCTCATCCCGCCCAACGCGAAGGACGATGCGAAGTTCACCGACGCGGAGAAGAAGCAGTTCCGCACCGAATCGAAAGCGATCATCGACCACCTGCGGTTCTTCCCGTCCATCGTGGTGTGGGTGCCGTTCAACGAGGGGTGGGGCCAGCACGACACCAACGACGTCCTGAAGTGGGTGAAGCAGTACGACCCGAGCCGGCTCGTGGACGGCCCGAGCGGGTGGCAGGACCGCGGGTTCGGCGACATGAAGGACGCACACATTTACCCCGGCCCCGGCATGTTCCCGGCGATGCCGGACCGCGCCAGTGTCCTCGGTGAGTTCGGCGGGCTCGGGCTCCCGATCAAGGGCCACCTCTGGAAAGACACGGACAACTGGGGGTACCGCACGTTCAAGACCACCGAGGAACTCCGCGACAACTACCACACGCTCATGCTCCGCCTGCACCCGCTCGTCGGAAAGGGCCTGTCGGCGGCGGTGTACACGCAGACGACCGACGTGGAGGTCGAGGTCAACGGGATCATGACCTACGACCGTGAGGTCATCAAATTCGATCTCGCGGAAACCGCGAAGTGGCACAAAGCGCTCTTCGGCCCGCCGCCGGAGTACCGTGACCTCGTGCCCACGTCCGAGAAGGACGCCCAGAAGTGGCGGTACACGACCGCCAAGCCGGCGGACGGCTGGGAGAAGGCGGACTTCGACGCCACGAAGTGGACCGAAGCCGACGGCGGGTTCGGCACCGCGGGGACGCCGGGCGCCGTGGTCCGCACGGAGTGGAAAACCTCCGACATCTGGGTCCGCCGCACGTTCGAGCTGAAGGCGCTACCGAAAGGCGAGGTGCTCCTGAGAATGCACCACGACGAGGACGCGGAGGTGTACATCAACGGCGTGCTGGCGCTCAAGACGACCGGCTGGACGAGTGACTACACCGAGTTCCCGCTCACTGCGGAGGGCCGCAAGGCCCTGAAGGAGGGCGCGAACGTGATCGCGATTCACGTCAAACAGACCACCGGCGGCCAGTACATTGACGCCGGATTGGTTGAGGTGGTTGAACGGAAGTAGTCAGCGCGAAGCGAGTGGTTTCTTCCCTGGGACCGCGGCCGTCTCGGCCGCGGTCCCAGGGGGAAGAAACCTCACACTCCTTAAAGCCGCTTCAGCGAATACGGCGCCGGATCGATGTGCGGCGCCCCGCCGCCGAGCAACTCCGCCACCAGCTTCCCGGTGGCGGTCGCCATCGAGAGGCCGAGCATGTTGTGCCCGGCGGCGATCAGAACGTTATTCGCCGCCGGCGCGCGATCGATCACCGGCAGCCCGTCGAACGTCATCGGCCGCCAGCCCCACCACTCTTCCTGCACCGGCTCCGCGAACGGGTCGCGCAGGTACAGCTTCGCGGCGTCGGTGAGTAGCCCGATCCGCGAACGGTTCATGCTCTCGTCGTACCCGGCGAATTCCATCGTCGATCCGAGCCGGTACCCGCTCGCGAACGGCGTGACCGCGACGCGGTGCTCTTCGAAGATGAGCGGGTACGTCGGGCACACCGCCGGCCGCGGCATCGTCACCGAATACCCCTTCCCGGGCTGGATCGGCACCCGGCACCCGAGTTCCGCGTTCAGGAGCGGCGTCCACGCGCCCGTGGCGACCACGATCTGATCCGCCGGGACGTCACCCGTGGCCGTGCGAACGGCACTCGCGGTGCCGTTCGATGTCGCGAAGCCGGTCGCCGCGCAGTTCTCGCGCACCTCGACGCCCCGGGCGAGCAGCACCCGGCGCAGTTCGCTCATGAGCCGGTCGGGCCGGAGGTGCGCGTCGGACTCGTACAAGTACCCGCCCGCGAGGCCGGGCTTGAGCGCGGGCTCCAGGGCCGCGAGCGCGGCCGAGTCGAACCGCCTCGCGGGCATCGCGAACTCGCGCGTGAGGAGCGCGTCGGTCGGCGCGTAGTGCTCGAAGTGCGCCGGCGTCTGGAAGACGAAGAGCAGGCCCTTCGTTTCCCACTCGCACGCGATCTGTTCCGTGCCAATCAGTTCGTCGAACAGCGTGCGGGACGAGCCGAGCAGCGCCTGGATGGCGCGGCCCGCGGCCATCATGTCGCGGGCGTTACACTTCCGGGCGAAGTTGAGGAACCAGCCCAGATTAGCGAGGGCGACGCCCGGCCGGACCTTGAGCGGCGAGTTGCGTTTGAAGAGGGTCTTAAGTGTCGACCAGATGGCCCCGGGGGCCGCAAACGGGAGAACGTGGCTGGGGCAAACGTACCCGCAGTTCGCGTGCGAGCAGCCGGCGCCGAACGGACCGCGGTCCAGGACGGTGACCGCGTGCCCGGCCTTCGAGAGGTAGTACGCGCAGCACGCTCCAACGACCCCGCCGCCCACAACCACGACACGCGACATTGAGAACTCCAAAGGCGAACCCCGCACACCCGAACCCCCGGGCGTGGCCGGGGGTTCAAGCCGGGATCACTTCTTCGGCTGCGTGGTGTACGGCGCGTCGTCCGTCCGGAACGGCGACGCCGGCAGCCCTTCTTTATTAAAGAAGTTCAGCGTGGGCTTGGCGAAGTTCACCCAGCCGTAGCGCACCGCGACCGGCTCCGGGACGAACTCGCAGGTCAACTGCACCGTGTCGCCCTTGATGGTCGCTTTGGCCGGCTGGAACTTCCCGTCCTTGCCCGCGAGCGTGAAGCCCACGAGATCGCCGTCCTTCGCCACCAGCCCCCCGCCGACGTGAGTGAAGCTGACGGTCGCCGTGCCCGACTCGAACGTGACGTCCTTGAACGCCGGTCCGGAGTACTCGATCTTCTCCCCGTATGCGAGTGCCCGGGCGTTCAGAGCCAGCCGCACGCCGACGGCCTCTTTTTGCGGCGGGTGGATGTCGGTTTCGTGGCCCGCGTCGGTGATCACCGCGATCCCGACCTTCGGTAGCACCTTCGTGGCGTGCCGTTGGGCGTCGCGCAGTTCGGCGTAATCGACGCCACTGGCCCCCCCGCGGAACGGCGCGAGCTGCACCCCGACGAACGGCAGGTCGGTCTTCCAACGGGCGCGCCAGTCCTTGATCATCGTCGGGKACAGCGTCCGGTACTCGTACGCCCGGCCCGCGTTCGACTCGCCCTGGTACCAGATCGCGCCCCGCACCGGGAACTTGAGCAGCGGGTGGATCATGGCGTTGTAGAGCGCCGAAGGCGTGTTCGGGCCGACCGGCTTCTTGTCCGCCTCGAACTGCTTGGCCGCGGCGCTGGCCCGGTCCCCGAGGTACTTCAAGCTCGGCTCCGCCTCCAGCGCCTCCGGGCTGGTCCACGCCTCGCAGACGGTCCCGCCCCAACTGGTCGCGATCAGGCCGACCGGCACCTTCAGCGCCTTCTCCAGTTCGCGCCCGAAATAGTACGCGACCACCGAGAACTCCTGCACCGCCGCGGGTTCGCACTCCAGCCACTTGCCATACGTGACCGTCGGTCCGTCTTTCGTGCCTTCGCGCGGCCGGGTCGTCACGGGGAAGTCGTCTTGCGGCGCGGTCGCGGTCGTTCGGAGCATCGTGAACAGCCGAATGTTCGGGTTCTTCGCTGCCGCCGGGACGGTCTTGCTCTGCTCACCGAGATTGTTCCGCCAGAACTCCCACTGCATGTTGGACTGGCCCGAGCAGATCCACACCTCGCCGACCGCCACGTTCTTGAACTCAACGGTGTTCTTCCCCTTTACGGCGAGCGTGTAGCCGGTGCCGGCCTTCTGCGCGGCGAACTTCACGGCCCACTTCCCGTCCTTGTCGGCGGTGGTACCGGAAAAGGTCGCCGACGCCTCGTTGCGCGTCTTACGCTCCAGCGACACGTTCACCAGTTCGCCGGGCGCGGCCGTGCCCCAGACAACGACGTCGGTGCCCTGTTGCAGCACCATGTTGTCGGAGAAGATCGGGTGCGGGGCGACGTCGGCGCGGGCGGTGCCCAGTGCCAGCACGCTCGCCGCGACGGCGAGTAACACGGCCTTTAACGGACGCATCGGGTGTACTCCGGGTTGTGCGAGGGAAAGGAGAACCGGGGTAGGCGAACACAAGACTAACCCGGCGCCGCGCGAACGGCAACGGGCCGCGAACCGGTTTCTGCGGGCCCCTCGGTAATCGCTGTTCGTGTGGTCCGGGCGCGGAACGAGTGACCCACGCGATGGCACCCGACCCGTGTTGTCGGTCGCGGTCGAGCGCGACACGGCACGCGAGATCCGCCACGCGGTTCGGCGCGAGCGCGAACCGCGCCGCTCGCGTCCCGCTCGAGCAAACGGCCGGCGTGAGCGCACCACACGCACGGCTCCCGCCGTCATTTCTTCGCAGGGTCAAACTTGCCCCGGACGGGAGCGAAGTCGTCGTCCCCGGTGACCCGCCGGGCGCTGTCGGCGGCGTCGAAGTGCTTCAACTTCTTGGCGCGTTCCAGGCACTCGACCGCCTTCGCCACGGCCGCTTCCGTCTCGCGGGTCCGGTCCGCGGGCGCGAGCCCCGCGTCGGTCTCGATCTGGCGCGCGGCGAGGCACCACACCCGGCCCAGGTCCACCCACATCCAGGCCGGTTGGTCCGTCTTCATGAGTGCGTCCGCACCGGTCCCCGCGGCCTTCCAGTCGCCCGAGAACAGGTGCGACTGGAGGACGAACAGTTCGTGCTGCGTGCGGCGCCCCGGGTTCGGGTCTTCGACCGCGAGCCGCTGCCACTCGGCGGCGGCCTCACGGTGCCGGCCGGTCGCGTTGTAGACGCGTGCCCGCCCCACGCTAGCGGTCACCGCGGCCTCGCGCGCCAACCGGTAGCCCGGCGCGCGCCGGGTCACGGTGCCGGCCAGTTCCAGGGCCTGAGTGAACCGGCGCTCGGCCTCGGGGAACTGCGACCGACCGCGCAGGAACTCCGCGTACTGCGCCCAGCCGAACGCCAGATCGACGCAGTGGAGGTTCACGTCCGGCGCCGCCGCCTGGACCTTTTCGAGCGGGGCGACGGCTTGAAGAAACGCATCGGCCGCGCGGTCGTGCCGGCCGCGCGTGTTCAGGAAGTTCGCGTGCGCGAGAACCGCGGAGGAATACTCGACGGCGTAGCGCGGCTCCGCGGCCGCCTTCCGCACGCGGTCCCGAGTTGCGATCGCTTCAACGAGGTGCCGATCGGCCTCGTCCCACTTCTGGCGCAGCACCAGCGCGCTCGCGAGACTCGCGTTCGCGGCTGCGAGGGGGCGGAGGTTATCGATCGCGTCCCCGCAGACGCGGACCAGTTCCGTGGCGCGTTCCAGCTCCTGCCGTGCGGACTCTTCGGCCTTTTCGGGCCGGTCGGTCGCGCGAAGGACGTTCGTGAGTTGGCCGCGAGCGTGGACCGCCTGCTGCCGGAACGGGGCGCTGCCGGGCTGCTCCGCGACGACCGCGTCCATGATCGCCACGGCGTCCCGGTAGCACGCCTCGGACTCGCCGAACTGGCCGCTGTTGAAGAGCGCGTTCCCGGCGTTCACCAGCGCGTCCACCTGGCGCACGCGGGGGTCCGGCCGCGTCGGTTCCAGTTTCGCCCACCGGCCCGCCGCTTCCGCCGCGGTGCGGTACTCGGCGGCGGCGCCGGGCTGGTTCCCGTTCAGGTACTCGAGAAAACCGAGCCAGTGCGACACGCCGGTGATGTCGTCCAGCCATTCGGGCGCGTTGGAGGGGTGTCGGGCCACGGCGTCGCGGAACCGGCGCACCTGATCGATGAGCGTCTGTCGGGCGTGGCGAAAGTCCTCGTCCTCGAACCGGGGGTGCCCCGACAGCTCGGCCAGGCTCACCCGAATGACCGCGCGGGCGATCCGCAGGTGGGCCTCGGAGCGCTCCCGCGCGGTATCGGCCTCGGCCTGCTTCGCAACGGCGCGGGCGGCCTCTTGTTTGGCCACCTCACGCGCGTCTTCGGCCTCCGCCCGGGCCGACTCCGCAGCGGTCCGGGCGGCCCGCTGGTCCGAATCCGATCGCGCCAGTGCCAGCGCGAGACCGCCGGTGAGGGTGCAGCCGAGCGTGGAAGCGACCAGAAACCCGGCGACGAGCGGGTTCCGCTTCGCCCACCGCCACGACCGCTCCGCGGGACCGACGGGACGGGCGGCGATCGGCTTGCCGGCCAGATACCGGTCGAGGTCGTCGGCCGCGTCTCGGGCACTCGGGTAGCGGCGCGCCGGGTCCTTCTCCAGGCACCTGGCGACGATGACGTCGAGGTCGCGCGGCACCCCGCGCACGAACTTCCGCACCCCCGCCGGCTGAGCGCGGAGGATCTGATTCAGCACCTCGGCCGCGTCCGCCCCGACGAACGGCGGGCGGCCGGCGAGCAACTCGTACAGAACCGCACCGAGCCCGTACACGTCCACGGCGGGGCTGAGCGCCTTACCGCGCACCTGCTCGGGGGCCATGTAGTTCGGGGTGCCGCACGCCACGCCGGTGACGGTCAGATCGGCGCCGCCCACCAGCGGCTTCGCCAACCCGAAGTCGGTCACTTTTGGGGCAACGGGGAGTGCCGTTGCGTGTTGCCCGGAGAGCGGGCGGGACGCGGAACCACTCGACAGAGCGGCGGATCGAGAAGCAGAACCGGCACCGGTATCCGCATTGGCAGCCGGCGCCGGTGCGAGGAGGATGTTCGCGGGCTTGAGGTCGCGGTGCACGATGCCCTGTTCGTGCGCGTGCTGAACGCCCCGCGCGACCGCGGAGACCAGCCGGGCCGCCAGACGCGGGTCAATCGGGCGCCCGTCCTGCCATTTCCGGAGCGTGTCGCCCTCGACCAGTTCGAGCGCGATGTAAGAGAAGCCGGCGCACTCGCCGACGTCGTAGACCTGAACGATGTTCGGGTGGTGGAGGCGGGCCGCCGCTTCCGCTTCGATGCGGAACCGGGCCTTGTCTTCGAGACTGGCGAGCGGGCCGCCGAGAATGACCTTCAGCGCGACGAGGCGGTTCAGGKTCCGCTGCCGGGCCTTGTACACCACCCCCATGCCCCCGCGGCCGAGTTCACTGAGGATCTCAAAGCCGGGAAATTCGACGGGTACGGTGCCGACCGGGCGCGCGGGGACGTGCTCGCCCGCGTGCGTCAGCGCGAGCGGCGCGGGGGGCGAAAATGCCGTAGCGGAGGCCGGTCCGTCTTGGGCCGGCCAGCGCTGGGTCCGGTCGGGCATCACCGCTCCGGGGCGGCGGAGGTTGTGGCGTGGTAGAGCATACCACCGGGGCCACGAAAAAGCGAACCCTGGGACACACGAACGCGCATCTACGCGGCGCGCGAAAATGCTTGCGAAGAAATGTGAGGACGTTGTTCGTGCGGCGAACCCCGCCCACCAGGGCGGCGGATGGGGCGCGACGCGCGATCAGAGAGGGGACAGCGGCCCGAGCGTGTCTCAGTTCGTACTCGTGCTACTCGTGCTGCCAAGGGCCGCGCTCACCTGCTGGGAAATGCTCCCGAACACTTGACTCAGGTTCACACCGCTCGACGACGAGCTGCTACCGAGCAATTGAGTGAGGTTGAAGCCGTTCGTGGTCGAAGCCGAACTCGAACCGTCCCCGAGGAGTTGAGTGAGATTGAGGCCACTCGACGACGAGCTGCTCGACGGGTTCAGCACGGAGAGAAGCGCCTGGTTGAGCAGCCCCGACTGACCGTACGTGCCCGCACCGACCGAACCGGTACCGAGTTGCGACGGCGCCAGCCCGGACGCGCTCCCCGTTTTGGACGCCGTCTCGAACTTGCTCGCCAGATTCGCCAGAAAACTCGCCTCACCGCCGGTCGCCTGCGTGGACGCGGATTGCAACTGGCTGGCGATCTGCCCGGTGAGCTGCTTAAACGACGACGGGTTTTGTGTTTGGAGCTGTTGGAGCTGACTGTAAAGCTGAGCTGGGCTGGAAATCGCTGCCGTATCGCCGGAACTGCCGCTTGTCCCCAGGAGCGAACTCAGAGAACTGCTCCCGCTGGTGGATTGGGTCGAACCGTTCTCGACAAGGCTCAGGAGCGCGGACGGAGAAAAGCTGCTGCCGACACTGCTGATCGACGACATCGGGGCATCTCCATGAACCTGGCTCGATACGGACCCGTTGAGCTGCTTATCGTGAGCGTTTCGGAAAAGTTGCCCTCGGAGAAATTTTTTCCCGATTCGGACGCGCCCACACACGCCCTATAGGTCGCGGCCTCACTCTTTACTTCGTCCATTCGAACTCGAAGTCGCCTTCGAGTGTGGTACCGTCCGGATTCGCCGGGTACTTCCACGTGCCCCTCATTTTCTTGTCTTTCAGGGTACCGGTGTACGGAATTCGGATGACCGCCTCCGTGTTCTTCACGTCCTTCGAGTCCACCGACTCCCACTCGATCTTGAACCCCTTGTCCGCCGGCTTGATGGTGCCGCGAACGAGGTACGTCAGTTCCAGGTCCGGCGTTTTTTCGTACAGGTCGGCCTCGAACTTCTCGCCGTCCCGCTTGGTGATCTTGAATTCGCAGTCGAATTCCGGCGGCCCGCCGCCGGCGCCCTTGTATTCGCCCTTCTGAGTGAGTTTGCCTTTCCACACGGTGCCCACCAGAGCCGGGTCGCCGTCCTTGGCCGGGGCCGCCGAGTACCCGAAGGCACACAGCGCGGCGGCCTCCAACACCAGGGCCACGACCCTTGTCGGGGTGTTCATGACGTTCCTCCGAAACGTGTGCGAACCGGCCCCATCATCACGCGGTGCGGAGTGTAACGCCAGACGAATCGCCCGCCCCGTACCCCGCTCCCGTGCGAACCGCTTGACAGCGCGCAGGGTCCGTATACTGACCCTTCATTAAGGGTCGCTACGCTTCTAGGTGGGAGAGGGCAAATGGCCGAGTGGCAACGGACACACACCTGCGACGAGCTACGTGAGGAACACATCGGGCAGACGGTCACCCTGAACGGCTGGGTGCTGACCGCCCGCAAGTTCGGGAATCAGATCTTCATCGATCTCCGCGACCGCTACGGCCTGACACAGGTGGTGTTCGAGTCGGACGCCACGGACCTTTTCGCTCAAGCCGAGAAGCTGAAAAGCGAGTGGGTGCTGTCCGTCACCGGTGTCGTCCGCAAGCGGTTGGAAGGCGCGACCCGCGCCGACATCGCCAGCGGCGCGGTCGAAGTGGAGGCCAAGACGCTCCGCGTCCTCAACCAGTGCCCGACGCTGCCGTTCGAGATCAGCGAGTTCGGTACCGAACTCGCCAACGAGGACCTGCGCCTCCAGTACCGCTACCTCGACCTGCGGCGCCGGTCGCTCCAGAAGGTGCTCGTCCTGCGGCACCGGCTCTGCAAGGTCATCCGCGACTTCATGGACGGCCACGACTTCCTCGAAGTCGAGACGCCCCTCTTGGGCAAGAGCACGCCCGAAGGCGCGCGCGACTACCTCGTGCCCAGCCGCGTCTTCAACGGCGAGTTCTTCGCGCTGCCGCAGTCGCCGCAGTTGTACAAGCAACTGCTGATGATCGCCGGCTACGACCGCTACTTCCAGATCGCGCGCTGCCTGCGCGACGAGGACCTCCGCGCCGACCGGCAGCCGGAGTTCACACAACTCGACGTCGAGATGTCCTTCGTTGAGCGCGAAGACGTCATCGGCATCATGGAAAAGCTCGCGGTCGAGGTCTTCGACACGTGCCTCGGCGTGAAGCTGCCGCTCCCGTTCCCGCGGCTGAGCTACGCGGAGGCGATGGCGAAGTACGGCTCCGACAAGCCGGACCTGCGGTTCGGTCTGGAAATCGTGGACGTCACCGAACTTGCGGCGGCGAGCGAGGCGAAATTCTTCCAGGACGCCGTCGCGGCCGGCGGCGTGGTACGCGCGATCAACGCGAAGGGCGCCGCCGCGGCCCAAGACGCCAAGAAGGCCCCGCTGTTCAGCAACACCGCGCTGAAGCCGGGCGGGGAGTTGCCGAAGGTCGTGGAGACCTACAAGGCCAAGGGTCTCGCGTGGATGAAGGTCGAGGCCGGAAAGCTCACCGGATCGATCGAGAAGTTCTTCTCTGACGACCTGAAAGCCAAATTGGTCGAGCGCCTCGGCGCGACCGATGGCGACTTGCTGCTCTTCGTTGCCGACGCCGAACCGGTCGTGTGCGACGCACTCGGCGCACTGCGTGGCCACCTCGCCACACGCCTGAAGCTCTACAAGAACTGGTGGGAGGAAAAGGCCGAGCACGACGAAACGGAGAAGAAGAAGGCGGACGCCGCGAAGAAGCGGAAGGAGCCGTACGCACCGGTCCCGTTCCAGCCGCGGCCGGAGCACTTCAACTTCCTCTGGGTGCTCGACTTCCCCATGTTCGGCTGGGACGCGGAGGAGAACAAGTGGGCCGCGATGCACCACCCGTTCACCGCGCCAATGGACGAAGACCTACCGCACTTTGCCACGAACGAGGCGCTCGGCAAGGTGCGGGCGAAAGCCTACGACATGGTGCTGAACGGCTACGAGGTCGGTGGCGGGAGCATCCGTATCCACCGCCAGGACGTTCAGAGCCGCGTGTTTGAGATCCTCGGCATGACGCCGGAGGACGCTCAGGCCCGGTTCGGCTTCCTGCTGGACGCGCTCAAGAGCGGTGCGCCGCCGCACGGCGGTATCGCGCTGGGGCTCGACCGCTGGAGCATGATCCTTGCGGGAACGACGAACATCCGCGACGTCATCGCGTTCCCGAAGAACCAGAAGGCCCGTGACCTGATGACGGGCGCTCCGGCCGCCGTCGATGCCCGACAGCTCAAGGAACTGGGAGTGAAGTTGAGCTGAAATCACGCGCAAGCGGCGCCGAAAACGGCGTTCTGCGTCTGGACGGGGAACCGGAACGGGAAACTGTTCCGGGCTCTCGCTCGCAGGCACTCTTCCCCAAGAGTGAAGACCCACCGGGGTGGTCCCGGTGGGTCTTTTCGTTTGTGCGGCTGTGCGATTGTTCGGTCGCTGGCGTCAATACCGCGCAGCAGGCTTCTCACTTCTGCGCGAAATGATGCGCAAAACCCGCTCGATCAGAGCGCCAGAATCGGCGAATCCGATTCCGGTCCCGGCGGCCACCACCAGTGGTGGAACAGGTAAGCGACCAACCCCGCCGCAGGCAGCCCGACTTGTGCAACGGATGTGATGTCCATGGTGCGTAACTGCGGTGCAGCCCTGCGAAGGTCGAGCGACGTTCGGGCAACACACGAATTACGCAAACGATGAGCCGGAACAGGTCGAATTCCTCAGACACGAACCCGTTAAAAAGGCCAGAGGTGCAACCCCCTGGCCTTCTGGAAAAGAGACCGCATCGGCGGGGTCGTGTATCGGACGAACGGGGCCGGGCCGAACCGGCCACCGCGAGCCGACCGGGTTTGTCCAATGGCAACTCCGCACACGACGCACATTGAGCGGAGGAGTCACAGCGATCGAGTCTCGCCTCACTTCTTCGACTTCGTGACCGCGACGCGGACCTTGAGGGCGCCGTCGTTGTCCTGGAAACCGGACCCGTGGGCGTCCTTCGAGGGTTGAATCGGAATCCCTTGCACGAACAGTTCGGCCCGCTTCAGCCCCTCGGTGGTCGCGACGTCGTTCGCGCAGAAGTAGATCCGCCCGGGTTGCTGAACCCGGACCACCTCGTCGTCCTTGGAGAACGACAGGACCGTGTCGCCCACCCGAACGAGCAGCCCGCCCTCGCTGGCGCCGCTCTTGACGTACCCGTCCCCGCCCTTGTATTCGGGGTGCCCGGCGGCCCCGACCTTTTTGTCCCAGGTCTCGTTGATCGTCCACGTCCCGCTCGCCGTGATCGCGGCCGTGTACCCGGCGGGGAGTTCGACCCCGCTGTACTGCCACGCCTGCCCGACGGCCTGCACTTCCTTGACGAACACTTCCTCCACATTCGCGGGCGCCTCGTCCTCGGCCCCGGCGCGAACGGCCCCCAGCACCGCGGCCCCCAGAACCGCCACGAGCGACAGCAAGAATCGATCCACGGTGGCTCCCCGAAAGGTGTCGAAACGTTCTTACCAATCTGCCTGTTGGGCGACTCCCGCAACACATAGCACGCGATCCCGCGTCGGAGCCGCGCGAGAGAATTATTCAGCGCTTTCGTGCCGTGCGTGAAAGCGGGCCTTCGAGCTTCAATTCGAGCGTCCGTTGAGGTACACGGCGGGAACCGCGCATCCGGACCTTAACCCGTTTCTTGCCGCTCAAGAATTCGGGGCCCGCGATATGGGATTTACGGCCGCCCGACCGGTTGTCGGAGCGTGCCGTGTTCTACCGTTTCCGCAACCTCTCGCGTC
>BFBZ01001367.1_pt1 | contig 16492 bp, 12 predicted proteins | sample 1888401 | NCBI WGS metagenome assembly BFBZ01 (sample SAMD00112614, study PRJDB3348) | symbiont metagenome | host: Chara braunii | reverse complement strand
ATCGACAAGAGCTTCGGCGCTCCCCGCATCACCAAGGACGGCGTCACCGTCGCCAAGGAGATCGAGCTCGAGGACAAGTTCGAGAACATGGGCGCACAGATGGTCCGCGAGGTCGCCTCGAAGACCAACGACAACGCGGGTGACGGCACCACCACCGCCACCGTTCTCGCCCAGGCGATCGTGCGCGAAGGCGCAAAGTCCGTCGCCGCCGGCATGAACCCGATGGACCTGAAGCGCGGCATCGACATCGCCGTCGCCGCCGTCCTCAAGGACGTCGAGAAGCGCGCCAAGAAGGTCTCGTCCTCCGCGGAAGTCGCGCAGGTCGGCACCATCTCGGCCAACGGCGACAAGCAGATCGGCAAGATGATCGCCGACGCGATGCAGAAGGTCGGCAACGAAGGCGTGATCACGGTTGAAGAGGCCAAGAGCCTCGACACCGAAGTCGAGATCGTCGAGGGCATGCAGTTCGACCGCGGCTACATCTCGCCGTACTTCGTGACCAACGCCGAGAAGATGATCGCGGAGCTCGAGGACGCCTACATCCTGCTGCACGAGAAGAAGCTGTCGGGCCTGCAGTCGATGCTGCCGCTGCTCGAGGCCGTCGTGCAGACCGGCAAGCCGCTCGTGATCGTCTCGGAAGACGTCGAGGGCGAGGCGATCGCCACGCTCGTCGTCAACAAGCTGCGCGGCGGCCTGAAGGTCGCGGCGGTGAAGGCTCCGGGCTTCGGCGATCGCCGCAAGGCGATGCTCGAGGACATCGCGATCCTCACCGGCGGCCAGATGATCTCGGAAGATCTCGGCATCAAGCTCGAGAACGTCACGCTCCAGATGCTCGGCCGCGCCAAGAAGGTCGTGATCGAGAAGGAGAAGACCACGATCGTCGACGGCGCCGGCAAGAAGAAGGACATCGAGGCCCGCGTCGCCCAGATCAAGGCGCAGGTCGAAGAGACCACTTCGGACTACGACCGTGAGAAGCTCCAGGAGCGTCTGGCGAAGCTCGCGGGCGGCGTCGCCGTGATCAAGGTCGGCGGTGCCACCGAGATCGAGGTCAAGGAGAAGAAGGACCGCGTCGAGGACGCGCTGAACGCCACCCGCGCTGCGGTGGAAGAAGGCGTCGTTCCGGGCGGCGGCACCGCTCTCCTCCGCGCCAAGAAGGCGGTCGGCAAGCTCACGAACGACAACTCGGACGTTCAGGCCGGCATCAACATCGTGCTCCGCGCCATCGAGGCTCCGATCCGTCAGATCTCGGAGAACGCCGGCGTCGAAGGTTCGATCGTGGTCGGCAAGGTCCTGGAATCGAAGTCCGAGACCTTCGGCTTCGACGCCTCGAACGAAGAGTACGTCGACATGATCGAGAAGGGCATCATCGATCCGGCCAAGGTCGTGCGCCGCGCACTGCAAGACGCCGCGTCGGTCGCTGGCCTGCTCGTGACCACCGAAGCGATGGTCGCCGAGACGCCGAAGGACAACGCTGCTCCGGCGATGCCGGGCGGCGGCATGGGCGGAATGGGCGGCATGATGTAACGCCCTGCCGTTCAGGCAGAAATGCAGAGGGCCCGGCGAAAGCCGGGCCCTTTTGTTTGTAGCGAATTCCATCTCTCTCCACGTCATGGCCGGGCTTGTGCCGGCATGACTGCTGATGGAGCTACGCCAACCACTAAGTGAGCAAGTCCTTCACCGCCCGGTCCGCCTGCTCGATCGCGAAATGCACCCAAGCGTCGCCGCCAGCGTCCGTGTTGGCGATGGCGACATTCTCGACGGTCTCGCGCGCGACTTCGAGCACTTCACTCCCGTAGTTGTCCTCCTGATCGAACAGCGAATTCTCGACGTAACTGTAGCCGTGGGACCAGCGGTTGACCGTGATCGCCGCGATGTCGCGCGAACTGGAGAAGCCGCCGGGCCCGAGCATGCGGTCGAGGTCTTCGCGGATACGGTCCTCGAAATCCGCAAAGGTCATCGTAAACAGCTTGCCCTGTCCGATGCGGAACTGGGTCCGTGCGTCGAGGCCCTTGTTCGGCGCGCCGGGCACATGCGCGAGGTGCAGCAGCATAGGCTCTGACGGATTGCGCGGAGCGTTGTACCCGCCCATGCTGACGGGGAAATCGAGCGCCACCTGATGGTGGAAGGACATCGGCGCCGAGATATTGCTGACCTTCAGGTTCGCCAGCGCCTTCCAGTCGCGCACCAGCACGTTCGTGTAGCAGATCGGCGTCTTGATGTTCTTGGCGAGCGCCTGACGCTGATCGTCCGACAGCTCTTTCATGATGTGCGGGATGACCATATGGAAGCAGGCCAGCACCGCATGCTGCGCCTTCACGCGATGCGCTGTGCCGTTGCGCACATAGGCGACCTGAACCTCATCGTCCTCATTACGGACGTCGATGACGGTCGAATCGAGACGAACGCGGACGCGCTGCGACGCATCGTCGAGCTTCGAATAGTCGAACGGCGCGAGCACCACGTCGTCCATCGTCGTGCCCGGCGCAACGCCGGGAATGAGCGCGCGCACCAGCATTCGCGGCAACGCCGCATTGCCGTCCGGGAAATGGTAGATGTACGGCTCTTTCCAGGCGGCGTTCGCGCCTTGAATTTTCAAGCCTGCAAAGCCGGGATAGCCGAGATCGCGCAAATCGTCGGCCGGGACGGAGTCGATGCCCAGGCCGAAGAAGCCGAGCGAGCGGCCCTGAAAACAGTTTGCGACCTCCTCGCTGCATCCCCAGGTCTTGATCAGGAAGTCGCGGTAGCTGGTCTTCTCGAGAAAATCGCGCTTCTGCTTGGCCGACTTGCCGGGAAGCGGATCGCGCGTTCCCGCATAAAGATCGAGAATCTGCTTCTTGCTCGCCTCCGAGATCGGGAAATCCGCGACGATCGCCTCGCGCGAGCGGGTGTTTTCGGGCCGTTTCGCGGTCTCGTCGGCTTCGAGGTTCGACGGATCGCCCTGCACCAGCACATCGCGGCCGAAGGTTTCCTTCGGAAAGAAGATGCCGCGCGAGAGGCCGAGCGACGGATAGAGCGAACGGTCGAACGCCGTCTCGAACCGCTTGATATCGACGCCCAGTTCGCGAAGAAGCCGCTTCGGCGGCTCCTTGTAGAGCGAGTTGGGCGATTGCAGCGATTGGCTGCCGCCGTAACCGATGATCCTGCGGCCATCGAGCGTGAATTCGTTGCGCTTGGCGTGGCCGCCGAAATCATCGTGGTTGTCGAGGATCAGGATGCGCGCATTCGGCTTCTCGCGCTTGTAGAACCACGCGGCCGACAGCCCGCTGATGCCGCCGCCGACCACGACCAGATCGTAAGTCTCTTCGAACGGCAGACGTGCAAATTCGAATTTCTTCTTCTCGCGCGCCAACGCATGCATCGTCTCGAACGAGCCGGCATGATGCCCGCGCAATCCCATCAGCGCCGGCGGATAGCGCGAGGGCTGCGCTGCAAGCTGCTGCGCGGGCGAGAGCCCCGCCGCCACCGTCAAAGCCATTCCGTTGAGAAAATCGCGCCGTGTGATTGTCATGCGCGAAACCTAGCACGCTAGTGTCCCGAACCCGAAGTTCGCACGATTGTGCCGCGAACACTTATGCGAACTTCGGGTTCAAAGGGACACTAGGATCATAGCGTTGCTAGTGTCGCTTTGATTCGGAAGTTCGCTTCGGAATGCGCTGAGAATTCAGGCGAACTTCCGAATCGCGACACTAGCGCGCCGAACTAGAACCGTCCGAAGATTTGCACGGAGAGGGAAACCATTCCCGGAAAGAGAATCACCAGGATCACCATCAACAGCATGATGACGACCCATGGGATTGATCCCATGAGAATATCCGAACTCTTGATCGACGGAGGTGCCACTGAGCGCAAATAGAACAGCGCAAACCCGAACGGCGGATGCATGAACGAGGTCTGCATGTTCACGCCGATCAAGACGCCGAACCAGATCAGGTCGATGCCCATCTTCTGCGCCACCGGCGCGAGCAGCGGAATGATGATGAAGGCGATCTCGAAGTAGTCGAGGAAGAATGCGAGGAAAAAGACGAAGACGTTAACGAAGAGCAGGAAGCCGACGATGCCGCCCGGCAGGTTCGAGAGCATGCCCTCGACCCAGAGGTCGCCGTCGACGCCGCGGAACGTCAGGCTGAACACCGTCGAGCCGACCAGGATGAACATCACCATCACGGTCAGCTTGAGCGTGATGTCCATGCTCTCCTTGAGCACTTTCAGGTTGAGACGGCGATTGAGGATCGCGAGCACCAGCGCTCCGACCGCGCCCATCGCGCCACCTTCGGTCGGCGTCGCGAGGCCGACGAGGATGGTGCCGAGCACCATGAAGATCAGGACTAGCGACGGCACCATCGAGACCATGCAGCGCACGAACAGAACGCTCAGGCTCGCGGTGCGCACCTCCTTCGGCAGCGCCGGCACCTTTTCGGGCCAGATGATGCTGACGATGAAGATCCAAGCGCAGAACAGGCCGACCAGGATGAAGCTCGGGATGAAGGCGCCGGCGTACATGTCACCGACCGACTTGCCCATCGCATCGGCGAGCACGACGAGCACCAGCGACGGCGGGATGATCTGCGTGATGGTGCCCGACGCCGCGATCACGCCGGTCGAGACGCGCGGGTCGTAACCGTAACGCGACATCACCGGTAGCGAGATCAGGCCCATCGCGATCACTGATGCCGCGACCGTGCCCGTGATCGCGCCGAGCAGCGCGCCGACCAGAATGACCGAATACGCGAGACCGCCGCGCATCGGACCGAACAACTGGCCCATGGTGTCGAGCAATTCCTCAGCCAGTCCGGCGCGTTCGAGCACCGCACCCATGAACGTGAAGAACGGGATCGAGAGCAGCAATTGGTTGGCCGCGATGCCGAAGATGCGCTCCGGCAGCGCCTGCAACAGCACGAAGTCGAAGTGGCCGAGCGCGATCGCCAGGAAGCCGAAGCCGAGCCCCACGAAGGACAGCGAGAACGCGACCGGATAACCGATCAGGAGGAAGACGATCAGGCCCGCGAACATCAGCGGCGCCATGACCTCGAAGGAAAGCATCATTGCACCGGCCGCTCGTAAGCTTTGCCCGGCTCGCGCACACCGGTCGCAATCGCATATTTCTTGATGATTTCCGCAACGCCCTGAATGGCGAGCAGCGCGAATCCGATCGGGATCACGATCTTAATCGGCCAGCGCAGCAATCCGCCGGGGTCGTTCGAATGCTCCCAAATGCGGAACGAGTTGATCACCATCGGGATCGACAACCAGCCGATGATCACAGCCATCGGCATGAGGAAGAAGATGCCGCCGAACACATCGAGCCACGCCTGCTGCTTCGGTGTCATCTTGGAAAAGAGCACATCGACGCGGACATGCTCGTCGTACTTCAGCGCGTAACCCGCACCGAGCAGGAACATGGCACCGAACATGTACCACTGGATTTCCAGCCACGCGTTCGACGAGTAATGGATCGTGTAACGCATCAGCGCGTTGAACGCGCTGATGAGGCTTGAGAACAGCACAAGCCACTTCAGCCACTGGCCGATCTGCTCGGTCAGCCAATCGACGGCATCGGTGAAAACCAGAAGGCGGCGCAGCATGAACCCGGCAATGCGCTGGCTGGTTTAGAGCTTGGTCGCGAAGAACTGATCCATCGCCGATTCAGCCAGCGCGAACCAGGCCGCCTCCTCGGAACGGAAGGTCTTCCACGAGTCGTAGATCGCCTTGAATTTCGGATTCTTGGCGGCTTCCTCGTCGTACATCGCGGACGCGGCCTTGAACGAACCCTCCATGATCTCGTCGGAAAATTTGCGGATCGTCACGCCTGCCGCCTTTAGGCGCGTCAGCGCCAGCCGGTTCTTGGCGTCGTATTCCGCGACCATGTCAAGGTTGGTTTCGCGGGCCGCACTGATGATCGCTTCTTGATAGGCCTTCGGCAGCCCGTCCCACTTCGCTTGGTTGATCATGACGTGATACATCGAGCACGGCTCCCACCAGCCCGGGTAGTAGTAGTTCTTCGCGATCTTGTAGAAGCCGAGCTTCTCGTCGTCATACGGGCCGACCCACTCGGTTGCGTCGATCGCACCGCGCTCCAGCGCCGGATAGATGTCGCCGCCCGGCAACGCCTGCGGCACCGCACCGAGCCGCGCCATCACCTGACCACCGAGACCCGGAATGCGCATCTTCAAGCCCTTGAAGTCGTCGAGCTTGTTCACCTCGTTGCGGAACCAGCCGCCCATCTGCGCGCCGGTGTTGCCGGCCGGATAAGCGATGACGCCGAAGTCCTTGAAGAAGGCGTTGAGCGTGTCGATGCCGCCGCCGTGGTACATCCACGCGTTCTGCTGGCGCGTCGTGAGACCGAACGGCAGCGCGGTGCCGAAGCCCATCGTGAAGTCCTTGCCGACGTAATAGTAGGTCGCGGTGTGGCAGAGCTCGACAGTGCCCTGCTGCACGGCGTCGAGCGCCTGGAACGCCGGAACGAGATCGCCTGCCGCGAACACGCGGATGGTGAACTTGCCGTCGGTCAGCTTGTTGACGCGCTCGGCGAAGAACTCGCCGCCGCCATAGATCGTGTCGAGGCTCTTCGGAAAACTCGAAGTCAGGCGCCAGCGGATGGTCGGCGCGGATTGTGCGATGGCCGGTGCGGCAACTGCGGTCGTACCGGCCAGCACCAGACCGGATTTCAGAACGTCGCGGCGTTTCATGGCAGTCCTCCCCCGTGTCAAAAGCGCGGTTGTGCGCAACGGGCGTGCAAAGTCCGCGCCAAGAATTTCCTTCTATTGTCGCGCTATTTCACACACGCGCAAGGTGTGTCTGCCCGATTGATGGGCAGATTCCGGCCTGGAATGCCAGGACAGGCCGAGGAGGCCTAATTCGTCGCCAAGCGGAAGCGCAGCGGCTTGGGGCCGAGCAGAACCAGGATATCCCCCTGCCAACGCCAGTTGGTGACCTCAGAGAGCGCCTGGAGCAGGTCCGCGTCGCCTTGGGTCTGATTGGGCGCGCATGAGCGGCTGGTCTGCTGTCCAGCCAGGATGGTGAGCGTATCGGCGGCGACGACCATCTGGGCATCGACCTTGTTGCACCACATCTCGATCTCCACCGCACCGTTGGGCTTGATGTCGAGATTGGGAATGCGCTTGGAGCCGCGCATTGGAGCGACGTCCATCACCAATTCGCGATCGTAGGGGAAGTCGCCTTGGGCAACGCCCGAGCCGGACACGAAGCAGGCCATTCCAAGAAACAGAAACCGCAACGCACGCTTCGCTGAACGCATCGGCACCTCCAAGCGGGCCGCATTGAGCGCATCGACGGGCGAGCCGTCAAGGCACTGCGTTCAAAGTTGAAAAACTATGTGCCGAAGAAGTGCCGATAGGCGGCCGCGAGTTCGCCGCTGCTCATGTTGTTGATCTGCAAATACGGCAGCGTGCGCTTCACCCACGCCTTTTGCGACGCCACAACCTTGGCGAAGAACGGCTCCTTGGAAAGCTCTTCGATCGCCACCGTCCACGCGGCAAGCTGCGCCTTCAGCACCGCTTCGCCAGTGCGCGCAACGGTAACGCCGCGCCTCCGGATTTCATCGAGCTCCTTCGAATACTGGCTATAGGCGATGCCGAGTTGCTCGGCCGATGACGCAAAGGCCGCCGCGCGCAGGATCGCCTTCAGCTCGGGCGAAAGAGAGTCGTAGCGCGTCTTGTTGATCGCGATCTCGAAGGTCTCGATGTGCCGGTGGTAGCTGCCGACCATGTAGAACCTCGACATATCCCAGACGTTCAGCATCAGGTCCGACATCGGATTGTTGTATTCGGCGGCGTCGAGCAGGCCCTTGTCCATCGCCGCGGCCACGTCACCGCTCGGCAGCGTGACGGCGACGGCGCCCAGATCGCGGGCAAGCTCGGCCGCGAGCCCGACGGTTCGGTAACGCACACCCTTCAAATCATCGGGCGTCTTGATCTCTTTCTTGAACCAGCCGAGCGGCTGCGTCGGCATCGGAAAAGCGAGCATGCCGACGATGTTCAATTTCATGACGTTGCGGGTCAGCTCGGCATAAAGCGCGTCGCCGCCGCCCTGATAGAACCACCCCAGCATCCCCTGCGAGTCCCAGCCGAACGGCGGCGGCGAGCCGAACAGCGCGAAGGCACGGTGCTTGTTGTACCAGTGGCTGCAACTGCCGTGGCTGCCGTCGAGGATGCCGGCGTGCACCGCCTCCTGCATCTGGATGGCCGGAACGAGCCCGCCCGCCGGCGACATCTCGATGCGCAGGCGCCCCCCGGTCATGTCGCTCACGCTCTTGGCATAGCCGAGCGCGAATTCATTGAGGATGTCCTTGCTCCGCCACGCGGACTGGAACCGCCAGGTTTGCGTCTGCGCCCGCGAAACCTGCGGAGCCGCAACGGTTCCGGCAGCCGCGAGGCCGCCTGCCAGCACATAACGGCGCGAGGCTTTCGGATCGGAGGATTGTTGGCTCACAGACGGCTTCCGGATCGCGCCAGTGGCGCGCGGTGATTCGCAATCACGAACGGACGCGCGACATTACACAATCAGGGTGCAAACAAAAATCCGCCCGCTGATGCGGGCGGATTTCAGTGCAAATTCGGAATATTAGAGGCCGCCGTAGAGATACTTCGGCAGCCACAGCGTCATGCTGGGCCACAGATACATGATGATCATGCAGATGATGACGATCAGCATGTACGGCATCATGCCGGAGAAGATCTGGTTCAGCGTGACATGCTTCGGCGCGACGCCCTTGAGGTAGAACGCCGACATCGCGACCGGCGGCGACAGGAACGCCGCCTGCAAGTTCACAAACACTAGCGTGCCCCACAGGATCGGGTCGATGTCGAAGTGCTTCAGCATCGGCAGGAAGATCGGCACGAAGATGATGATGATCTCCGTCCATTCCAGCGGCCAGCCGAGGACGAAGATGATCGCCATCGACAGGATCATGAACTGGACCGGCGTCATGTTCAGCGACAGCACCCAGCTTTCGAGCAGGGCCTGACCGCCGAGGATCGCAAACACCGCCGAGAACAGCGCCGAGCCGACGAACAGCCAGCACACCATCGCCGTGGTCTTGGCGGTGAGGAACACCGCCTCCTTGGTGCGCTTCCAGTCGAGCGACCTCGCATGGAAGGCAAGCAGGAATGCGCCGGCTGCGCCGACCGCCGCCGATTCCGTCGCGGTCGTGATGCCGAACAGGATCACCGCCAGCACGACGACGGTGAGGATGCCGAGCGGCATCACCGATGAGGTGAGCAGCTTGATCACCTCGAGCCGCTCCGAGTCCAGCTTGAGGTAGTAGCGAATCTGCAGCAGCAAGGCCGCAGCGGCGAGGCCGAAGAACCAGTAGTAGAAGTTCGCGCCGGGCCCCTGCTCCGCCGGCGTTGCTTCCGGCTCGGCAACCGCAGAGCCGAGCTGCTGGACGCCCTCCACAACCTCAGCGGCGGCAGCCTGCTGATGGATCACGACGTACCACCAGATGCCATAGAACGTCAGCGCGACGATCAAGAACGGCACCAACGCGTAGCAGAGGTTCTTGAACACGAGCCAGGTGCTGACCGGTCTGCCGTCGGCGCTGATCGCTTTGGCCTTCTCCGGCGAGAACAGTGCCGACACCAGCGTCACCAGCATGTTGTTCGAATAGGCGGCCTGGAGCTTCCGCGACCAGTCCGGCACCGGCACCTTGGTCTGCTCTTCCGACAGCTTGGGCGCGATCTTGGGATTAATCAGCGCCCAGCCGACGATGTAGATGAGGTAGAGGAACGACAGGAAAAAGCCGGGGAACATCGCCGCGGCGTAGAGCTTGACCACCGATTGTCCGGCCACCGCCGCGTAGACGATGATCATCACCGACGGCGGGATCAGAATGCCGAGCGTGCCGCCGGCCGTGATGACGCCCGAGGCGAGCTTCACGTCGTAACCGGCCTTCAGCATCGGGTTGAAGGCGATGACGCCCATCAGCACGACGACAGCACCAACAAGACCCGAGGCGATGCCCCAGAACGTGCAGACGATCAGCGTGGCGACGGCGAGCGAGGCCGGGACGCGGCGGAACGCAAGCTGGATCGAATAGAACATCTTGTCGACCAGCGCGCCGCGCTCCATCACGTATCCCATCAGCACGAACAGCGGGATCGAGATCAGCACGTCGTTGGTCATGGCGCCGTAGGTGCGCTGGACCATGAGGTCGAAGACGCGGTTGTGCGTCCAGGTCTGCGACGGGTCGTAGAACGCGATGAAGCCGAAGAACATACCAAGGCCCATCAGCGTGAAGGCCGTGGCGAAGCCCATCATGATCACGACCACGATGAGCGCCAGCATCAGAAGGCCGAGTGCGGGATCGCTCATGACTGGAGCTCCGAACCCATGCCGCGCTGGCGGGCGGCTTCGTCGATCTTCTGGGCGCCTTCGATCGCGATCTTGCGCGACTCCTCGTCGACATATTCGGAGTGCGCGAGCTGTTCCTCGATGACGTCGATCTCGGCGACGTCCTTGAGGCGGCTTGGCCACTCGCCTTCCTTCAGGCAAACCACGCAGCGCACGATTTCAGCCACGCCCTGCAGCATGATCAGCGCACCGGCGATCGGGATGATCGATTTGAAGTGATAGACCGGCGGACCGTCCGCCGTGACGTTCGAGTGCTCGGCGATGCGCCAGGATTCCTGCGCGAAGTAGTAGCCCGCATAGCAAAGCGCCAGAATGCCCGGGATAAAGAACACGAAGTAGAGGATCAGATCGAGAAAGGCCTGCGTGCGCGGCCGCATCGAGCTGTAGAGGAAGTCGCCGCGCACGTGGGCGTTCTGCGCGAGCGTATACGCGCCGCACAGCATGAACAGCGAGCCGTACAGCATGTTGTTGAGATCGAAGATCCACGACGTCGGCATGTTCATGATGTAGCGCTTGAACACTTCGACGCAGACCACGGTCATCAGCACGATGATCAGCCAGGCAGCCGCCTTGCCGACCCATGTGCTGATGCCGTCAACGGTGTGCAGAAACTTTTGGACGGTCATAAATTTGCAGCCGCTTTCGCGAAAGCTTGAGTGCCATAAAACAAAGCACCATTCGGTCGCCCGGCCCGAATGGTGCCTTGCCGGTTCAGAGGGCCGTCAGATCTTCTTCGCCGCTGCGTTTTGACCGAAGTAGTGGTCGAAGGCCATGCGGCGATTGACGACCGTGTCCTGCTCCCAGCGCGTCGCACGCTCGGCGAACGCGATCTGGGACTGCACGATCTTCTTGAACAGCGGGTTTTCCGCGGACTTCTTCTTCACGACCTCGTCGTAGATCTGAAGCTGCTGGCGCAGGATGGTGTCAGGTGTCTTGTAGAACTTGACGTTGTCCTTGGTTTGCAGCTCGACGTAGTCCTTGGAATAGCGGTCCACCGCCTTCCAGGACATGTCCTGGCTCGCCGCCTCCACCGCGTTCGCGATGATGGCGCGCATCTTCTCCGGCAGTGCGTTGTACTTGTCCTTGTTGAACATGATCTCGAACTGCTCGGCGTTCTGATGGTAGCTCTGCAGCATGCAGACCTTCGAAACGTCGGCAAATCCAAGCGCGCGATCGGACGAGGCATTGTTGAACTCGGCCGCGTCGAGCAGGCCGCGGTCCATCGCCGAGACGATTTCGCCGCCGGGCAGCGCGTTGACCGCGAGGCCCATGCCGGTGAACACGTCAATCGAGATGCCGACGGTGCGGTACTTCAGGCCCTTCATGTCTTCGGGCTTGGTGACCGGCTTCTTGAACCAGCCGAGCGGCTGGGTCGGCATCGGGCCGTAGGGGAACGATACGACGTTGGCGCCGATCGAGTTGTAGAGCTCGGTGAGCAGCTCCTTGCCGCCGCCGTACTTGTGCCAAGCGAGCAGCATGTTGGCGTCCATCGCCCAGCCGGGACCCGAGCCCCAGAGCGCGAGCGCGGTCTGCTTGCCGTAGTGATAGACGAGCACGCCGTGGCCGCCGTCGAGCAGACCCTTGGAGACGGCGTCGAGCAGTTGGAACGCCGGAACGACGGCGCCGGCCGGAAGCACCTCGATCTTGAGGTCGCCGCCGGTCATGTCGTTGACCTTCTTGGCGTAGTCGATCGCGAACTCGTGGAAGATGTCCTTGGACGGCCACGTGCTTTGCCAGCGCATGTTGATCGGGCCGGACTGAGCCTGCACGGCCGGGGCGGCGACGGCCGCAGCGGCGGTCACGCCGGCGCCCAAGACAAAGCGGCGGCGGCTGGTCGTTTTGTTGGCAGAATCCGATTGTGCACTCATAAGCGTATTCCTCCCGGGGTTGCCCCAACGCGGCTTGAAGCGCCGCTTAATCTGTGAAACGCCGGCGAAGGCCCCGTATTCCGCCAGCACTGATGGTAGTTTTAGCCTTTTGACGACTTTTGATACAAGCCCGCAGCCTCGCCGAAGCCCTGCCGGAGGCCTAACTTACGTCGAATTGACGAGGCGAAACGTCAAAAGTCGCCCATGCTGCGGCGGCGCGTCGCAACCGACGGCCCATCGGTTTTAAGCCGTCCCACAGGAGAACTCCGTGAAAGGCCTCGTCTCGACGCTTGCCGCCATATGGCGGCTGTCCGTCCCCTATTTCCGCTCCGAGGATCGGCTCGCCGGACGCGTTCTGCTGGCGGCCGTGATCGCCATCGAGCTGGCGCTGGTCGGCATCGACGTGCTGATCAACCAATGGAATAACCGCTTCTACAACGCGCTCCAGGACCGCAACTGGGACAGCTTCGTCAGCGAAATGACGTTCTTCTGCGTGCTCGCAGCCGCCTTCATCGTTCTCGCGGTCTACCAGCTCTATCTCAATCAATGGCTTCAGATCCGGTGGCGCACCTGGATGACCCAGACCTATCTCGGCAACTGGCTCGACGGCGCCAACCACTACCGCATGCAGCTTCTCGGCGACGCCGCCGACAACCCCGACCAGCGCATTCAGGAGGACATCAAGCTCTTCATCGAGAAGATCCTGTACCTCGGACTGGGCCTGCTCAATGCCGTGGTCACGCTCGGCTCATTCGTCGTCATCCTCTGGATCCTGTCGGCGACCGCACCCTTCACGGCGTTCGGGATCACCTGGTCGATCCCCGGCTATCTCGTGTGGGCGGCTCTCATCTATTCGGCGGTGGGCACCGTCATCACGCAGTGGATCGGCAACAAGCTGGTCGGCCTCAACTTCATGCAGCAGCGCTACGAGGCGGACTTCCGCTTCAATCTCGTGCGGGTGCGCGAGAACTCCGAACAGGTCGCTCTGCTGGAGGGCGAACCCGCGGAAAAGCAGCGCCTGCTCGTCCGCTTCGCGCTGGTGGCGGACAACTGGATGAAGCTCGCGAGCCGCACCAAGCGGTTGACGTTCTTCACCGCCGGCTTCTCGCAGATATCGACCGTGTTTCCCTATGTGGTCGTGAGCCCTGCCTATTTCGCCGGACATATCCAGCTCGGCGGACTGATGCAGACCGCATCGGCCTTCGGCAGCGTGCAGAGGTCGCTGTCGTTCTTCGTCAGCTCCACGATCTACCGCGAGTTCGCGGAATGGCGCGCCGTGGTGCAACGGCTTGCCGGATTTGAGCAGGCGGTTCTGGCCGGCCACAACGCGGCTTCCGTGCCGCCGGTCATCGAGGTCGCGCCGGCCGATGGCAGTGCGGTTCAGATCGATGGGCTCGCGGTCAACCTGCCGACCGGCGTTCCGCTGGTCGCCGCGGACGACATCACCGTGTCGGGCGGCGAGCGCGTGCTGGTCACCGGACCTTCGGGCTCGGGCAAGTCGACGCTGTTCCGCGCCATCGCCGGCATCTGGCCGTTCGGTCAGGGCCGCGTGCGCGTGCCGAAGAACGCCAAGCTGACGATGCTGCCGCAGCGGCCGTATTTCCCGGTCGGCACGCTCGCCGAAGCCATCACCTATCCTGCGGCGCCGGGCACGTTCGACCGCGCCAAGATCATCGATGCGATCAAGGCCGTGGGTCTGCCCGCGCTCGCCGAACGGATCGACGAGGAGGCGCACTGGAACCGGATGCTGTCGCTCGGTGAGCAGCAGCGTCTCGGCATCGCCCGCGCGCTCCTGCAAGCGCCGGACTACCTGTTCCTCGACGAGGCCACCGCCTCGCTCGATGAGCCAGCGGAAGCGGCACTCTACAAGCTGGTGCAGGAACGGCTGCCGGGCGTGACCATCGTGTCGATCGGCCATCGCTCGACGCTGCTCGCATTCCACAACCGGAAAATGACGCTCGAACGCGACGGCGAGCGTTATCGGCTGCGTCAAGCGTAGAACCGGATCACCACCAGCGCGCCGGCCACTTCGGGCCGCCCGCCGCTTTGCGGGCGATCCCGTTGTGCCAGGCGAAGGCGAAGGCCGCGAGCGCCAGCGCGCCGATCGCGACGGGCGCGACGAAGAAGCTCCACGGCATGTCGTTGACGACCGCGACCAGCGGGTCGATGCCCGCCGGCGGATGAAACGTTCGGGTGAGGTGCATCGCGATCATCGACAGGCCGACCGCCAGCGCCGCCGTCCAATGTCCCGGCCCGAGCGCATGCACGACGGCGAGCCCCACCAGCGTCGAGATCAGATGGCCGCCGACCAACGCACGCGGCTGCGCCGGATCCGCTTCGGGTGATCCCATCACCAGCACGATGGAGGTGGCGAAGGGAATCGCCATCAGCGGGAATTGGGTGAACACCGAGAGCGCTTCCATCGCGGCGATGGCGAGCGCGCCGCCGACGGCGCCTGCAACGATTGCGATGATGGTACGGCGTTCGATCATGAGCTCGCTCTACGCAAATGCCAAACTTGCAAGCGGCAAGCCATACAGACCGTTCGCTGCGTTCGCCAGAGCCGAAGAATTGCCGCAGCAGGACGCAAACAAGAAACGGGCGGTGGTTTGCACCACCGCCCGTTCAGGACTGAGCTGACTTGGAAAGACTTACTTGACGTTCGAGTTGAGCGTCAGGTCGGCCTTAAGCGTCGCGAAGAAGCGCTGGCCGCACCAGTTCGAACCCGCACCGCCCGGATTGATCGCCGTCACGTTGGTCGTGCCAGTCGCGGTCTGGTCGCCGGTGAAGGCGTTGCAATCGCCCTTGTTCAGGCTGGTGCCGGAGTAGCGCAGGTCAACCGTGAACACCTTGTAGGCCCAGCCGAAGCCGGCATCCCAGTGCGTGTAGTTCTTCAGGTTGATGCCGCCCGGGAAGGCGCCACCGCAAGCGGTGCCGGCGCCGTTGAGCGTGCAGTAGAAGTTGTCGGTCGTGCCGAGATCCCAGTAACCGACCTGGCCCGAGATGTACGGCGTCACGCCGTTGGAGAACGCGTTGAACGTGTACTTGGCGTTGAAGTTGTAATAGTAGCCCTTCGCGCCGCTGTTCAGCACCGACGGCGAATAGTTGAAGCCGACGCCGGCGGCGAAGTTGTCGGTAAAGTTATAGGTCGCCTTCGCGTAAACTTCCCAGAAGCTCAGGTCTTTCTTGATGACGTTGCCGTTGACCGGGATGTTGCCGTTGGCAGCGCACTCGCCAGGAATGTTCGCGTTGAAGCACTGGCCGCCGGGATACCAATAGTACCAGCCGCCGAAGTCGAGGCCGAGCTTGCCGATCGTCGGACGCCAGCCGCCGTACACGTCGACCTCAGCGGCCGCGCGGTTCGGGAAGCTGATGCTGTTGGCCGCAAGGCCGAGGTAGAGCTGGTTGTCCGCGTTGATGTTGTAGCGCGGCTCGAAATACGCGTTGACGCTCGGCCGGTGGTTCGACTGCGAGACGCCGCGGAACAGATAGTCGCTGGTGATCGCAGAACCGAACGCGATGTCCCACGGCGACGGCGCGGCGGCGACAATAGGCTTCGCCTTGGTAACGAGATCGGCGGCCATCGCAGGCATCGCCGAGAGAGAGATCGCGGCAGCAACCGCGAGCGTAAGCTTCTTCATAGTCAGCCCCTTCCCATCGTGGCTTTGCGGGAAGTCTCGCTGACGTTCACCTTCGCTCTCAAACCAGAGAACACGACTGAGAACATCACCCCACGCCCCGCGTGATCAATTTCTTATGGCGAAAATTCAGCATTGGCAGCGCGTTTGGGACAAGGCGAAACGCGGAGCAGTTGCTGACTTTTTAGGCGATTCGACCTTTTGCGCCCGAGCCATCCCATGAATCCTTTCCGGTGTTGCACTTGTGTCACAAAATCAACCTTGAAAATGGTGCGGAAAGGACAGGTCCCCTGTGGATAATAAGGCAGCCGGGATGCGGCTTTTCGAGAGATAGGACCGAATCGAACCGTGGTCGGATGCTGGGCGCACGCTTTGTGATTTTCCCCACAGCCGGCCGAAGGCGGGCGTGAAGCCTTGCTGTCGGAAAGGGTTGCACCGCCGCTGGTGCAGCGTTTCAGATTCAGTTCTCAAACAGCCACGGCAGGTCGCTCCGGGGCTATTTCCGGCGCCCGGTCGCCGTATCCCTTCTTCCCCCTCGGAATAGTCCGAGGGGATGGAGCGCCAGGCGGCGCTTCATCTCAGTTCACGCCTTGCGGCGTGGCGCGTCTTTTCGCTCGA
>BFBZ01000038.1_pt16 | contig 16519 bp, 19 predicted proteins | sample 1888401 | NCBI WGS metagenome assembly BFBZ01 (sample SAMD00112614, study PRJDB3348) | symbiont metagenome | host: Chara braunii | reverse complement strand
CCAGCTTTTGCATGTCGTTCGCGTCATTGTCCGCAAGGACGGCGACGCGTCCCGGAATTGCGGCCTCGGCTGATTGCACTGGTTCCGGCGGAACGACTTGCCGGTTGCCGTCGTAGCTGTAGAAGCCACGCCCCGTCTTGCGGCCGAGCAGACCCGCCGCCACGCGTTGCGCGGCGATGACGGAAGGGCGGTAGCGCGGATCGTGGTAGAACTGAGTGTAGACGCTTTCCATCACCGGTTGGGAAACGTCGAGCCCGGTCAGGTCCATCAACTCGAACGGACCCATCTTGAAACCGGCGGCATCGCGCAGGATCGCGTCGATCTCGCCGATCGAGGCCACGCCCTCGCGCAGCATCGCCAGGGCCTCGGTGCCGAAGGCGCGGCCGGCGTGGTTGACGATGAACCCGGGCGTGTCGGCGGCGACAACCGGGCGATGGCCAAAGCGGGTCGCGAGGTCGACCAGCGTGCGCTCCACCTCGGGCGCAGTGTGAGCGCCGGAGATGACCTCGACCAGTTTCATCACCGGCACGGGATTGAAGAAGTGGTARCCGGCGACCCGCTGCGGCCGCTTCGCCGCGGATGCGATCGCCGTCACCGAGAGCGAAGAGGTGTTGGTCGCGATGATCGCGTCCGGCCCGACGACCTTCTCCAGCGCCTCGATTAACTGACGTTTGGGCTCGATACGCTCGACGATGGCTTCCACGACCAGATCGGCGTCGGCCAGGGGGCCGAGCGCTTCGACAGGATGGATGCGGGCCAGCAGCTTTTCGACCGTCTCCGCGCCGATCTTGCCCGCGGCTGCCCGGGCACGCTGACGCGATGCGATCTGCTCGAGGGCGGCCGCGGCCTTTCCCGGCGCTTCATCGACGATCATCACATCGATGCCTGCCGCCGCCAGAACCTCGGCTATGCCGGAACCCATCACTCCGGCGCCTATGACGCCGGCTTTCTCGATCCGCTTTGCGGACACCTCTCCCGCGCTGGCCAAGTCAGCGCCCCTTGAACGATGGCTTGCGCTTGTCGAGGAAGGCGGCAATGCCCTCCCGCTTGTCGGCGGTGTCAAAAAGCAGTTGAAAGGCTTTGCGTTCCAGCCTCAGCGCGGTTTCCAGCGGAGCGTCCTCGCCGTTGACGACGGCTTCCTTGATCTGCTCGACGGCCAATGGCGGTAGACGGCTGATCTTCTGGGCGATCTGCAGTGCCTGCTGCAGGGCCTGGCCCTCATCGGTGAGGGTGCTCACAAGGCCGGCGCGCTCGGCATCTTCCGCCGAAAACATATCGCCGGTCAGAACCAGCATCAGCGTCTTGTACTTGCCGATTGCCCTCAGCAGTCGCTGGGTGCCGCCGGCGCCCGGCATCAGGCCAAGCTTGACCTCGGGCTGCCCGAAAGTGGCTGTCCGTGCCGCCACGATGATGTCGGCATGCATGGCAAGCTCGCAGCCGCCGCCCAGCGCGAAGCCCTCGACCGCGGCAATAACCGGTTTCGGGCATTTGGCGATCACGTCCCAATAGCGATGGGTGCGTTGCAGGAGCACGTCGGCCGAACCGACGTTCTCAAACGCTTTGATGTCGGCGCCTGCGACAAAGTTGCCACCGCGCCCGGCGATCACGATCGCCCGGATTTCCGGGTCTTCCGAAAAGCCGGCCACCGCGGCGGCCAACCTCTCCCGTACTTCCAGGTTGAGCGCGTTGCGCACTTCCGGACGATTGATTTCTATCAGCCCCACGTTTTCGACAGGGCGACTCTCGACGACGACGAGCGATTGACTACTCGTGGAACTCATTCTTACGACTACGATATCCAGGGAGTGGAATTTGATTTCACGTGCGGTCGACTATGGCCAGCAGCCGCGAGGGCCGCAAGGACATTGTTCGACGCGGCGGGCGCGAGGCTGGGACCGGTTTGCAGGTCAAACGTGCTGTGCGGCCACAGTGAAGCCACCCTCGGTCGGCCCGACATACTCCTAAGGGATGAGGAGAGAGTCGACATTCAATGAGGATGTCACTATATACCGGCGGCTTCGAGCAGCGCGCCTGGATGGCGCGCCGCGAAGTGGCTGGAAAGCGTGCTACACATTGTGACGCAAATCGTGATGAGAATCGGGTCCGAGGACCAGATAAAAGCGAATAAAAACAATATAGCAGCGCTAGAGATGGGCCAGCCCGAGCAACCATGGTTCTCAACGATCTGAACATGCCCCTTGAACCTGTCCATTCCTCCGCGCCGCGGAGCCCGGGGCAAGATGTCTTGCCGGTCGAGGCCGACTCGGCTCGAATGGGGTATGCATCCCTTGCGCGGATGCGGGCGTTCATCACGACCAACCGGCCTTGCCGCTAGGGAAGAAGCAGTATGAGTGAACACGCGATCGAGTTCCTGCGCGGATGGATTGGCGAAAAGGTCCATTGCGACCATTCGCCGATCAAGATCGAGAAGCAGGCCGAGACCCTCGCCAAGGAGTGCTGCGCCAAGGCCGCCGAGGCCGGCATTCTTCTGGAGGACATCCAGGAGGAAGTCGGCGACATCCAGGAGCTGATCGCATCGCGCCTGGAAGAAGCCGCCGAGGAAAGCGAGCGCGAAACCGGGCCGGACAAGCCATCCGAGTGAGGCGCCGTACCCCGGCATAGCCGACATGCACTTAGAGCAATTCCAGGAAAAGTGCGCAGCGGTTTTCCGTCCGGAATTGCGTAAAATCAAGGAGCTAGAACAGGCCAGCGATTCCATGAAACGCTGAACTGCTCTAGCCGAATTTTTCCTTTAGCCACGCTTTTGGCAGCGCCGGCACGAAATTGCCGTCGCGTCCGATCATGTCCTCATTGGCGGACAGCGCGTTGAGGATCGCTTCTTCCACCCCTTGCACCACGGCGTCGAAGAACGGGTCGATGTCGACGTCCGGGATGAAATCCGCGCGCCCGATCTGGCCCGACGGTGCCAGCGTGGCTTGCGGATTGGCGGTGGAAAAGGCGAGAAAAATGTCGCCTGAGCTGTGATAGCCGTAGCCGCCGGTCATGGCGATGCCGAGCGGCACACGCCGGGCAAGCCGCTTCATCTGGTGCGGCAGGAACGGCGCATCTGTGGCGACGATGGCGATGATCGAGCCTTTTTCGGCGCGCGGCGTGGCTTCGCGGATCGCCGGCTCGGCGAGCTCCGGTCCGACGCGCCGGCCGCGAATGATGAAGTTGTGGCGCTTGCCGAAATTCGCCTGCACGAAGACCCCGAGCGTATAGCGGCTGCCTTGCCATTCGACGATGCGCGAGGCGGTGCCGGATCCCGCCTTGAAGCCAAAGGAGATCATGCCGGTGCCGCCGCCGACGCTGCCTTCCTCGATGGCGCCGCCCGTTGCTCCGTCGAGCGCTTCGGCGACATGGTCGAAGCTCACATGGTGACCATTGATGTCGTTGAGGAAGCCGTCATAGGTCTCGGCAGCCACCGGCAGGCCCCAGGCGCTGTCGAGCGCGGCGGGCAGCACCTGGTTCATCCAGCGCAGTGTGCCGTCGCGGGTGAGGCCGCAGGAATGCGTGTTGGTGATGGTGACCGGCAGGTTGAAGGCGCCCGTCTCTTCGATGATATGCGTTCCGGTCAACTCGCCATTGCCGTTCTGGCTGAACACACCGGCAAACACCGGCGTTGCGAGCTCGCCGACCGGTCTTGGCAGGATCGCGGTGACGCCGGTTCGTACCGGGCCGATACCGATCCGCAGCGGCCCGTCGCCGGAAATCAGTGTCGTGTAGCCGACCGATACGCCCGGCACGTCGGTGATCGCGTTGAAGCGGCCCGGCGTGCCGTCGAGCGCGATGCCGAACGAGCGCAGGCGCGGTTTGCCCGACGGGGTGCGAAGATGTGCGTCGTGGCCCATCGAATCCTCAGAACAACGAACCTTGGTTGCCAGGCTCCTTGGCCTTGGTGGACGGTTTGGCGGCCAGCTTCGGCCGTGCGCCGCCGCTGGTGGCGATTGCCTCGGCCGTGCCGTCGGCGAATTCCAGCTGCAATGCGGCCCCGGGTGCCAGGTCCTCGACCCGCTTGATGACGGCGCCCTCGGCATCCTTGACCAGCGCGAAGCCGCGCGCCAGCACGGCCTTGTGCGACAGTGTCGAGAGCAGCCGGTCGGCCTGGGTGAGGGCGGTGCGCAGCCGGTCCAGCCGCCGCGCCATCGCCTGATCCTGCCGCCGCGTCAGCCCGGCCAGCGCGTCGGCCTGCAGCTTCTGCCGCCTTGCGATCGGCGCCGGCGACAGTCTTGCCGCGGTGCGCTTGAACCGCGCTCGCCGCTCTCGCACGATGGCGAAGAACGCGGCTCGCGCGCGGGCGATGTCGCGCCCCGTCAGCGTGCGCGCCTCGTTGAGGCGGCGCGACAAGGTCGCCGGCGTCAGCCGTTGCCGCTCCAGCGTTGCCCGCTTGCGCTCGATGTTGACCGTGAGTCCACGGCCCAGCCGGCTCGTCGCTTCGTCGAAGCGGCGGCGCGGCAATGCCAGCAACTGGTCGGGCAAGGGCAGAGCGCGTGCCACGGCGCGCACTGCCTGCCGCTTTCGCTCCAGATGGCGCGAGACGCAGGCGTTGAGCCGCGCGCCAAGGCTCGCCAATGTCGCCTCGAGGTCGGCCTTCACGGGCACGGCTATCTCAGCGGCACCCGTCGGCGTCGGCGCGCGCATGTCCGCGGTGAAATCGATCAACGTCCAGTCGGTCTCATGGCCGACCGCCGAAATCACGGGGATGCGCGAGGCCGCGACCGYACGCGCCAACCCCTCGTCRTTRAAGCCCCAAAGGTCTTCGAGGCTGCCGCCGCCGCGCGCCACGATCAAAACGTCCGGCTGTCGTATGGGCCCATCCCAGGTGAGCGCGTTGAAGCCGTTGACGGCGGCCGTCACTTCCCTGGCCGTCGTGTCGCCCTGAACCCTGACCGGCCAGACCAGCACATTGAGCGGAAACCGGTCCTTGATGCGGTGGATGATGTCGCGGATCACCGAGCCGGTCGGCGAGGTGACGACGCCGATGACGAGAGGCATGAAAGGCAGCCGCCGCTTGCGGCCGGCGTCGAACAAGCCCTCCGCCTGCAATCGGCGCTTACGCTCCTCCAGCAGCGCCATCAGCGCGCCTGCGCCCGCCGGCTCCAGATTGTCGATGACGATCTGGTAGTTGGATTTGCCGGGATAGGTCGTCAGCTTGCCGCTGGCGATCACTTCCATCCCTTCCTCGGGGCGGAATTTCAGGCGGGCCATCGTGGTCTTCCACACGACGGCGTCGATCCGCGCGCGGTCGTCCTTAAGCGCGAAATAGGCATGGCCGGAGGAATGCGGACCGCGATAGCCGGAAATCTCGCCGCGCACCCGAACATTGCCGAAGGCGTCCTCGACCGTGCGCTTGAGGGCGCCGGAAATCTCGCTCACCGTATATTCGGTGGCGTTGCTGCGTGATTCGGTTGCTGCTTCACTCATGGCWTGATTGGGGAACGCTTATTGGGCTGCGTCAAGGCAGCCGGCAATCCTCGCTCATATCATAACGCGATCTTAAATCCGATTTGCTCTTTATTGGGCTGCGTCAAGGCAGCCGGCAATCCTCGCTCATATCATAACGCGATCTTAAATCCGATTTGCTCTGACTGGCGGCAACAGAGCCGGCTCTAAATCAAAGAGGTAGAGCATGATGTCGCCCGAAAACCGCTTCACACTTTTCGGCATCGTGCTCTAGGACGCATGAGCCAACGCCCAAACAGCAGCCCGTTGACGTATCAGGTCACGCTGACCGTGCTGACGCTTGCCGCCTTCGCGCTGGCCATTCTCGTCGGCTTCGGCTTTTACGTCGCCTCGCAGGCCGACTATGCCTCGCTCGAACGGCAGAAGATGTTCATCGCCAACGGTCTCAAGGACCAGATCGCGGCTGTCGAGCGGGAGCAGGAAAGCGTTTCCRTCTGGGACGATTCCGTGACCAACGCCAAGGCCGGCAATCAGGACTGGATGGCCGAGAATCTCAGCGTCTGGATGTATACCTACTCCGGCCATGACCGGGTCTACATACTCGACGCCGCCAACCAGCCGGTCCACGCCATGCGGGATGGCAAGGTGCTCGATCCATCCGCCTATGGCGAGGATCAGCCGACCCTGCTGCCCACCGTTGAAAAGCTGCGCGCCATGCTTGGCCGCTCACCGAAGACCAATGCTTCCGGGCAGCCGGTCAAGATGGTGGCGGAGGATCTGGTGTCGCTCGGCGGCGCACCGGCCATCCTGAGCGTCATGCCGCTGGTGCCGAGTTCGGACCACGTCGCCCAGTCGCCCGGAACCGAGTATCTGCATGTCTCGGTCGAGTTCATCAACGACGCCGTGGTCGACAGGATCGCCGGAAAATACTTGCTCGACGGCGCCCGGCTTGTACCGCTGTCGCAACCGGTCGGCGCGGCCGCCGTGCCGCTGATCGATTCCCACGGTGTCATCCTTGGCTATATCGGCTGGAACCAGGAACGGCCCGGCCTCGATCTGCTGCACAAGATAGGGCCGGCGCTGGCGGTCGCGCTGCTGCTGGCCGGAGGTGTCCTCGCCTTCCTGCTGCGGCGGCTGCGCCGCGCGTCGTTCGTGCTGCAGGCCAGCCAGGACCAGGCGCAGTATCTTGCCTTCCACGACACGCTTACCGGCCTGCCCAACCGGGCCTTGTTCGAGGATCGCCTGCGGCGCATCCTGCTTTTCGCCGGCAATGATGCGGCAAGGGTGGCTCTGCTCTACCTCGACCTCGATCGTTTCAAGCATGTCAACGATACGCTTGGCCACCCGGCCGGCGACGAGCTTGTCCGGCAGACGGCCGTCAGGCTCAGGCAAACGATCCGCGAGGTCGACATGGTGGCGCGGGTCGGCGGCGACGAATTCGCCATCATCCTGCTCGATGTCCGCGACGCCAGAAGTGCCGAGGACATCGCCGAAAGGCTGCTGTTGAGATTGCGCGAACCGTTCAAGCTGATCGACGACCAGATCTTTGTCGGCGCCAGCATCGGCATCGCGCTGTCGTCGGGACCGGAAACCGACGCCGACGACTTGCTGCGCAAGGCCGATATCGCGCTCTATGAAGCCAAGAAGAACGGCCGCGGCCGATACCAGGTCTTCGCCGGCGAGATGGACGACCTGTTGCTGCGCAAGCGCAAGGTCGAGGCCGAGTTGCGCAAGGCCCTGACAGGCGCAGGCGGCATAACGCTCGCCTATCAACCCGTCTACGCCGGCGACGGCCGCAGGATTCTGGGCGCCGAAGCGCTCATCCGTTGGGGCCATGAGGTGCACGGCGCGCTTCCCGCGGCGCAGTTCATCGCCATTGCGGAAGAGCGCGGCCTGATCGGGGATCTCGGCAGATGGGTGCTGACGGAAGCATGCCGCTTCGCGGTCACCGCCGAGTTGCCGTGGATCGCCGTCAACATCTCGCCGATGCAGTTGCGCGACGCCGGCTTTGCCGAGCAGGTCGCCGCGATCCTCGCGCAAACCGGGCTCGATCCCGCCCGCCTGCAGCTCGAGACCACCGAAAGCGTGCTGCTCGAGCACAGCGACACGATCGGCTCGGTCATCGCCACCTTGCGCAAGTCCGGTATCCGCATGGTGCTCGACGATTTCGGCACCGGCTATTCGTCGCTGAGCTATCTGCGTCGCCAGGCCATCGACAAGCTTAAGATCGACCACTCGTTCGTCCGCCTGTTGGACGAGGACAGGAGTGCTGCGGCGATCGTCAAGGCGCTGATCGACCTGGCGCTGGCGCTGGGTGTCGAAGTGACCGCTGAAGGCGTCGAGACCGAGGAGCAGCGGATATTGCTCCTTGCCATGGGCTGCAACCAGCTTCAGGGCTATCTTTTCTCGCCGCCGCTGGAGCCCGGCCAACTCCTTGCGCTGCCCGGTCTGTCATCCGGCGGCCCAGGGTGGGCCGCCGTCCGCGCCTGACCCTACCAGCCGGGCAGGATCTGGCTGGGCTTGGTCCGCTTCATCTTGGCGAAGGCAAGCCCCGCGAAGTCGAAGCTCCCCGCCTCTTCGCTGACCGGCACGGAAATGTTGTCGAGGCTTTCCGCGATGTGGCGGGCCAGGGCATCGACGATCTCCGGCTGCGAGGTCTGGCCGCGCATGATGCCGATGCGGCAGTCCGGCAGGGCGCCGAACCCGTCGGCTTCGCCGAGCACGCGCATGCCAGGCCGCAGCGCGCATTCCGGCAGCACCGAGATCGCGAGGCCGGAGAGCACGGCGGCGGTGATCACGGTCGCCGAGAAGCTGGAGAACAGGATGCGGTATTCGCGGCCCTGCCGGTCGAGCACGTCGACCGCGGCGCGCCGCCAGATGCAGTTCGGCCGGCCGAACGCCATCGGCAGGATTTGCTGCTCATGCGTGGCATGGTTGGCCGACGTGACCCATAGCAGCGGCTCGCGCCGCACCACCTCCGACTGGCCGCGCGTGTCGTTATGCGTCACCAGCGCGAGGTCGAGATTGCCGCGCTTGATGTGCTCGACCAGTCCCGGCGTCGGCTCGCACACCACAGTCAGTTCGACCCGCGGATTGGAGCGGGAGAAGCGCGCCATGATCTCGGGCAGGAAGCGGTCGGCATAATCGTCCGGCGTGCCGATGCGGATCGTTCCTTCCAGCCGCTGGTCGTCGAAGGCGGCGAGGGTCTCGCGGTTGAGGTAGATGAGCCGCCTTGCATAGGAGAGCAGCCTGTCGCCTTCCTCGGTCAGCTTGTTGGTGCGGCCGTCCTTTTCGAACAGCGGCTTGCCGATCCGCTCCTCCAGCCGGCGCATCTGCATCGACACCGCCGACTGCGTGCGATGCACCTCCTCGGCCGCGCGGGTGAAGCTGCCGGTATCGGCGATCGAGATGAAGGTCTGCAACTGATCGAGATCGAGCGGCGATTTCATCGGTCTAACCCATCATTGATGTTGATGCTAAAGATTAGAAACATTCGTTGGATTAATCAATCATGTGATGGCACATTAGCGACATCCACATGAAGGCATTGCGTGTCGCCCGGAAGTGGCCCCGGTTCTGGGGCGACGACACGCACCACTTTGAGTGTATCGAGACCGGAACGGCGCTTCTCCCAGGCGCCGCTCGACTGGTTTCGTCCGCCCGACCCCGAAGGAGAGACTGAAATGACCGCAATCGAATTCGCCTCCGAGACCCCGCGCATCACCACGCGTCCGGCCGTCGCGACGCGTGTGGTCAATGTCCTCGCTGACAGCTACCGCGCCTGGAAAAATCGCCGCGCCTTCTACCGCCTGGGCGAGATGTCGGACACCGAGCTTGCCGATATCGGCCTGACCCGCGCCGACCTCCATGTCGCCATCGCCGTGCCTTTCGGCAGCGATCCGACGGCGAAGCTGCGGGCCATCGCCAGCGACCGCGCCGACACCATCGAAGATATCGCCCGCAAGGTGGCCTGAACGGGCTGGGCTTTCGCCTTTCCGGTCGCGGTGAACCTTTTGAAGGCTCGGCGCGACCAAGCTTCATGCAGGCTTCCCACTCCCTGCCGGTTCCCCGCCGGCCAGCCTGCAGAATTGCCCGGTTCCTCTGCGGACCGGGCATTTTTCTTTTGAGGCTGAGTTACCTAACGCTGGTCCATGCCGCGCTTGAACTGGTCGAAGATCGTTTCCATGCCCTTCTGATATTCGTCGCGCTGCTGCGCGCCTGTTTCGAACATCTTGCCGAAGATGTCGTCGAACGGGTTTCTCGGCCGGCCGCTCGGATTGGTCTGCGGCTGCGGCGCCTGAGGCTGCTGGGGCGCCGGCTGTCCGCCCGGTGTGCCGAAGCCTCCACCGGGGCGCAGCATCTCCTCGAACATCTTGCCGAGTGGATTGTCGCCATAGGGGTTGGGCGCCGGCTGCGGCTGGCCCTGCGTTTGCTGCGCGCCGCCGCCGAACATGTCCTGCAAGACTTTGCCGAGGGGATTGTCGCCAAAGGGGTTGGGCGCCGGCTGCGGCTGGTTTTGCGGTTGCGGCAAGCCTCCGCCGAACATGTCCTGCAGCACCTTGCCGAGCGGATTGCCGCCATAGGGATTCGGCGACGGTTGCGGCGCCTGCGCGCCGCCGCCCGCCTGGCGCATCATCTCTGCGATGATCGCGCCGAGCGGATTGCCGCCGCCGAAGCCGCCGGCGGCCTGCATCTGGTTGCTGGTCTGCTGGGCCAGCCCGCCCATCATCATCGAAGCCATCGCCGGCAGCATCTGCTGTAGCATTTGCTGGCTGAGACCCGTCGCCTGCGCGGCCTGGGCGGCCACGGCGCGCGACAAATCCTTCGAGCCGAACAGGTGGCCGAGGATGCCGTTGCCCTCATCGATGCCTTGCGGCGAGAAGGCCCGGGTCGCGTCCTCGAAATATTTGGCATGCTGGCCGCTCGCCATCGCGGTCATGAAGGCGCCCAGCCCATATGGGTCCGCCGTGCTGCGCTGAAGCCCTTGCGAGAATGCCGGCAGCAGCGCCTGCACTGCCGCCTGGGTCTGTTGCATCGAAAGCCCGAATTGCTGSGCCAGCGCCTGCATGCCGGCGCCGTTCTGGGCCTGCGCAAARATGTCGAACAGGGAAGGCATGGGGTCTCCTCCGCAATATCCTCACGGAGGAATCTAGTTCGTTTCCATCACCGATTGAAGCGGCATTTGCCGCGCCACCGTCAGGCGGCAGGTGAAGGCCTAATAGGCGTATTCCATGAACACCGGCTCGATCGAACCGCCCCAGCGCGTGTGGAAGGCCGACAGCATGTCTTCCGCGCTCGTCGTGCCGCGCGCCACGACCTCGTCGAGCGTGTTGAGGAACGAGGTCTCGTCATAGCCGTCGCGATTCTTGCGGGCGCGGTTCTTCAGCCCCATGCGCGAGATGGCGAGCACGTCGCGGGCGACCTCGCGCAGGGTGGTGTTGCGGAAGGGCGCCGAGATGCCTTGCTCGGGCACGGCGTTGCGCATCGCCAGCGCCTCCTCATAGGTCCAACTCGCGGTCAGCGTCTCGGCCGCGTCCAATGCCTGCTCGTCATAGAGCAGCCCGACCCAGAATGCCGGCAGGGCGCAGATGCGCCGCCACGGTCCGCCATCGGCGCCGCGCATCTCCAGGAAGCGCTTCAGCCGCACGTCGGGGAACAGCGTCGACAGGTGGTTGGCCCAGTCGCCCATCGTCGGCAGGCCGTCGGGCACATCGTTGCGCGCGGCGCCCGCCATGAACTGGCGGAAGGTGTAGCCGGTCATGTCGTGATAGCGGCCGTCGCGGATGACGAAATACATCGGCACGTCCAGCGCCCACTCGACATAATCGGCGAAGCCGAAAGCGGGCGAGAAACAGAATTCCAGCATGCCGGAGCGCTGGTTGTCGGTGTCGCGCCAGATGTCGCCGCGCCAGCTCTGCAGCCCGTTCGGCCGGCTCTCGGTGAAGGGCGAGTTGGCGAAGAGCGCCGTCGACAGCGGCTGCAGCTTAAGCGACACCTGCATCTTGCGGCGCATGTCGGCTTCGCTTTCGAAGTCGAGATTCACCTGGATCGTGCAGGTGCGGTACATCATGTCGAGGCCCTTGGTGCCGACCTTCGGCATGTAGCGTGTCATGATCTCATAGCGCGACTTCGGCATTTTCGGCGTGTCGGCCAGCGACCATTTGGGGCTGCCGCCGAGACCGAGGAAGCGGATGCCGAGCGGCTCGGCTATCTCGCGCACCTGCGCCAGATGCGCATTACCCTCGCGGCAGGTCTGGTGGATCGTCTCCAGCGGCGCGCCGGAAAGCTCGAACTGCCCGCCCGGCTCCAGCGAGATCGCGCCCTGGCCGGTCGGCTCGACCAGCCCGATGATGCGGCCGGCGTCCATGATCGGATCCCAGCCGAGCTTTTCCTGCATGCCTTCGAGGATGGCGCGGATGCCGCGCTCGCCGCCATAGGGCACCGGCGCGTTGCCGTCGACATAGAAGGGGAATTTTTCGTGCTCGGTGCCGATCCGCCACTTGTCGCGCGGCTTGTTGCCCGCGGCGAGATAGTCGACGAGTTCGTCGATGCCTTCGATGGACCGGGAATCGGTTGTGTCGCGCGCCATCAAGCCCCTCCACGCGCACCGCCCGGAAACCGGCATCGATTTCCGCTGGGCGTCCTGCGCAAGTCCTAAGTGCTACAGCGTCCTTGGCGCGCCGAAAAGGCGGCACGGTGCTGCAGGGGGCCGGACGGCCGCCGGCGCTAGATGGACGAAATGCCGGCGGGCGATCAAGCGAAAAATCCTGAGCCACGGCTCAATAGGATTTGATCACCAGTCGCCGATCGATGCCTGGATCACCGCGAGCGCCGCCACCGCTGCCGTGTCGGCGCGCAGGATGCGCGGTCCGAGCGGGATGGCGGTGACGAAGGGCAGGGCCCTCAGCATCCTGCGCTCCTCGTCGGAAAACCCGCCTTCGGGTCCGACCAGCAGCGCGAGCTTCTTCTGCTCGACCGCCTGCAAGGCCGGCAGCGGATTGTTGGTCGAGGCATCCTCGTCGCAGAAGATCAGCCGCCGCTCCTTGTCCCAGCCGACGAGCAATCGCTCCAGCTTTTCGGCCTCGCGGACTTCCGGCACAGCGAGGATGCCGCACTGCTCGGCCGCCTCGACGACATTGGCGCGCAGCCGCTCGATGCCGGGCTTCGCCACCTGCGTGTGCTGGGTAATGACCGGCTGCAGCGTGCCGGCGCCCATCTCGACCGCCTTCTGCACCAGATAGTCGAGCCGGCCCTGCTTCAGCGGCGCGAAGCAGTAGATGAGGTCCGGCAGGGGTGGCTGCGGCCGCTGCGCCGAAAGCACCTTGAGGCGGACGGCTTTCTTGGATTTCGCGGCAATCGCGGCCGACCATTCGCCGTCGCGGCCGTTGAAAAGCAGAACCTCGGCGCCTTCGCCGAGCCGCAGCACATGCGCCAGATAATGGCTCTGCTGTTGTCCGGCGTCGAATTCGAGGCCCGGCCCGAGATCGTCCGGCACGAAAAGCCGCTGCATTTTGTAGTTGGCGCGCATGGCCGAGGAATGGGCGACGCGCGGGTTGCCGTCAAGTGTCGGCGGATGGATGCCAGGCAGGCGTGTAGCCTTGCCTCAGCACCGAAATGCTGGTGGCGGGCGTGAGCAGCCGCAGCGGTCGTCCGGCAAGGTTCTCGAATGCCGTTCGGTCGCCGTAACCGGCGAACGACCAGCGCATCGCCCTCCCGCTTCGCAGCGCATAGGCGGCGTTGCCGTCGGCAACCATGGTTCCATCCGGTAGGGATATAAGCTCGCCCACGGCGACCGCCGGCGGTCGGCCGCCCGACGCCAGCCGTTCCTTGTGCAGCCGTTTGTCGACCATGGGCGCGCGCGGTTCGGCGATGGCGAAGGCCTCGCCGAACCGGCTTACAAAATCGGTCGCCCGTTCGCGCCGGCAGAAGAAGCAGGGCCGGTGGCCGGCGGCCAAAGCCGTCACCTCGTCGAGGAAGAACAGTTCAGTCCAACCGGCTTTTGCTCCAGGCCGGTTGCGGCCCATCGGCTCGCGCCGCACGTCACGGAATTGGCACGCGCAGATGATCCAGGCCGGCAACGCCCAACGCTTCCTTAAAAGCGTCCTGGTCTCGGGGTCGTGGATGATGCCGCGATTGCCCATGAACAGGCCGCGCTCCGGCACGGCATGGATGGCGCCAAACGGGTCGACCCGGTTTTGCAGTGGCATAGGCGTTCCTTCTTGGCTGCTATGCAGGCCGCATGATATCGCTCGCGCAGTCATTTTCATGTCAGCAGGTTTTCGATGCGGGTCTTGGTGGTCCAGAATTTCGACAATGAGGGCCTTGGCCAGATTGGTACGGCACTCGTCGAGGCGGGCGCCGAGATCGACCTGCGCAAGCCATACAACGGAGAAGTCCTGCCCGCGGACAGTGGCGAGCATGACGCCATGGTCGTGCTCGGCGGCGCGCAGAATGCGCTCGATGACGAACTCTGCCCCTATTTCTCCGAATTGCTCGACCTGACGCGCGATTTCGCCGGCAAGGACCGCTCGGTGCTCGGCATCTGTCTCGGCAGCCAACTCCTGGCGCGCGCCTTCGGCGGCAAGAACCAGATCGGCGGCGCCACCGAATTCGGCTGGCACCAAGTGTCGCTGACGCCGGCCGCGAAGTCGGACCCGGTGCTGGCGGCGCTGCCCGAAAGCTTCCCGATCTTCGAATGGCATGACGACACATTCGGTCTGCCCGAAAACGCCGTGCGGCTGGCCGGCAGCGCGGTCGCCGAAAACCAGGCCTTCCGGCTCGGCCGCGCCGCCTATGGCTTCCAGTTCCATTTCGAGGTGGACAGCCCCATGGCGCGCGATTGGAGCACCTGCTTCGCGTCGCTCATTGCCGAACGCCATCCCGATTGGGCCGACAAGCTCGATGACGAGATAGCGCGCAACGGGCCGGATGCCGACGCCGCCGGCCTGGCGATCGCACGCGCCTGGGTGGCGACGATCTGAACTCTCTCCAGCCGTCGCAACCGGGCAGCGTGGCATAATTGGCACGCGCCGCCAGTTCCGCCTGGGGAAAACCCGCTTCATCCTTGGCTTGTGTCAGCCCGCCATCCTAGAAGGCGCGCTCCGTATCGTCAGTGCAACCGCGATGAACCTCTTGTGTGATCTGCGCGACACACCGGCGATACAGAATCTGCTTAGCTACGCGAAATCGTCGAAACATTGAGACGCATTTTAGCGTTTCAACGCATTGGTAACCGCCTCGTGCACAGATGCAGAAACCTTAACCAGAGATGACCTCCGTGAAAGCAGCGCTTCTGTCTTTTGTCATGCTGTCTGCCATCGTTCTGTGCGGCCTCGGCATCTATGCCGCCGATGCGGCGACCAACCATCGGGCCGTCGACGGCTACGGCGTCACCGCCTCGCTCGACTGAGACCGACCTTTCCGATACCGCTGGCGGATCCGCGCAGGGAGCCGGCTTAGAGCGCCTTTCCCTGCACGGTCAGGATGCGCTTGTCGCCGCCGTTGACGGCGAGCGCGCTGAGCGTCCCCGATTGCCAGGCGAGCGTGTCGACATTGACGCGATTGGGCGTCACCTCGGCCTCCGGCACAGGCGTGTGCCCGTGCACGATCACCTTTGGATGAAGGCCGGGGTAATCGTGGAAGACATCGCGGATCCAGATCAGGTCCTGCCTGCCCTGGCTCTCCAGCGGCACGCCCGGCCGGATGCCGGCATGGCAGAAGAAGAAGTCGCCGAAGGTCACGGAGAAGGGCAGCGAGCGCAGGAAGTCGACATGGGCTTGGGGCACGGCTTCGACCAATGCCGCGTGTCCATGCGACAGCGCTTCGCCCGGCTTGCCGAACCAATTGCCGTCGGCGGAAAGCTTCACGCCGTATGACGCCGCCGTCTGGATGCCGCCATAGCGCATGAACAGGCCGTCCGGATCGGGCTTGGCGAGAAAATCGAGCATGCCGACATCATGGTTGCCGGCGAGCATGATGTTGCGCGGATCGCGCCTTTGCGCCTCGATCAGGAAATCGATGACGCTCCTGGAGTCCGGCCCACGATCGACATAGTCGCCGAGATGGATGATGCGCCAGTCGCAAGGCTGCGCATATTCCAGTTCGCTCTCGATGCGGCGATGCATGGCGGCGAGCAGGTCGTGGCGGCCATGCACGTCGCCAATGGCGTAGAGCCGCATGCCATCGGGCCCGCGCGCGTCGAGGTAATGGATGCCGGTCTCGGTCAAGGCTGGCTTCGTCTCCGTGAGAGGCCGCCACCGGAAGCTAGAGCATGATGCCGAAAAGTGTGAAGCGGTTTTCGGGCGACATCATGCTCTATCTCCTTGATTTAGAGCTGGATTCAGATTTCGGATCGACTCGATCCGAAATCATCCGGCTCTAGAGCCAACGGGTGAATAACACCCTAGCGGTGGAGCTGGTCCTTGCCCATGTCGGTGACAAGACGCTTGCCGCACAGCGCCAGCGTGATGTCCATCTCCTTGCGGATGATCTCGAGCGCCTTGGTCACGCCCGCCTTGCCCATCGCGCCGAGGCCGTAGAGGAACGGCCGGCCGATATAGGTGCCCTTGGCGCCGAGGCAGAGCGCCTTGAGCACGTCCTGGCCGGAGCGGATGCCGCCGTCCATGTGGACTTCTATTCTGTCGCCGACCGCGTCGGCGATCTCCTCCAGCACCGAGATCGAGGAWGGTGCGCCGTCGAGCTGCCGSCCGCCATGGTTSGARACRATGATCGCGTCGGCGCCGGTCTGKGCSGCCATCAGCGCGTCCTCCTTGTCGAGGATGCCCTTCAGGATCAGCTTGCCGCCCCARCGWTCCTTGATCCASGCGACATCGTYCCAGGACAGATGCGGATCGAACTGCTCCGTCGTCCATGAGGACAGCGAGGACACGTCGCCGACGCCCTTGGCATGGCCGACGATGTTGCGGAAGGTGCGGCGCGGCGTGCCGGCGATGCCGAGGCACCAGCGCGGCTTGAGGGCGAGATCCACGATATTGGCAAGCGTCATCTTGGGCGGCGCCGAAAGCCCGTTGCGGATGTCCTTGTGGCGCTGGCCGAGGATCTGCAGGTCGAGCGTCAGCACCAGCGCCGAGCATTTCGCCGCCTTGGCGCGATCGAT
>BFBZ01000018.1_pt61 | contig 16524 bp, 15 predicted proteins | sample 1888401 | NCBI WGS metagenome assembly BFBZ01 (sample SAMD00112614, study PRJDB3348) | symbiont metagenome | host: Chara braunii | reverse complement strand
GCTGACAGCACTGCGCCGACCCGCGTCCACCGCTCCCCGCTGCCAACGTCCGTGACGACCGCGAACCGTCCCCTACCGTGCAACGGGATGGCGGGACTGTAATGCTGATTTGGGTGAGCGGAAAAGAGATTTATGTTTTTCAGAACCACTTGACATTGCATTTCTGATTTACAAAAAAACTACAGAGCCATATCCCAATTAAATCGATAATTCATTCGGAGCGCCATTTCGCCTGCTAGGATCGGCCGTAGAGCGGCAGACCGAGAATCAGATCATAGTTCGCGCAATACTCCGCAATGTTGTCGACCTGCTGCTCCGAAAACACCAATGGATTTCGAGTCTGCCTAATACGATCCGCCCACACTCTCTTCTGTGGGACTCCTTCACCTAGAACATCGACGAGATCAGCATAGCGCAGCTTCAGCAACATAGCCTTGATCCCGGCAGGCGAGAGGAAGCCTTCACCGATCTGCTCGCGAGACAGTCCGCTGACCGGAGCGCTTGCTCGCACCAAAAAAGCGCGCACCGCTTTGGCGCTGTAACGAACCGATATATTGACGGCAGGTGCAACAAGCATATCCCAGGCATCCTGCTTTTCGGCCGCCGACAGGCGGACCTGCAGTGCCCCAAAATGCCTTCGGGTATCGGCAAGTCTGTTTGCAAATGCGGGATGACCACGATCGAATGTACTATCGATGTAGGCACGAATGAACGGCGGAACACTGATGTTGACATCGACATCGGTAAGCGATGATAGTTTAAGCGTAAGTAAGTTCATCGCCTGGTGCACGAGGCACACATCGCGACTTAGGATGCCCGCAGCGAAACTCGTGCCGCTGGCTAGTTCGTAGCAGGCGGCATTTTCTTGACCGACTTGACTAGCGAGGTTTGCGCGTTCTTCTGCCTCAAGCTCTTCCTTTGTTTTCGGGGCGCAACCTGCCCGAGGTCCAATCGTATCGATACCAGGTGTACCAAACATGGTCATACCAGGCGGCATGGGCGATAAGAATCGAGACGAGCGCGCCCATAATTCAGTACCTGCGTAGTTCGTCGCAGCGGCAAGCAGAACGCCAGGAACCGCCCAACGATTTGTCAACCCTGGTTCCGGTCCAGAATTGCCAACTGCAAGCACAATCGGGATATTGTGACGATCGAGAATGAGCCTGAGCACGCGCTGGACAGCACGCTCTCCGCTGGCATCCTTCCCTATCAGGGAATGCGGCGGGCCGATGCTCAGATTGAGAACACCGAACTGGAAGACCTGGATATTATCGTAAAACCCGATACGATGCAGCTGTGCGATGAGGTGATAAACGACCTGAGCCTCTCGATCATCCAGCACGTCGACAAATTCGACGTCATCGTCGTCCCGCCATGCAAGCACATCGCTGCCGGTCACTTTGACGAATATCAGCCCGAACTCCGGAACAGTTTCAGACCGCCTGATGCCAAGCGACTTAATCACGCTCGCCTCTTGGCCCTGTTTGACTCCGACGATCACCACGAAGACATGGTCCGGATCATCGCTCAACCGACCAAGGGCCTCAGTTGCCAGGGTCACCCCGGCGAGCGCTGATCCGCAGCGGAGAAGAACGAAGAGGATCCCCGCGCTCCAAAGAACAAGCCTAGTTGCGCGCTTCATTTCGCGACCGCCTCGGGCGGGAATGAGATTTTGGTACGGAAACTTGCAACCGAGATACCGGTGGTCCACCAAGGCCCGTCATAGTCGACACGAATATCCGCCGTGACCAGCAAGTCCTTCGCGAGGCTCGCAATCGGACAGGCAACAACCAGCTTTAGTGGCAAGCCGCCAACCGGTTCACTATCCTGGGTCTTAACGAGCTGCCAAAAGGCGGTTCCGGATCCATAGCCAGAAATAACGTTTGGAAACTTCGGCGTATATTTGTAGACGACCGCTCCACTGATCCCTGCCGTTGCTCCCGCGTTGATCTTTGCGCCGTAAACATCCGGTTCGAACTTCAAATCGGCTCCCAGCTTCACCTCACCATTGGCCGAGATAGCCCTAGGTGTGAATTCGGTCTTTGGGAAGACGTCGATCACCAACGGCTGCTTGTCCATCGATCCGAGGCCAATGAAAGCCAACGACACATTGACGCGTTGCGCCGTCAATCCGGATTTCGGTGCGAGCGATATTTCGAGAGGCACAACAAAGAAGCGATGCGAAGTCTTCCAGGCATCCAGTAAGGGCTTATTCTCGGGTGTCTCAGAGATGGGGTACGCAAGGCTCTGATCCGGATAGTGGATGGCGCCGGAAGCATCACCACTTGCTCCAAGCAGGCCCGAGCTGGCGGCACTTCGAACATCTGTCGCGAGCAGGAGGGCCACACTCTTATCGGCTGCATAGGCTGGCACCGTCGTCAGCAGGCTTACAAATAGCGCCAGAGTTCCCGTATCAGTTTGCAGCATGTGTCCTCTCCAGCCTTAGCAATCTTTGCAAAGCGCATTGAGTAGCACCAAACCACTGAACGGAGCCGCGGCTCCGTCCCGGGAGGCAGCCTAACTCACCGACTTAGGAAGTAGTGAAATTTCTCCAATCATAAACCTATAGTAGAGACTAGCCAAGCACCATCTCGCTTCGAAAGACCGCACGCAGCATCGCCCTCCGAATGCAAACTTGTGCGCTTTTGATGCGCCTCTTGGATGCTAAGAATCTATCTTTCGCGTTTGCTGGAGCTTGACTGGCCAGGTCCGCGCAAGATCGCGGCTACAGCACGCAGCGGTAGCCCTGCGGCGGATTAGAACCGCCGATTCAAAGAATAATTGCGCGCGCGTGCGACATCGGAGAGTAACGAATTTGCGATGCACAAGATGACCTCTAGAGGCAGCACCCGACGTTCATCAACGAAAGACGATGGCGGATTACACTCCGCAAACCCGCCCTACTCCTCCGTCCATCACCGAAACGCCGACACCACGATCGCGCCGACGATCGCAACCGTCAGCGTGTACTTCGCCGCGTAGTACACCGTTCGGTTCCACGCCTTCACCTTGCGCGTGGCCAGATGAAACTCATACAGCTTGCCGAACACTTTGTTCAGCACGCCGACATGCTCGCCCTCGACGTTCTGCGTCGCCGAGGCCTTGACGATGTGATGGCTGACCCAGCGGTTGAGGGCGGTGAAGACGCCGTATTTCATCGGGCGCTCGACGTCGCAGAACAGAATGATGCGGTTGACGTCGGTCGCGTTCTCCGCACTATGGATGAAGGTCTCGTCGAACATGAAGGCCTCGCCGTCGCGCCAGACGCAGGGCACGCCGTCGACCAGGATGCGGCACTTGTCGGAGTTCGGCGTGACCAGGCCGAGGTGATAGCGCAGCGAGCCGGCGAAGGGGTCGCGGTGGGCGCCGAGCTTGCCGCCGGGCGGCAGCATCGCGAACATCGCGCCGTGNACCAGGCCGAGGTGATAGCGCAGCGAGCCGGCGAAGGGGTCGCGGTGGGCGCCGAGCTTGCCGCCGGGCGGCAGCATCGCGAACATCGCGCCGTGCACATTCGGAATGGAGTTGAGCAGCTCCACGGTCTTCGGGCACAGCGTGCGCGCCGAGGGCAGGAAGTCGTCATACCATTTCAGATAGAAGCGCTTCCAGCCGCTCTTGAAGAACGAGTAGAAGCCCCAATCATTATTGGCGGCGGCGGCGCGAATAAAACCCTCGTCGAACAGGCGCACCGCCTCCTCGCGGATCTCCTGCCAAYTGTCCGTCAGCTTCTTGAGCTCCGGAAACTGCTCGACCGGAATGACCGGCGTGTTCGGCACGGCCGAGCCGGCATACATCAGCACATTGTAAGGCGCGAGATAGGTGGAGTGATCGCCGAGCTGCCGGGCGAAGCGAAGCCGCTGCTTGCCGCGGAAATGGACGTAGATGGTTGCCCCGATCAGGATGTACAGCCCCACGAGCTGGGGCGCAAAAAGCTGTCTCAGCATATCCGGTTCCCATGACCCGGCCGCTCAGAGCGTAGTGCGCAGAACCACGTCGCCATCCCGGACGACGATTGAAACGGTACCTGATGCAGCCGCAAGGTCGCAGCATAGCGGGAAGCCCCGCGGGCTGCATCCCTCGGATGCAAGTTGTGAACAGAACGATCCGGTAAATTTGTTTGGGCGTGCCCTGGCTGCAACAGCCCTGRGTGGTCGTGACGCCGGAGCTCGCCAGAGCTAGCCCCTGGMCATCTCCTGCAGCCCCTTGAAGGTCAGGCGCTTGGGGTCGCGGACRCCGGCCTGATACATGCGCCTGATGCAGGCGGCCACGGCRTCGCGATCGCAACCGGTCAGGACGACGATGGCGTCCACTGCGGTCTTCTGGGCCTCCATGGGACTCAATCCTCCTGGCGTGCGAACCCGGCCCTGCAAGCGTCCACGGTCGGGCTTAACACCGCGTTAACCGTGCACAGGGCTCGGCGTTCCATGCCKCGATTCCCGCCCGTCCCCAATACGCGAAACCGCGGATGCCGGACCGACCGCATGACGAAGGCGGCACGAGGCCGCCGCAATCACACCACGAAAAACTCGTCAGCGGACTCGACGATGTCATCGGCATGGGCGGCGAGCCGCTGCCGCGTCGGCCGCGTCGGCTGCGTGACCACRCGCCGYTCRAGCTCGGTCATGCTCGCCAGCGGGTCGACGAAGCGGACGGCGAACCCGTCGTGAAAATGCCTGACCACGCGGCCGACACAGCTGCCCACCGCCAGGGGCGTGCCGATCTCCGGCTGCAGCTCCGAGGAGACGGCGACGCCGGACACCGAGGCATCGATCACCAGGCAGGGAATGCTGCTGCCATCGGCCAGCATCAGCGCCGAATGCGGACTGTCCGGCACGTAGCGCGCATCGCGGCGCGCGTCGCGGATGGTCGGATCGCGCTGTCTCTTCTCCAGCCAGACCAGCTTCTCCGCAAGCTTGGCGCGCTCGGCGCGCGTCATCTCCAGCTCGAGCAGAAAGCCGCCATGAACCGTGTCGCTGATCTGGCCCTCGAACTTGCCGAACTCGCGGAAATAGCTGGTGAGGCGGTCGCCGATCTTGCCGACGACAGGCACGTCCAGCAAGGCGCGAAACGGCGACACGCGCGTGGTSCGACACGCGAATGACCGCAGCTTTCCTTCCGGATCGTACCAGTTCGGCAGCGTATACGATCCAACCGTCTGAATCCTGACCGCGCGCTGTTTCAGGAATCGGGCAACCGACATCCCACGCCTCCCCATGAACCAACCGAAAATGTGATGGGGCCATCGCGTGTAATGTGTCGGCAGGCGCAATCAGCTGCCGGCCTCATGGTTCTCAGGGCGATGCAASYGCATCGCCTCACCGCGCCGTGCACGGCGCTCCCGACCATCAGCCTCCTGGATCTCGTCGCAACATCTGCCCGCGTCCTCGGGCGCCCGCCAAAGGCGGGCGGCCCGAAGAGCGGAAGCGAGGTCCAGCCAACCCGCGCTGCTCTCAACATGCGATCGCCCTGCATGTCCTCCGGCTGGCGCTTGCCCCGCTTTCGCAGCAGTGCGACACGCATMTTGCAATCTTTGCGTGTATTYTTGAACGCACCATCATAAGTAGAAAGGTACCAGCCATCATGCGCGGAACCTGCGCGCATAATTGCTAAGAAAGTCTGTTTTTTGAGGTCAGATTTCCGGCCAACGGAATCGTATGTCCGACCCGTTTCCGGTTGCTGAAGATGCGATCCCGTCCGACTACGGTGGTCCGCGGATCGCGCGTCTGTACCAACAAGCTTAACGAGGCACCGCGCCGTCGCGCCGCTCGTCACGCTTGGCAACCCCTGGTTTGCCGGAGCACCGGAACCAACTACTTCCCCGCGCAGACGCGGCCAGCGTTAATCATCTAACATGCTCGACAAATTGTACGAATAGCCTGCTAACGCCGGATTCACCACTTGCGCAATCGGTGCTTTGGCCGGCCCCTGCGCCCTGCCTTGTGCAAGTTCGCTTATACCATTGCCGCTTAGTCATGAAGGACGGCACGCGCTGTTAGCTGATGATCGGCTACTCCGGCGCATGAGTTGAAAGTAGTAACGCGTATGATGACCGCACGCATCGTGGTGTTGACCATCGCTCTCGGCGCAGGCGGCGTCGCGGCCTATCTCGTCAGCACCTCGGAAAGCCAGCAGCCTGTTGCCGTCGCGCCGGTCGCGCAGCTGCCGACGGTCGAGGTGCTGGTCGCCAAGAACGACATCGGCCTGGGACAGGCGATCAAGCCCGGCGACCTCGTCTGGCAGACCTGGCCGGAAGCGGCGAGCAACATCTTCATCCGCCGCGGCGATCGTCCGGAAGCCGCGAACCAGCTCGTTGGCACCATCGCGCGCGCGCCGTTCGTGATCGGCGAGCCGATCCGCGAGCAGAAGCTGGTGAAGTCCGATGGATCGGGCTTCATGGCGGCGATCCTGCCTGCGGGCATGCGCGCGATCTCCACCGAGATATCGCCCGAAACCGGCGCCGGCGGCTTCATCCTGCCGAACGACCGCGTCGACGTCATCCTGTCGAAGCGCGACAAGAACCCGGACAAGCCTGGCGGGCCGGACTACGTCAGCTCCGAAATCATTCTCTCCAATGTGCGCGTGCTCGCGATCGACCAGGCGCCGAAGGAGAAGGAAGGCCAGAACACGGTGGTCGGCAAGACGGTCACGCTCGAGCTCAAGCCCGAGCAGGCCGAGACGCTGGCGCGCGCGCGACAGTCCGGCTCGCTGGCGCTGGCGTTGCGCAGCATCGCCGACGTGAACGCGGCCGACGGCAACAAGAACGAGACGCAGATGGCGCGACGGGGYAACGCCATCGAGATCATTCGCTACGGGATCACCAGCTCGCTCACGGCGCAGAAGTGATCGAAAGGACGGGGACCATGAGGGGTGGGTATCAGCATCGTGTGAGGACGGCGACCTGGCTCGTCCGCGCATTCTCGASCGCGGCGGCGATCGGCCTCGCGATCAATCCGGCGCTGGCGCCGGTCCACGCAGCCGAGGACCGGGACACGCCGGTCGTCTCGGTCGGCTCGTCCAAAGTGCATTATCTGTCGCTCGGAATCGGCAAGTCCGTCGTCGTCGACTTTCCGCAGGACGTGAAGGACGTACTCGTCGCCGACCCCAAGATCGCCAACGCCGTGGTGCGCTCGGCGCGGCGCGCCTACATCATCGGCGCCGCGGTCGGTCAGACCAATGTCGTGTTCTTCGACGGCGAGGGWCAGCAGGTCGCGGCCTATGACATCGCGATCAAGCGCGATCTCAACGGCGTGCGCCAGGCGCTGAGCCAGAGCATTCCCGGCGTCAAGATCGATGGCGTCGGCGACGGTGTCATCCTGACCGGCTCGGTGTCGAGCCCCGTCGAGGCGCAGCAGGCCGGTGAGATCGCAAGCAGGCTGGTCGGCGGCTCCGACAAGGTCGTCAACTCCATCGTCGTGCGCGGCCGCGACCAGGTGATGCTGAAGGTCAACGTRTCCGAAGTGCGGCGCGAGATCGTCAAGCAGCTCGGCATCGATCTCAGCGCCAGCATGACCTACGGCACCGCGGTGGTGAACTTCAACAACACCAATCCGTTCACGGCCTACGGCAAGTCGCTGGTCAATGGCAACGCCCTGAACGTTTCCGGCGGCGGATTGTCGTCGGTCTCGGCGACGATGCGCGCGATGGAGACGGCGGGCGTCACCAAGACSCTGGCCGAACCGAATCTGACCGCGATATCCGGCGAATCCGCCACCTTCATCGCCGGCGGCGAATTCCCGGTTCCCGGCGGCTATAATTGCGATCCGACCACGCGGGTCTGCACCACCTCGATCACCTACAAGAAGTTCGGCATCTCGCTCAACTTCACGCCGGTSGTGCTCAGCGAAGGCCGCATCAGCCTGCGCGTCATGACCGAAGTCTCGGAACTGTCGAACGACAACGCGATCACCGTGTCCTATGCGCTGACCTCGACGTCGAGCTCGTCGGTCACGATCCCCGCGATCCGCACCCGTCGCGCCGAAACCACGCTGGAGATTCCGTCCGGCGGCTCGATGGCGATGGCCGGCCTGATCCAGAACCAGACCAAGCAGGCGATCAACGGCCTGCCCGGCGTGGACCAGCTGCCGGTGCTCGGCCAGCTGTTCCGCAGCAAGGACTACGTCAACAACGAGACCGAGCTGATGGTGCTGGTGACGCCCTATGTCGTGCGCGCCGTGGCGCAGAAGGAGCTGGCGCGTCCGGATGACGGCTTCGCGCCGGCGACGGATTCGGAATCGGCGCTGCTCGGCCGCATGAACCGGCTCTACGGCATCGCCGCAAAAGTCGACACGGCCACGGGCGAGCCGGCCGGCTTCGGCTTCATCATCGACTGAGACGGCGGGATCACGGGGACGGGGGAATGATCATGTCGAACACAAACGCAGAGAATGGCCGCCGCGCAATGCGCCGGTGTGGTGCCATCATCGGTCTCGCGCTCACGCTCGGCGCCTGCAACGCCACGACCGGCGAGGTCGTGGCGACCATTCCGGACGACTACAAGATCCGCCATCCGATCGCGGTCGAGGAAGGCCGGCAATCGATCGTCGTGTTCGTCGGCAGCGGACGTGGCGGCCTGACCTATCAGCAGCGCGCCGATGTGGCCGGGCTCGCGCGCTCCTGGCAGCGCGAAGGCACGGGCGCCATCGTCGCCGAAGTGCCYGCGGACACGCCGAACGCCCGCACCGCCGCCGACACCTATCGCGAGATCCATGCGATGCTGACGAGCGGCGGCGTGCCGTCGCGGGCCATCACGCTGCGGCATTATACGCCGGACGATCCCCGCCTGCTGGCCGCGGTGCGGTTGAGCTATCCGAAGATCGCGGCCGTCGCCGGTCCCTGCGGCCTGTGGCCCGATGATCTCGGACCCAACATCGACAATCCCAGCTACAGCAACAATCAGCACTATCACAATTTCGGCTGCGCCACGCAGCGCAACCTGGCTGCGATGATCGACAATCCCGCCGATCTCGAGCAGCCGCGCGCCGAGGTGGCGGCCTATACGCCGCGCCGCTCCGCGCTGTTCGAGAAATACCGCAAGGGCGAATCGACGGCCGTGACCTATCCGGAAGCCGAGAAGGCCAAGCTCAGCGATACAGGCAAATGATCAACGCGTCCCGTCAGAGCCAGGAGGAGACCGCCGGCCCCAGCGGCGCGGCGCTCAACGACCATATCGCGCCGGTGCCGCGCGTCTCGGTGCAGGCATTCTGCGAAACCGATCAGACCTCSGCGGCGATCCTCGCCGCCAGCCAGGACCGCCGGCTCGGCAAGGCGCATATCACGATCAAGGCGGGCGGCATGCCGCGCGCCATCGAGACCTACCATTCGCAGCCCACGCCCAACGTGATCGTGCTGGAGACGAAGCCCGGCGGCGACATCCTGGGCGGGCTCGACGATCTCGCCAGCGTCTGCGATCCCGGCACCCGCGTGGTGCTGATCGGCAACCCGGCCGACGGCGTCGCCTATCGCGAGCTGGTGCGGCGCGGCGTCAACGATTATGTGGTCGGACCGGTCGAGACCATCGACGTGATCCGCTCGATCTGCAGCCTGTTCTCGGCCTCGGAAGCGGTGATCACCGGCCGCATCATCGCCGTGATCGGCGCCAAGGGCGGCGTCGGCGCATCCACCGTCGCGCATAACGTCGCCTGGAGCATGGCGCGCGATCTGACGCTGGACTCGGTCGTCATCGACCTCGACATGGCCTTCGGCACCGCCGGGCTCGAYTACAACCAGGATCCGATGCAGGGCATCGCCAATGCCGTGTTCCAGCCCGACCGGCCGGACACGGCGCTGATGGAYCGCCTGCTCGCCAAATGCACCGAGCATCTCAATTTGCTCGCCGCGCCGGCGACGCTTGAGCGCGTGTATGATTTYGGCGCCGATGCGTTCGACGCGATCTTCGACACYTTGCGCATGACCCAGCAATGCATCGTGCTCGACGTGCCGCATCAATGGTCGGCCTGGACGCGGCATGCGCTGATCAATGCCGACGACATCCTGGTCGTCGCCGAGCCCGACCTCGCCAATCTGCGCAACGCCAAGAACCTGCTCGGCGTGCTCAAGGCGTCGCGGCCCAATGACCGGCCGCCGCTGTATTGCCTCAACCAGGTCGGCATGCCYCGCCGGCCGGAGATCGACCTCAAGCGCTTCGCCAAGACCGTCGAGGCCGAGCCGGTCGCGGTGATTCCGTTCGACTGCAAGCTGTTCGGCACCGCCGCCAATAACGGCCAGATGATCGCGGAGATCGCAGCGCTCAACCGCACGCCGAAGCTGTTCCTGGAGATCGCAAACCGGCTCACCGGCCGCGTCGACCCGAAGCCGCAGCGCAGCTCGCTGCTGGCGCCGATCGCCAGGCTGCTCGGGGCGAAATAGGCTCAGTCGTCGGCGCGGCTGAGCGCGCGCGCGAGTGCCTTGTCGGTCTGGCCCGCGGCGGGGCGATCGCGCCGCGTCGCCAGCTCGCGCTGGGCGACCTGCCGGCGCTCGAGAATGCGCTTCACATAAGCGACATTGGCGTTGGCCTGCGCCGGCGGCAGACCTGATCGCGCAATGCTCTCGGCCTCGCYCATGCGGCCCTGCAGCCCGACGATGACGGCGAGATTGGTCCTGACCCGCGGGCTCGCATCCGGGTTCRCGCTGGCCCTGCGCAGCTGCTCCTCGGCCTTGGGCAGTTCGTTCGAAAGCGCGTAGGACAGACCGAGATTGGACAGCACCGAGGGATCGTCGGGCGCGATCTTCAGCGCCGTCGCGTAATACTGCCGGGCCTCGTCATGGCGGCCGAGCTGGTCGAGCGTGGCGCCCTGCGCCGACAGGATGCGCCAGTCGGGATCCTCGGGCGAATGCGCCCGGCTCAGCACGTCGAACGCCTGCTGGAAATTGCCGTTGTCGGCCAGCGCGCGGCCATACGCCGCCAGCAGCGCCTTGTTGCTGGGATTGGCGATCGTCGCCTGCTCCAGAACGGCGACCGCCTGCGACCGCTGGCCGGTGCCGCGCAGCGCGGTGCCGTAGCGCAGCGCCACATCGGGATCGTTCGGCGTGGCACGAAAGCGCTCGCGCAGCTGGTCGAGCTCGGCGCGCGGATCGCCGCCCGGCGCRCGCGTCTTGTCGGCGCCGCCGCCGAGCGCCCCCGTGACCTCTTGCAGATCGGTGGTCTGGCAGGCGCCGAGGCCGAGCAGCACGACGGCAAAGGACAGCGCGAACGCAGCCGGCCGCAACACAGGAGAACAACGAGAGGGCCGCATACGCATGCAACTGAACTACTTCGGGACCAGATGCCGCGCAGGCTGGCAGTTTAACCCTAAGGTCCCGTTAAGCGGYCCGTCGTTGGCGCCTCAATCGATGAATTCGGCGCCGAACTCACAGCCGATCCGCCACCGCAACCTGCACTTGCGCTGGTGATCCGGCGCAAAAATGATCGTGAATTCGGGAGGAATCTCGACGAATTCCGCGACCACCTTGACGCCGCCATCGGAAATATCAGTGATCGTGCAGTCCCGCGGCAAGGTGCCGGTGCCCCAATAGATCTTCGCAAGCCTCCGGCACAGCCGACGTTCGCTCTTGCGACGGTTCGCCAACATCAACATCTCGAGGTCTCACCCACTCAGTCGTCCATCCGGAGACATCGTTTCTAACGGGCAAAGATTTGGAACTGGCTAGCGTGAGGGCCGGGAATCCGGCGGAGCGATTTGCATTTCGTTTACCGTCTCCGCGCGCGCCTCAACGCACCGGCCGCATGAAGCCGGCAAAATACGCGGCCAGCCGTTGTACATCGTCGAGCGGCAGCACGTCGGCGACGTATTGGTCCGGACGCACGATCACCAGGCAGCCGGCGGCACGGTSGATGCCGCGCATCGCGAAGATGTCATGGCCGCCCTTGAGATCGGGGCAAAACATCTTTTCGTAGTCAATGAGGCCGTGGCGCCCTTTTCGCGGCAGCAGCAGCTCCGGCATCGCCTCGATGGCGAGATCGCGATGTCCCTGCTGGAATACCGCCCGCAGATCGATGACGGAATCGATGTCGGCGCCATCAGGCGTGTAGCGCCGCAGCGGCGACGCTGGATCGTCGCTCAGGAATCGGCACAGGCGGCGGATGGCCGCGTTCGGAGCCGTCGGATCCTCGGCGCCCGCGAAGGCGAACAGGCGGAAGCGGCCGTCCGCCTGCACGACATGCCCGAGCTGCAGCGGCTTGGCATCGCCCAACCGGATCACCGGAGCCGAATGGAAGCGCTTGCCGATGACGAAGCCGGTGGCGAGCTGCTGGAACGTGGCGTCGCCGGTGAGAACCGACGGACGATAATGCGTGGCGGTTCCCGCGGTGTAGCGGCCGTGGCGAACGAAATAATCCTGCGTCTTGGCGGCATCGGCACCGCCCTGCTTGGCGGCCGACGCCAGGATCGCAGCCCATTCGCGATCGAAGTCGATCAGCTCCTGCGCRATCGCCCGGCGCTCGGCCGAGTAGCTGTGCAGCAGYTCGGGCGCGCAGCGTCGACCCAGCACGGCTGCGAGCTTCCAGCCGAGATTGAACGTGTCCTGCATCGACACGTTCATGCCCTGTCCGGCCTTGGGGCTGTGGGTGTGGCAGGCATCGCCGGCGATGAACACGCGCGGCAGCCGCGTCGCGACCTCGGCCKYCGGCACGTCGTCGAACTTGTCGGTGATRCGCTGGCCGATCTCRTAGACCGACCACCACGCGACCTCCTTCACCTGCAACGTAAAGGGCGCGAGAATGCGTTGCGCCTTGGCGATCACCTCGTCGACGGTGATGTTGCGTCCCGCGACGCGCTCGCCAACCTCGAGCTTGGCAAGCTCGACATAGAGCCGGACGAGATAGCCGCCCTCGCGCGGGATCACCAGCAGGCTGCCGTCATGGGCGGACTGAATGAGCGATTTGAAGCGGATGTCGGGAAAGTCGGTGACGGCGAGCACGTCCATCACGCCCCAGGCATGATTGGCGGAATCGCCGTGCAGCTCACGGCCGATCGCCTTGCGCACCATGCTGCGGGCGCCGTCGCAGCCGACGACATAGCGCGCACGCACGGTCTCGACCTCGCCCTCATGCGCCGGATCGATGCGGTCGAAGCGGACGGTCACGCCGTGATCGCCGGCGTCCTTGGCATGATCGATCTCGAGATCGCGCAGCCGCCGCGCATAATGCGGCTCGAGCTTCGCCGCCGAGCGGCGCATGACGTCGAGGAAGAAGTCGTGCACGCGGGCCTGGTTGAGCACCACGTGCGGCATTTCCGACAGGCCGTCCTCGACGTCCTGCACGCGGCCGCTGCGGGCGATGTGCGCGCTGTTGGCGTCGTCCGGCTTCCAGAACGTGGTCTCGTTGATCCAGCAGGCTTCCTTCAGCACGCGGTCGGCGAAGCCATAGGCCTGGAACATCTCCATCGTCCGGCAGGCGATGCCGTCGGCCTGGCCCAGCAGCAGCCGGCCCGGCTTCTGCTCGACGATGCAGGTCTTGATGTCCGGGAAGGCGGAGAGCTGAGCGGCGAGATTGAGCCCGGCAGGACCGCAGCCGACGATCAGGACGTCGACCTCTGCAGGCAATGGACCGGTCGCGCCGTGGCTGGYGACACGCTCGGCGGCATCGAAGATCTCGGGATCGCCCGGCTGGAAGCCATTGAGATGAAACTGCACGTGACCACCCTCCCTCACATTCATTATTGATCAGTATACTGATCATCAGTATACTTGTCAAGTAAGCGTGGGGGGAGAACCGGGTTGAGCGAGATGAAGGACATGCCGGGCCATCTGGCGCGCCGGTTTCAGCAGATCGCGGTGGCGGTATTCCTGGCGGAGGTCGAGGCGGCSGGCTTCGACCTGACGCCSGTGCAATACGCAGCCCTGGCGGCGATCGCCGCCAACCCGTCGATCGACCAGATCACGCTGGCCGGGCTGATCGCCTATGACCGCACCACGATCACCGGGGTGATCGATCGGCTGGCGCAGAAGGGCYTKGTCGTCCGCCAGGCGAGCGCGCGCGACCGCCGCTCGCGCGAGCTCTTGATCACCGATGAAGGGCGGCGGACGCTGGACGCGATCACGCCGGCGGTCGAGGCGGCGCAGCGGCTGATGGTGCGCGGCCTCAGCGATGCGGAGGCGCGCGAGCTGGTCCGCCTGATGCAGAAGGCGATCGCCGCCGGCAACGAGCTCAGCCGCGCGCCGTTACGCGAGGGAGCAAGCGAGCGGTGATCACGCCGCTCATGGTCCGTGGGCAGCGCCGTTCCGACGCCACATCCTCATGGTGAGGAGCGCCGCGCACCGAACACCGCGACAGCGCAGGCTCTCAATGGCGGCGCATCTCGAACCATGAGGCCGAGGTGACACGGGCCTCGTCCTTCGAGACGCCCGYCTTCGGGCGGGCTCCTCAGGATGAGGGTGGAGAGGTCGGGGCGCCGAGAGAAGCAGGTTCGACCTCAGTACGCCTGCCCCCGGCCCTCACGAATACCGCATCACGCCGTCATCGACCTTGCCGAAGCGCAGCGAGATGATGTCCAGCGCGTAGTTCTGGTACAGCCGCCACGGCCGCTTCGAGCCTTGCTTCGGCAGGTCGGCGACCGCGCGCTGCACATAGCCCGAGCTGAAGCTCAGCGACGGCAGCGGCGTGACCGAGGCGTCGTCATTATGCGGCATGCATTGGCGATAGCCGTGCCGATCCATGTAATTGAGCAGACGACAGACATATTCGCAGGTCAGGTCGCATTTCAGAGTCCAGGACGCGTTGGTGTAGCCGAGCGTGGCCGCGAGATTCGGCACGTCGGAATACATCATGCCCTTGTAGTTGAGCGYCTTGGCAAAATCGACCTTGCGGCCGTCGACCATCACCTCGATCCCGCCGAGCACCTGCAGCACCAGCCCGGTCGCGGTCACGATCACGTCGGCCTCGAGCTCGCGGCCATCCGACAGGCGCAGGCCGCGCGCGGTGAAGCTCTCGATCCCGGCCGTCACCACCGACGCCCGCTGCTCGCGGATGGTCTTGAACAGGTCGCCGTCCGGYACCAGGCAGAGCCGCTGGTCCCACGGATTGTAGCGCGGCGTGAAATGGGTGGCGATGTCGTAGTCGGGGCCGAGCGCGGCCCGCACGCCGCCCAGGATCAGCTGCTTGACACGCTGCGGCTTGCGCCGGCTGAGCTGGAAGAAATACATCCCGAACAGCACGTTGCGCCAGCGGATCAGGTGATAGGCGAGGCTGGCCGGCAGATGCCGGCGCAATTTGTTGGCGAGCGCGTCCTGCGCCGGGCGCGACACCACATAGGTCGGCGAGCGCTGCAGCATCGTCACATGCGCCGCGGTCCTGGCCATCGCCGGCACCAGGGTCACGGCGGTGGCACCGGAGCCGATCACGACGACGCGCTTGCCGGCATAATCGAGATCCTCAGGCCAGGCCTGCGGATGCACGATGCGGCCCTTGAAATCGGCCATGCCCTTGAAGTCCGGCAGATAGCCCGCCTCGTAGCGGTAATAGCCGGAACACATGAACAGGAAGCCGCAGGTGATCAGCACCGTCTCCGTTGTCCCCTGCTCGGTCCGGCGCTCGACCTCCACCGTCCAGCGCGCGTCTGCGCTCGACCACGCAGCGCGGCGGACGCGATGATGAAAGCGGATGTGGCGGTCGATGCCGTTCTCGGTCGCGGTGTCCTTGACATAGTTCAGGATCTGCGGCCCGTCGGCGATCGCCTTCGGATCCGTCCACGGCTTGAACGAATAGCCGAGCGTGTACATGTCGCTGTCGGAGCGGATGCCGGGATAGCGGAACAGGTCCCAGGTGCCGCCGATCGCACCGCGGCCTTCCAGGATGGCGAAGCGCTTGCCCGGACATTTGTGCTGCAGGTGATAGGCAGCGGCGATGCCGGACAGTCCGGCGCCGACGATCAGCACGTCGACATGCTCTGTTGACATGAGGCGGTCCTGGCGTTCCCTGGTCCAGCGTCTTGCGCCGGTGGCGGACAGTCGCAACCCTGCCTGTTCCTGTCAAATCGTGCGCGCGTTCGCATTCGATCAACCCTCCTGCTCTATCAACAGGATCATCCTCAGACGGATCTCGTGATGAACGACCTCGCCCCGCAGCACGAAACGCCCGGCAACGACGTCAGCCGGGACCGCGGGAGCGCGCAGGCGCAGCGCATCGCCCTGGGGTTCACCCTCGCCGCCATCGGGCTGGCGGGATGGTCGCTCTTCCCCAGCTTTCCGGCCGGGCAGCTGATCGCGGTCGTGACCGTCATTCCGCTGCTGGCACTGATCCTCACGCTGCGCTTTCCCGGCCGGTTCCGCATCGGTCTCGGCGCGGGCTACGCGGCGGCCAATCTCGGCACCGGCTGCATCGTGGCCGCCGGCACGCTCGCCGCGCGCACGCTGTCGGACATCAACCTCGTCAGCTGGCTGCCGCTCACGGCCTTCGCGATCGCGGTCGCGATCATCTTCCTGATCGTCGCCGCACGGTTCGAAACCCAGCTGCGCCGGCGCGGCTGGCGGCTGCTGCTCGCGGCGCTGTTCGTCGGCGCCTATGCGTTCGGCGCGCTCGGCCAGTTCAACACC
>BFBZ01001364.1_pt1 | contig 16526 bp, 15 predicted proteins | sample 1888401 | NCBI WGS metagenome assembly BFBZ01 (sample SAMD00112614, study PRJDB3348) | symbiont metagenome | host: Chara braunii | reverse complement strand
GATTGAATCGGAAGGGATTCCCGCTCGGTTTGATTTGTGATTCAAGATGCTGGCTGGATTGGAGGCCAGCATCAGATGGTTCGACCTCTTTCCGATGATCTTCGCGAGCGGGTTGTGGCGGCGGTTTTAAGTGGCGAGAGCCGCCGGTCGGCCGCCAAACGGTTCGGGATTGCGAATTCGACAGCTGTGAAGCTGTTGCAGCGCCATCAGGCGACCGGCTCGATAGCGCCCGGCAAGATGGGTGGACATCGCAAGAGAGTGCTGGAGCCGCATCGCGCCTTCATCGAGGCACGCATGCGTGAGACGCCGCACCTGACGCTGCACGGCCTCAAGGATGAGCTGGCAGCTCGCGGGGTCAAGGTCTCGCACAACGCGGTGTGGCAGTTCCTGTGCCGCGAAGGGCTGAGCTTCAAAAAAAACGCTGTTCGCCCTTGAGCAGGCGCGCGCTGACATTGCCCGCCGGCGCCAACGATGGCGATCCTGGCAGGGCGGCCTCGATCCCCAGTGCCTGGTCTTCATCGATGAGACCTGGATCAAGACCAACATGGCTCCGCTGCGCGGTTGGGGGCCGAAAGGCAAGCGGCTGCGCGGCCTGGCTCCGCACGGCCACTGGCGCACACTGACCTTCCTCGGCGCGCTGCGCTGGGATCGGCTCGCGGCGCCTTGCGTCTTCGACGGACCAATCAACGGCCAGTGCTTCCGCGCCTATGTCGAGCAGCAGCAGCGTGTAGCGCCGGAAAGCGACGATGACCGCCTCTTCCTCGACGGAGAGCACCGTCGATCGTGGCTCTTTCGGGCCGGTCGGCAAGTCGGTGACCGTGCTCCGTCCCTTCCACTTGGCGACGGTCTTCTGGTTGATCCCGTAGCGCTTGGCCAGCGTCCTCAGGCTTTCTTGACTATGCTGTATCGCTCGACGGATCGCCTCTGTCGTCGTGGCGCTCCCATGCAGAACCTGGCCCATAGCGCATCCTTTGATTCGGAGGACAAGGATGCCCCATCAAAGCCCGGGATCAAACATCTAGGACGAACAGTAGGTTGATTGGCAACAGAAGGCAGTGCCGCCATCGGGGGCTGCTGGCAAACCGCGACAACGACCCAGGCAGGTTTGACGCCGCTGCCTACGCCATTTCGGGGCGTCTGGACGCCTCTCGTATCGCCTTGTGGACATTGCGCTGCAGGTCCATAAAGGGTGCGCTTTCCATCACCTCTTCCCGGCGCGGACGCTCAATGTCGACATTGAAGGTCCGCACGATACGCCCCGGGCCGATCCCCATGACAACGATACGGTCCGACAGATAGACCGCCTCTTCGACGTCATGGGTGACGAACAGCACGGTGAGCCGGTGCTCCTCCCAGATCTGCGTCAGCAATTCCTGCATCTGATGCCTGGTCAAGGCATCGAGTGCGCCAAAGGGTTCGTCCATCAGCAGCATCTTGGGCCGATACGAGAGAGCGCGCGCAATGGCGACGCGCTGCTTCATGCCGCCCGACAGTTCGGATGGGTAGCGATTGGCGCTGTCGGAAAGCTTCACCAGGTCGAGATGCTCGCGTGCGATATCGCGGCAGGTCGAGCGATTATAGCCCGCGGCCTTGAGGGCAAACTCGATGTTCTGCTGTGCCGTCAGCCAGGGCAGCAGCGTATAGGACTGGAAGACGACGCCTCGGTCGAGGCCCGGCTGCAGGATTGGCGAGCCGTCAATATCGAGTTCGCCGGCGTCGAAATCCTGCAACCCGGCCACGATCGACAGCAGCGTGCTCTTGCCGCAGCCCGACGTCCCGACAAGGGAAACGAACTCGTTGTCGGCGAGCTCTAGGTTGATATCCCGCAGCACTTCCGTGCGCCGCTCTCCTGTGCCGAAGCTCTTCTGGAGACCTTCGATCCGAAGCTTGGGGGTACTCATTGGCCGTACCTCATTGCACGTGACCATCCTGCCGGAACAGCACCTTCCCCAATGCCTTCATGACCTGGTCGGTGATGAGACCGAGCACGCCCAGCAGCAGGATGTAGCCAATGATGGTGTTCGTCTGGAAATAACGCTGGGAAACGATGATGCGATAGCCGAGGCCGGATGTCGCCGCGACTAGCTCGGCCAGCACAAGCCAGGTCCACGCCCAACCCAGGCTGATGCGCAGCGTGTCCCAGATGCCCGGCAAGGCGCTGGGAACCACGATGCGGGTCAGGATCTTGCGATCCGGCAGGCCGAGCGTCCTGCCAAGGCCGATGAAGTCCTTTGGCACGCGCTTCACATTGTCCATGATCATCAGGACCTGCTGGAAGAAGGTCCCGATGAAGATGATCAGGAACTTCTGCGTGTCACCCGTGCCGGACCACAGGATGGACAAGGGCACGAAAGCGACCACGGGCATGTAGCGGACGAAATCCACGAGCGGTTCGACCCCCGCTTCCCAGGCGCCGAAACTGCCGATCAGCACGCCGATCGGAATTGCCAATGCCGAGGCTATGAGGAAGCCTATCGCGATGCGGTACATCGATGCCTGGAGGTCGAGCCACAGCGTGCCGTCGCTCGCGAGCTTGCCAAGCTGGCTCACCACGCTCGCCGGCGATGGCAGAAAAATAGGCTTCACCAGTTCCAGAGTCGTTGCCCCCCACCATGCGAGCCCAAGCCCGGCGAAGACAGCGACCGCGATCATGACGAAACGCGAGCGCGCGATGGGCACGCCGATCCCTGAGGATCGGCGGCGGCCCTTCGCCTGTCTTGTGACCACTCCCGGTGCCGAGCGAGCCTGGCTCATTTTCACGGCACGCTCCTCGGACACTTGATCCACCACGGGCAATCCGGCCTTCATTGCGCGGCTTTGACAAAAGCCGGATCGATCATCTGCTCCGGCGTCACATCGGCCTGCAGCAACTTGGCGTTTTTGGCCGCGGCTTCGACGTCAGCGAACGTCTTGGTCGAGAAATCACCGGTCAGCGCCTTCTTGTTCTCTTCAAGGGAGTAGTACCGCACCCCATCGAAGGCGGTATTGAGATCTTCGACGCTCGAGCCGACCGCCTTGGAGATGATGGCCCTGCCGGCGGGCGTGTCGGCGTTGTAAGCCTTGAGAGCAGCATCCCAGCTCTTGATCATGGCAAGCACCTGGCCGGGCCGCGACTTGATCACATCGTCGCGCACCACCAATACGTCGCTGATGAGGCCGGGGTCTTCACCTGCGGTGAAGAGCAGCTTGACGTCCTTGTTCTGTGCCTTGGCCACGGTGAGATAAGGCTCATAGGTGACCGCGACCGGCACACGACCCGCGATCAAAGCGCTGCCGGCATCCGCCGCCGGCATCGGAACTGGCTGCACATCGGCGATGGACATGCCATTCTTGGCGAGCGCGTATTTGAGCAGGATATCGCTCGTGGTGCCCTCCTCGAAGGCAACCTGCTTGCCTTTGAGGTCTTTGATGGAGGTGATGTCCTTGCCGGCGATCATGGCATCGGCGGTCATGCTGACATCGAGGAGAAGCACGATCTTCACGGGCAGGCCGGCCGCGACCATGCCCATGGCCGTGTGCGTCGCAATGTTTGCCGCATCAAGCTGGCCGCTCGCGAGAGCGGCGTTGAGGTCCTTGTCCTCCGTGAAGTTCACGATCTGGACGTCCGAAAGCCCGCTCGCCTTGAACAGGCCATTGGCCGCCGCGACGTGCCACTGGCCATATCCGAGCCAGGGCTCGATGCCGATCTTGAATGATCCTGCTTCAGGCGTCGTCGGAATGGCCGCATCGGCAGCATGGGCCGCGGGGGCAGTGGCGAACCCGATGGCCGCAGCCACCAAGAGCGCGCGAAATTGTCCTATTGGATTATGCATCATCCTTTGTTCCCCTTGATGGTCAGAGCGTTCTTTGGGCCAGGTTTACGGCCTGGCAAGAATGCGGGCTTCAGCTCTTTTGGCAACTGTGCCTCGGCGTCTCACCTGCCACTTCAACGGAAGTGCACCGATATTCAACGTCAGCGGCAGCGGATGTCAAGGCTAAAATACATACATGCATATACAAGTTGGAAAGCCCTCGTTTTCGCCTGGTTCTGGGTATCTGGGATGGTGCCGTCCAGCCCGGCCTCCTCCCACACGGCATTGGCTCAAACCGACCGAAGAACGGCAGATCCTGAGGATTTGAGTTCGTCGACGGACGAGATGCCCATCAGCGCCAGCGTGATGTCGATTTCGCGCCGGAACGCTTCGATGATATTCGCAACCCCGGCCGAGCCCGCCGCAGCCAATCCATAAGCATAAGCCCGGCCCAGCATCACTCCAGAAGCCCCGAGCGCCAGAGCCTTGACAACATCCGATCCACGGCGAAAGCCGCCGTCGATCAGGATTTCCAGGCTGCCATCGAGTGCCTCGGCAATGTCCGGCAACATACGGATCGTCGAGGACGCGCAATCAAGTTGACGGCCGCCATGGTTCGAGATCACCACGGCATTCAAACCATGCTCACGAGCCTTGACCGCATCTTCGACCGCAAGAACGCCCTTCAGCACGAGGCGGCCGCTCCAGCGTTCGCGCAGCCAGGCGACGTCACGCCAGGACAAGGTCTGGTCTATCTGGCTTGAAAGAGCAGCAGCTTGTGCGAGCACGCCCTTGCCGAATTCGGGGCGATGGCTGACAGCGCCGACTTCAGGCGCGCCGGCGCGCAACATCTCCAGGCACCAGCGCGGCCTGGTCAGCATCTGCACCAGCAGGGCCGGACCCAGGCTGGTCATCGCCCGGAACCCGTTGCGCACATCCCTTTCGCGTATGGCGGTGATCGCGCAATCCACGGTCAGGTGGAGCGTCTCAACACCAGCGCGCTCGGCTTCCTGCAGCAACTCTTCGCAGAAGCCGCGATCCCTTAGAATATAGAGCTGGAAATGCAGCGGGCCGCTTGTATCCCTTCTGAGGCTCGCCAGCGATGCGATGGAGAACGTAGACAGGCACAATGGCACGCCGGCACCATGAGCAGCGTTTGCAGCTTCCCGCTCCCCATTGCCTGCGTAGAGACCCAGGAAACCGACCGGGCCAAGCATGAAAGGCAGCGCATGGCGGCCGCCGAGATAGGACGTCGACAGATCGCGCTGGGCGGGGTTCACCAACACGCGTTGCGTCAACTGCCAGCGTTCGAAATCCGTGCGGTTCGCCCTCATTGTGGTTTCGGCGAAGGAGCCGCCATCGATGTAGTCAAAGAAAATGCGCGGAAGTCGTCGGCGCGCCGCCTCACGAGCATCTTCCACGTTGATCAGACTCATCTGTCCCCCTGACTCATGCGCGTTCGGGATCGATCTTATCGAGGAAGTCCGTCACCTGATTGGCCCCGGTCTCGGGCTCGCTGCCGACCATGACCGCCACCGAAAACGCGATGAGGGAGGACACGGGGGTGTGACTGCGCGCCCCGGCGCGCAGGTTCATGACCAGCGTCGGCGACAGGAAGAGTCCCGACCGCAGAACCGACCGCCAATCGGCCGGCAGCATGCCGCGCCGCTTCAGTTCCAGAAGCAGGGGCCGCCACAGATCGGCTGCCTTGACATCCAACAAATCCCGCCGGACGGGGCTTAGCTCCCAATCCGTATCGACATGAAGCAGGCCTCCTTCCGCGCGGGCGTGCGCCCGGAATGTTTGAGTGGCGGTCGCCGGATCGTAGAGCCAGAAGGGGTGGGCGAAGATGTTGTGGAAGGTCGCCTTCACCTCCGCCAGCAATGTGGGGACATGTGAGCCGGCAAAGGCGGGATCGAAGAAGGACAGTTCCGCCCCGCCCTCCTTGGCCGTGTACCAGACATTGGCGTTGTGGGCATCGCCATGCGCGACCACTCCTCCGGCGTCAGCCAGCCTGTCAGGCCGCAAACGCGTGGCGGCCGCTTCGAAGAGTTCTCCGACGCTGCGTGTGTAGCGCTGGCCGTTGATGACGAATTTCAGGCGGGAAAACTCATCCCAATCCAGTTCGGCACCGGGGAAGACAAACGGCTTGCCGATATAGAAATCAGCCAGGCGACCGCCTGGCGACTGACCTGTACGGGCATCGATGAGCCGCTCGTGGAAGAGCCTGTGGATAGGCTCCGCGGCCACATCCACAACGGTCACCGGATGCAAGGTCTGAAGATAGACCTCAAGCAACTTGGCGGAAAGGTCGCGCTCGGCCAGCACCGCCTCGCGGCGCTTTCCCGCGTCGTCCCGGGCGTCAAGGGCATATAGCACGTCCGAAAATCTCGGATCCCCGCGGCGGCGATAAATCAAGATCTGCTCGCCGGGCTCAGCCGACATATGGACGGGCTGATCGACTGGCAGGCCGGCACGGGAGAGAATCTCGGCCCGATAATATTCGCCAGTCATGGCCTCCTCACGCTCCTCCTGGTGGAACTTGAAGAAATACGCTTCGCCATCATTTTCGAAGAAGCCGTTCAACGAATTCAGACTGTATTTGTCGAAGTTGATGCGAACGTTGCGAGCGCGCATCCCGAACAGATCGCCAAGCAGCGCCGACAACATTCGCTGCGCTTCGACAATGTCGGCCTGCGCAAGAGCCCTGATCCGCGCCGTGCGGCTAAGCGTCATTTTCGTCCCCTTTGAACCGACGGTTGGCACCAGTCGTCCGTCATCAACTTACTAGTACATGTATATACATTTCAGATGAGCCCCTTTGCGCGAAGGGATGCCTTTGCCCCAAACTCAGCCGCCCTTGGAGGGCGAGTAGCGGCTGCCCAGCGAGTRGCGGCTTCCGACATAGGTCAGCTTGCTGATCGTAGCCACGACCGCGCCCGTCCACGTCCGGCGATGCAGGAGGAGGCAACAACTGCCGACGTCGATGCCCAGATGCCCCGCCGTTTCGGCATCGGCCGGGATAGCGGAAATGATGTGCTCGACCTCGGTCACTGGGGTTTTCTGCATGAGGTAGTCGTAGGTAGCGGTCTTCGAGAAATCCTGCTTGTCGTAGTCGGGTATCAGGCTCGGATTGACAAAGCGCTCTTCCAGTTGCACCGGCAGGTCGTTCTCGAAGTTGACGACGACGGAGTGGTAGACCGACGCACGTTTCATGAACTCGAACGACAGCGCGAGTTCCTTTGTCGGCATGATCTTTTCGAGGACGAGAACTTCGGAGCGATGCCTGTTGCCCCGCGCGACGATCTCGGCCGCGATGTTGTTGATTTCGATCAGAGCCGATTGCGGCCGAGGCGGCGCGATGAACGTACCGACGCCTTGCAGCCGGATCAGAAATCCCGCCGAGGTCAACTCCCTGAGCGCGCGGTGAACCGTCATCCTGGAGACGCCGAGGGCAGCTACGAATTCATTTTCTGACGGCAGTTTCCGATCCTTGCTCCACCGTCCCGTTCCGATGTTCGTCAGAATGTAGTCCTTCACCTTCTCGTAAAGAGGGCTGGCCGTGTCGGGCAAATTGATCATTTCAAAAGTCCTTTCCGGCAATCTGTCGGAGATCATTTATCCTCGACAGGTTGCCGCATCCGGATGATTGTTTTCAAGCCGTCGCCCTGCCCTGCCAACAGCCGTTCATAGGCGGCGGGAACGTCATCCAGTCCGATTTCACGATCGATCAGGCTGACGAGCGGCTCCGTCAGTTCGGCGAGCATCCGAACAGCGTCGGGAAGCTCGTCCGCAAAGGCATGGCATCCCAGCAGCGCGATCTCGCGTTCGACTAGAACATTGGGATCGATGTCGAGCCGGCCATGGAATATACCGACCATCGCAATGGCGCCGCCGGGGTCGAGAACACCAAGCAGCTGGTTGAGCGCCGCGACGCTGCCGGTCGCTTCGACGGCCGCAAGCAACGGTGAATTCGCGGTGGCGACAGCGACGGCTTCGCGGTCCAGATCGACGATCCTGGCGCCGGTCACCCTCGCGACCCGGGCGCTACGGGCCCGGTTGCGGTCGGCAACAAGCACGGTGCCCGCGAAAGTCCGGGAGAGCAGCAGCGCGGCAAGACCGCCGATGGTCCCGCAACCGACGACAAGGACCGAGCCTGACGTTTTCGGCAGACGCCGCACGGCATGCAAGGCCACGGCAAGTGGCTCGGCCATCGCCGCGACCCGTTCGTCAAGCGCGGCATCGACGACATGCAGCAGCCGCGCGGGCAGCATCGCCTGTTCGGCAAAGCCGCCGTCGCAGACCTCACCAACAAAGCCCAGCCTGGCACAAAGATGTCGCCTGCCCGCATGGCACTGAGCACAATCTCCGCACCAGAAACGCGAGTCTGCGACGACCCTGTCGCCGACGGCGACGGTGTCCACTCCCTCGCCCACGGCCACAACTGTGCCTGTCAGTTCATGGCCGGCCGTCGAAGGTGAGCGGCTTATCCATTGGCCGGTGCGGAAATTGTGGAGGTCGGAACCGCAGATGCCCGCGGCTTCGACCCGAAGCTTCACCCAGCCAGCGTCGGGAGCGCCTGGCGTGTCGATCTCCTCCACGCGCAGATCGCCGGGTCCATGGAGACGTACGGCCTTCATCGTGATTGTTTCCGCTCACGCGCCGAGATAGCGACCGCGGATCTCCGAAACCGCGTTTTCGTGTGAACTGAAGCCTTCGTAGCGGGCGAGCCTGCGGGCATGCCGGGCGAGTTCGGGATAGGCAGCCGAGGTCACGTAGCCAACGGACGAACGCTTGAGGAAATCGGTCACGGAAAGCGGTCCGTAGGTGCGCGCCCAACGGCTGGTCGGCAGCACCGCATTCGGCCCAAGGACAAAGTTGGCAAGCGTTACCGGCGTGTGCGGACCCATGAGGATTTCGGCCGCCTCGGTGATATGCCCGAGATGCGCGAACGGCTCCTTGGACAGGATCTCCAGATGTTCGGGCGCATACTCGTTGATGAAGCGATAGCTGTCTTCCAACGATGCGGTCAGCACGATGCCGCCGCGCTTTCCGCTCAGCACAGCTCGCGAGAACTCCACGCGCTGCTCGCTCATCCGCGACCAGTGTTCGGGAAGCGCGGCCAGCGCGGCTTCCGCGACTTCGCGGCTGTGCGTCACAAGATAGGCCGAGGAATCGGGTCCGTGCTCGGCCTCGATCAACAGGTCGAGCGCGGCAAGGCCACCGTCGACGCTGTCGTCGGCGAAGATAACCGCTTCCGACGGGCCGGCCGGAAGGCCGGTGTTGATGACCGACGACAGCAGGCTCTTTGCCGCAACCACCCAAGGGCTGCCCGGGCCGACGATCTTGACGGCGGCCTTCACCGTCTCCGTGCCATAGGCAACGGCGGCTACCGCCTGGGCGCCGCCGCATTTGTAGACGGTCTCCACACCGGCTAGACGGGCAGCAACCAGGGTCGCCGCATCGACGGAACCATCCGAAGTGGGCGGCGTTACGATCGCGATCTGGGGCACCCCTGCTATCACTGCTGGAACGGACGTCATCATCGTCACCGAGGGAAAGGCGCCCTTGCCTCGAGGAACGTAAAGCGCGACCGAAGCGATCGACGTGTATCTGTCGCCCGCATAGGCGCCCGGCCGGACTTCCTTGAGCCACATCGTCTCCGGACGCTGCTCCTCATGGAAATGCCTGATGTTCTCGATGCCGAAGCGAATGCTCTCCACGACATCCTTCTCGACCTTGTCGAACGCCGCGTCGAACTCCGCTTCCGAAACCTTGAGATTGCCATCGGCTACGTCGGCCTTGTCGAGCTCCCTTGCAAACCTGAGCAAGGCCGCATCGCCTTCATCCTTGACGGCCTGTATGATCGGGCGGACCTTTTCGATAAAGACCGACAGATCGGTCTCCGCGCGCTTCAGCAGGCTTGCCCGCTGCTCGGCATCAAGGGATGACAGGTCGTGGAAGCTGATGTCGGACATGGCTGCTCCTTCTCTTCGGTATCGATGATGGTTGGCGTTGATCGGTCACACTGCCGGGGTCACGTTGAGATCGACGATTTGATCCAGGGCACGGATCACGGCCATCGCAGCCTCCTGTGAGCAAAAGTATATACATGTATGTATAACGATCGCCAGCATTTTCTTCGTACCCTGACGCCACGAACGGCTCTCGACAGGTCCCTTAAATCGAGGCGAGAAAGCCCCCGTCCACCGGGATGGACTGGCCGGTTATGTAAGCTGCGGCATCCGAAGCGAGGAACACCGCAATCCCATGCAGGTCCGAGAGATCGCCGAAGCGGTGCTGCGGGATCTTGGCGAGCATCGATTGCTGCCACGCCTCATTGCCGTAGAACACCTCCGTCATCGCCGTCCTGAAGTAGCCAGGAGCGATGGCGTTGACCCTGATCCCAAGATCCGCCCACTCCGCCGCAAGCGCCCGCGTCATGCCGAGCAGGCCCGACTTTGACGAGCCATAGGGTACGGCCGTAGGTATTCCGACCTCGGAAGTCAGCGAGCAGAGATTGATGATGACGCCGGGACGTCGGGCATCCCTCATATGGCGCGCGGCGGCCTGGGCGCAGAAGAAAGCGCCCTTGAGATTGGTATCGACGATCCTGTCCCAAAGGGCTTCGTCGACATCGAGCGAGGAACGGACCTCTTCAATGCCAGCATTGTTGACGAGAATATCGAGACCGCCGAGCAGACCGGCGGCCTCCGCAGTGGCCGATCGGCACCTTGCGACATCGGTAACGTCCAAGGCGACGACATGCGCCACCCCACCGGCGGCGCGGATGGCCGCCGTGGTCTGCTCGAGCGAAGCAAGGCTGCGCGCCGTGACGGCGACATCGGCGCCGGCCGCACTGAGCGCCTCGGCAATACCGCGCCCGATCCCGCGACTTGCGCCGGTGACAAGCGCTTTCCTGCCCGACAGGTCGAAGAGGGAAGCGTTGCGCATATGGTCCTCCTTGGCATCGTCGGCATCCCGGATGCATCGAGATTACCGACGATTGGTTATCTATACAAGCATATACAAATCATTTTGTCTGGGGTAGTTGTGACGGGGTCGCCGCTCGCGCAGATGCGAGCCGATTTGGGTCAGCCATGGGGAGTCCATTGTCTAAAGCCGCAGATATCGTCCGGGCTGAAGTCACGCGCCTTTCACCCTACAATTCCGGACTGACCATTGGCGAGGTGCAGCGGCGATACGCTCCGCCTAGAATCGCCAAGCTGGGCTCGAACGAAAACCCGCTCGGCCCGACCCCTGCTCTCGCTGGGACGATGAAAGCCGATTCCGACCTGTTCCGGCTCTATCCGGATCCCGCCGGGCGCGAGCTTCGCCGCGCCATCGGCGCCAAGCACGGCGTCGCCGAGGAGCAGGTCATCCTTGGCAACGGCTCCGAGGAGCTTCTTTCCATCGTCAGCCGCGCGGTGTTGCGGCCGGGCGACGCCGTCGTCACGCTCTATCCGTCGTTTCCGCTGCACGAAGACTATGCGACGTTGATGGGCGCTACCGTCAACCGCGTCACCGTCAACGACGACCTCAGCATCAACGTCGACGCCTTGATCTCGGCCACCCGCGAGCGACCGCGCATGCTCCTTTTCTCGAACCCGATGAACCCGGTCGGCAGTTGGCTCTCCGGCGGCGAACTGTCGAGGGTTTTCGATGCCGCGGCCGACGAAACGCTGATCGTCGTCGACGAGGCCTACGCGGAATATGCGGCTGGCGAGGACTATTCGTCGGCTCTGGTCACTCTTCGAGAACGCGACAGGCCCTGGATCGTGCTCCGGACCTTCTCCAAGGCGTTCGGCCTTGCCGGATTGCGGATCGGCTTCGGCATCGTCGGCGATCCGGAACTGTGCGCCCTGCTCGACCGCGTACGCACGCCGTTCAACGCGAACGGCATGGCCCAGGCCGCCGCCCTGTCGGCCCTGGCGGATGAGGATCATCTTGCCAGGGTCGTCGCACTGGCCAAGGCGGAGAGAGAACGCGTCGAGAGATTCCTGCGCGGAAAGGGCTTGGAGGTTGCTCCCTCCAAAGGCAATTTCCTGTTTTTCAACTGCCGGTGCAATGCCACGGCCTTCGTGGAGGGCCTGCTGAGGCAAGGCGTGATCGTCAAGCCATGGAAGCAGCAAGATTTCGATACTTATGTGCGCGTCAGCATCGGATCGCCATCGGAAAACGATCAGTTCATGGAGGCCCTGTCCGATCTACTGTAGGGAACACATGCCCCGGCCATGCAAAAAGTTGTCTTTGGATTGAGAGGAAATATGTGGCCAGGGTCGGACCTGCTAAGCGGTTCATTCTATCGCAAATGAGCTTGTCGGGAGCGATTGATGAAGCGACCAGTTGACCACGGCGCGATGAGCGCGGTCGGCTACACCACACCTTGGAGCGCCCGGCCGGGCGAGCAGATCAGCCTCAGCCTGTCCTGCGACCGGCCGATAAAGGCCACGCGGATTTGCCGGATCGACACACCGGCTCTGGAATTTCTCGCCTGGCCGATCGTGGCGACAGGGGAACCGGCCGGGCATCGGCAGTTCGATCAGGGATCATTCCTTCGTGTCTCGGCCGCCGAACTCGCCAAGGCGCGATCGGTCCAAGGCATCCGTTTCGAACTCTTTCTTACTCGAAACCTAGGAGCGCGAACGATCCTGGAAACAGGCGCATTCAGGCTTTGCCTCCGCGACGGCGCATTTGTCCTGGAAATCGCCAACGAGACCCTGTTTGCCGGCGAGATGGCGCCGACCGGCGTGTGGTTGACTGTGGAACTCGATCTGCAACGGGAGATTTTGTGCCTGCGCATCAGATCCCACGATCTTCTCGCGCCTTACGAACTTCGCAAAAGTTTCGCCAGCCCCGGGAGGGACCTGCAAGACAAGGGCATATATTTCGGCGCAAGCGCTGCCCGAGGCGAGCCGACCCTCAATGCTAAATTTGCCGCGATCCGGCTCTCCACGCCACAGGGGACCATCGCCTGGGATTTCCCGACGCTGTTGCCGACCGGGGCTCTTTCGTCCTCTGGCAGAACAGAGCCGCTTCTTCTCCATGTGGTCAATCAGCCGACTTTCTGCGTGACTTCGGCTCGATGGGATGGATCGAGCTTCGATCCTCGCCTCGTGCCGTTGCATTACGATGCCGTCCACTGCCATGACGACGATATCGGCCCGCTGCAATGGCCAGCCTGCTTTCGTGTGACGATCCCTCTGGACGCTTGCCCGGGTGTCTATGCATTCCAGGTCGAATGGGACGGTGGCTATGAACGCGTCGTGTTCTTCGTCACGTCCTCACGCTCTTCCTCGCCGCTTTTGTATCTCGTTCCAACGGCAACCTATCTCGCCTATGCTGATGAGTATCTCCCCGACCACCTCTATGAATGGAAATGCGATGACCGTGGGCATCGCTTCGCGATCGACAACAATCTCAAATCGCTCTACGACTACCATACGGATTTGAGCGGCGTTTCCATCTGTTCCTACAAAAAGCCGAAAGCGACTCTCCGAGACGACTACGCCTATCCGCTTTGCGGTTGCCCGCACAATCTGCCTATCGATCTCCACTTCCTCAAATTCTGCCATGGGAATGGGATCGTGTTCGACGTCATCACGGATCACGATCTGCACCTTCTTGGCATGGACGGCCTGCGCGGACATCGAGCGGTCGTGACCGGCAGCCATCCCGAATATATGTCGATCGAGATGGAGCAGGCGCTTCGGCAGTTCGTAGCCGAGGGCGGCAGCCTCGCCTATCTCGGCGGCAACGGCTTCGCCGCAGCCGTGGCGTTCAAGGACGATCTGATGGAGTTGCGGCGCTCGCCGCTGGAGGCTGGCCGCACATGGGACGGGTCCGTCGCGGAGCAGTCGCTGTCGATCACAAATGAACCAGGAGGCTATCTCCGCTCCCGCGGGCGAGGTGAATTCTCGCTGATCGGCGGCGCGATCTCGCTGATGGGCTTCGATTGCGCGTGTCCCTTCACGCGCACTGACGAAAGCTATGAGCCCGGATACGCATGGCTGTTCGAAGGCGTCGAAAATGCGACCTTCGGCTCGGGCGGCATCGTGCTAGGCGGCGCAGCGGGCTACGAAGTAGATGCAACGGATCCAAGCCTTGGCACATCGGCGGACACCATTGTGATCGCACGTGCAGCGGGTTTTCCCGACAGCTTCTTCCAGGATCCAACGCGCTGGTACGCGGGCGGCGATCCGGAACGCACCGGCCATCGCTGCGCGGAAATGACCTTGCGAAATCTGACGGCGGGCGGACTGATCTTCTCAGCAAGCTCGGTCGCTTGGTGTGGCGCGCTCCCCGTTGGGGGCATTATGAACGACGTCGGCAGGATCACGCTCAATCTGCTCAACCGTATCTCGGGGTCGCCGTGACCGTGCAAAATAGCATCGCTCTTGCCTAAGCAGGTGGGCCTGGTCACGTGTAGATCACCCGCCGGCCTCTTCATCTCTGGCACAACCAACCTAACAACTTTGCTCTTTGGGCCACTCGCCGGCCAACCAGGCGCTACGCTTCTCTGAATAGAGTTCGCGGGTCTGGGGTCAAACTTTCTCTTTCCAAGTGCCCTCGCCGTCAACGGTTGTTTCGCTATGACGCGACGCGGAATACGGCACTGGTTCCAAATGTGGGGAACGCCTGAAGCGCACCGGCGCTACCATCGATCTTGCTACAAATTGTTCCTATCTTGTTTGAGCATGGAGACAGCAAGGTGGCGGTCACAGCGCGTCTTCATCAACAGGATACGGCTCTCAATGCCGGCATTTCTAGCGGCTCGGCCGTGAGGATTTCGGCGAGCGGCCGATAGACGAAGCCGAGAGACTCTGCGCGCTTGATTGCCAGTTGGTATCGCACTCGCGCGGCTTGTGGATTGTCGCCGATCATCAGCGATGCCCAGAGCGCGTTGTCGGCCGCCTCGTACATGTCGCGAACGGTTCTGGCTTTCGCTCTGTCAGACGTATCGAGGGCCTTGCGCACGAATTCGCCTCGATTATCGAGATCCCTGACCTCTTTCGGAATACGGCGGCGGTAGTGATAGCGATTGCCCCGCAGATACAGGAATCGGTCAGGATCGTGCTCTTCGCGTCGTCGCACAAAAAATTGCGGCCGGCTGCAATACGGCTCACCCGAAATCGAAAGTTATGTAATGAATCCAGCAGCTTACTGGGAAAGTCCGATGGTACCGTTGGCTGGGATCGGCAGACTACGTATGCAATTGTTTTTGCTTTATTTTTCAATTTCGATAGCAAATTTGTATCACAATAGGTATCACAAAATGTAGCACAACTCCCCCTGATCAATCTGCCTCGGTCGATGCTGCGGCGGGCGCTAGTGGAGGCATCGCTCTCGAAGATCGACACTGCAGCCATTCTACCTTTGCAAGGCAGCCGGAGGGAAACGAGGGAAATCCTAATGTCCGCAGTGGGGCCGTTAGCGGACAGGCGGCTTCTGGCGTCCAAGAAACGAAAGTAGACGTTCAACCCGGCTGGATTAAAGCCTCGGGCTAACCAAAGGCGACTCACGTTTGCCGAACCTTGAACGGCAGCTTTGTTATGTCAGTCGTGGATATCAACTACGCCGCGCTTCTGCAGGGGCGCGAAGGCACTTGGGTCGCCCCAGTCGCGCCAGCCATCTGCGCCGGCCGTGAGCTTCAGCCCGTTGAGGTCCGGACTCGGGGCGGCAACAGGCTGGCTAGTTCGTGCACCGCGGCCGGGAAGCGGGGACTACATCCGTCATTGCCGGCCCACAGCATCTCCGTTGCCAAGGACTGCGAACCGACGAGGTCCTCCGCTTCCCTTTTGGCCACATCAGTCGTTTCCGCGCCTGGGGGGATAGGAGATGATCGATAGATATCGGATCGGCAGATGCGTCAATTCTTCGGGACCGTGCGGCGCGTCGGCGTCGAAGAACAGGCTGTCGCCCGGCGCCATGCGATAAAGATTGCTGGCATGGCGATACACCACCTCACCTTCGAGCATGTAGAGGAATTCCATGCCGTCATGCTGAAAGATGGAGAATACGTCAGAGTCCTCGGTCAGCGTGATCAGATAGGGTTCGACAACGACGCCGCTCGAATCCGAGCCGATATGGCCCAGCGGCGTAAATTGATGCCCTACATGTGTGCCACGCCGTTCGACGTCCACGCCTGTCCCCGCCTTAACGAAGACGGCCTTCTGCTTCCCCTCGATGCGACGAAAGAATGCAGTCAGCGGCACCCCCAGTGCGCGCGACAGCGTCTGCAGCGTGGTCAATGACGGCGATTTAATACCATTCTCGGTTTTGGATACCATGCTAACCGAGAGGCCTGTGGTGACAGCAAGATCGGCGATGGTAATGCCGAGCCTCCTGCGAATGGCACGAACCTCATGGCCCATCGCAACCTCGAGTACATTCGGGAGCATGCCGCGGACGGCGTGGGGATCCTGAGTGAGATGCGTGACACATTGTAAGGCGATCGCCTTTTCCGCAGGAGCCCTTGCCTTGCCGTTCTTCCTTGCTGTCTGCATTTTCGCTGCCCTAGCCTTACCGCATTTGCCGCCCGCCTATCCTATTTTTTACTGACAGTAATATCCTCGGTTACGGATATGGTGGCATCAGATTCCGCCGATCCGGCATCATCTACGCCACCTTCCGCATCTGTCGGGCGATCTCGACTGTCGGTGCTGCCGCTGAGAAATATCCCCTGAGGCGCCAGATCGAGACCTGCTCATTCAGCAATGCAAAAGGTTGGCTCCC
>BFBZ01000005.1_pt769 | contig 16542 bp, 14 predicted proteins | sample 1888401 | NCBI WGS metagenome assembly BFBZ01 (sample SAMD00112614, study PRJDB3348) | symbiont metagenome | host: Chara braunii | reverse complement strand
AGATGGCGGCGACATGCCGACCGGCAAGCGTCGAGCCGGTGAAGCTGACCTTGTCGACGCGCGGGTTGCGCACCAGGTGCTCGCCAGTCTCACGACCGGCCGGCACGACGTTGAACACTCCCGGCGGCAGCGCCGCCGCCTCGGCGCATTCGGCGAGCAACATGGCGTCGAGTGGCGTCTCGGGACTGGGCTTGGCGACTACGGTGCAGCCCGCCAGCAGCGCCGGGCACAGCTTCGCTGAGAGCAGGATCAGCGGGGCGTTCCAAGGGAGAATGAAGGCGCAGACACCGACCGGCTCGCGAACCAACCGGGCGACGCCCTGCGGCGTCTCGCGGTCTTCCTCGAAGGCGTAGGTTTCCGCCAAGTCCGCGAAGTAGTTGTAGTAGCGTGGCACGAGCCCGCTGATCATGCCGGCGAAGCCCTGAACGACGCCGACCTGCGCGGTCCAGACCCGCTGGAACAGCGGCAGGCGCTTTTCGACCTCCCGCCCCATCGCCCGCAGGTATTGCGCCCGCTCCGACGGCATCATCCGCGGCCAAGGACCGTGCTCGAAGGCCTCGCTCGCCGCGCGCACGGCATCGTCCATTTCCTCAGGCGCGCCGGCGGGTGTCGTGAACTGCACCCTTTCGGTCAGCGGAGAGATAATCTCCAGCCGCTCGCTTGATCGCGGCGGCGTCCATTTCCCGCCAATGTAGAAGCGGGTCCTGACGTTTTCGCTGATCTCAGCGGGATCGAACCTGTCCAACATAGTTTCGCCCTTCCTCTTAAGTCTGCTGGGGTCACGGTACCGGAGGCGCCGGCGAGCAGCTCTCCGCGCCTTTGAGCTGCGCGATCAACAGTATCCGCGCAGCCAATTTGGTTGAGCGACGGAGATTCTCGAAAGACGCAGACACAGGCTTAATAGCGTCTTCGGCTTCCAATTCCCCCGCCGGGACGATGCCGCTTGGTCGTTCCAAACGACGCCGGCATTCTTCGATATGGCAGAGCCTCTATGAGTTGATGACCCAACAACAGCGCGTTACTTGTGAAAGCGCGGCAGCGTTGGTGAGGAAGGCGGATCCGGCGCCCAGATGCGATAGTTGAGTTGAGCGAATATTGAGAAGCCTTTGCTGTTCGCAGCCGTGTCGAATCCGGGGGGTCCTGCGGTACCTCCCGAAGCGGTCGACGACAGCTCCTGCGCGCCCCAGGCCGAGACACTTACCGGGCCGAAATCGTATCCTATCATGCCGCCAGCGGCCCAAATGTTGTAGCGATTAACGTTGATCGTTCCGCCATAGAAAGCGCTCGACTTGTCATTCGTGATCTGTCCCGAATAATAAGCAACCGGCCCAAACGTCCACTTCCCTATGGTTTTCGTTGCCGCGAATTCGGCGTGAAGCACGTCACCGCTGCGATAGCCTGTTCGAGAGTTTGCCGTGTTGATCTCGTCGAAAACGTTGATCGTGAGATTCCAACCATCCTTCAGGTACGAAACGACCAAATTTGGTGAGAATGTCCACCAAGGTTGCCCCAAATTTTGAAGTCCGTTCAATCCCTGCACGGTCCCTGTTGGCATGTACATGCCAAAGCCTGCTTTGACGAAGAATCCGCTGTCGCCAAGTCTCCAGCTCAACTCGTTGGCGACGAACATGTTGTGCATGCCCGAGGCGCTGGAGTTGATTGGAGAACCGACGCTCTGCGAAAGGAACGGCAGCACAGCAACGGCGTCGTAAGACGCGCCGAGAAAAGTCCATCCCGGCACCCAGAGGAGACCCTGTGCGAATCCGGCAGCTTTGGCGCCCGTCGCGGCTCCTCCAGGGTTAACTGGAGCTCCCGGGCCGACCAGCTTGGCCTCGTAACCGAGGAACTGATCGAACCCGTAGAGCCCGGGCGGAGGTGCCGCGGCTGCAGCCCCAATTACGATCCCAGGTTTTTGAGCCCAGCCGACCGCACCAAACTCAAAGGCGTTCGCCGATGTAACGACAGATGACAATGTCAGTGCTGCGGTCATGGCGACCAAGTTGCGCTTCCTCATCACTCCCCCGAATGTATTTTGGTTGTTATGTTCAACGAAGCTGTTCGCCAGCGAAAACGCGGCGCCGACCAAGTACAGGCTTCCGCCAACCGGTTGGACCAAGTACTCGAGCGATCGGATCAATTCATCTGCGATGCCTTGCAGCGGCCAAGCTGAGGCCTGATCGAGCGTGAGCCACAGATTAAGACGTGTCCTGAGTCAACGACTCAAGTCAGACCACGAGTCGCCCCGCGAGCTAAGGCGCGAACGCCGTGATGTTTATTGAGACCCGCTCTGTTGCCCGAAACTATCTTCGTGTCGGTGCTCAGGATTTTACGCCTGTCATATTCAGTTCCTCCCCATTGCGACAATCTTGTCGTTATTTGTTATGCTGAGAAGCTAGACGATCAGTCTGCAGCTGGCTTGACTGATTTGGCGGATTCCGATGACTGTGGTGCATCTGATCGGCTGAACTTGTAAAAGCTGTCCAGCATGCGGATTGCAGAGCCTGCTTCTCCGAATTGCACTCGATACGGTTGATCTCTTCGCTCTTCAGACCGTCAAGAAGCGCCCGCAAGCTGGGTGGGAATTATGAGCGAAGAGCTACCCCGACATAACGCTCTATGAGGCTATAGTCTGTCATGATTTCGCTGGCAGGTCCTCTCCACATGATCCTTCCACGCTCGAGCACCACGACCACATCCACAAAATCGAGCAGCCGCTCGATCTGTTGCTCTACGATGATGATGGTCGGAGACGCCCCCGTCGCAAGGCGGCCGAACGCTTCCATCAGTTCGTCGCAAATGACGGGTGCCAGTCCTTCGAGCGGCTCGTCCAGCAAGAGCACGTGTGGACGCCCAAGCAGGGTCCGCGCGGTCGCCAACATTTGCTGCTCCCCACCCGACAATCGCCCCGCGGGATTGCGGCGCCCGCTCCTTGAGGCGAGGAAAGATGGAATAAGCCTCCTCGAGGGCAGCGCGTGGCCGTCAGCAGCTTGATGATATCGGTGCTCTCGCAATCCGAGCGCGGTTCCACACTGATGGCACCGGCCGCTTTTATTTCTGGTCGATCAAGCCTGCCGCTTACCCGATCCCGCATGACGGCTCGGTCGGCGATATGCTGCAGGCGCAGGGCCGGCATCCATGGCGGCCGGCGCACGTGCATTTCATGATCTCAGCGCCAGGCTTCGAGCAACTCGTAACACACGTGTTCGTCGCTGGAGACGAGTATCTCGACTCCGACGTGGTGTTCGGCGTCAAAGACGACTTGATACGCGAATTCGTGCACTGCCCGCCGGGCAGCGCGCCGGATGGCCGCACGATGGACACATCTTACTACCATCTCGACTATCAATTCGGTCTGAAGCAGGTCGCCGCAAACGCGCGGGCAACCTAACTCAAGCCCAACCCGACCGGGCACAAAACGCTTGTTCGATTGAAGCACCGAATGCTCACCTTGGCGCCTGCGGAGCAGCTTGAGCTTCGAACTGTGCAGCGGCTTCGCCGCCTAGGAATAATACCCTTTGCTTTTGGTCCACATGCCCAGCTCAAACAAGCGATCGAGCAGCCAGTCCTTCTCGCCCGCATCCTGGCGCCGCCAGCAGCTGAGCTAGATCTTGCTGGCCAAGTCCTGCAGCTAAAATGTGCCCATGCGAAGTCCGAATTCTCGCAAGTTCCGATCTATCCGATCGGGTCGCGCTCCTCGATCAGAAGCCACCCCGCTTGACGCTTTTGAGCGATCATCAGGCGGATTCCAACGAATTCATCACAGCTCTGGACGAGGACGGGTGGCTTGCCCAGTCGTTTGTCGAAAGGCATCGCTTGGCGGATCGACCCGGAAATCGTGACCCCGCACCGCTTCCAGCAAGTTCATCAGATCCGCGGGGCTGGAGAAATACAATCTGATCACGCTTGAGGGTCGGCAGCCGTCATCGATGTCGAGGGTCGACGTGTTGGACCTGAAGCGCGGCACCGCGTGGCGCATAGCGATCAATTTGCGAAATTGGCTTCTCTTTAGCGCTATCTGCTCGTAAATCGATTTGTGATCAGATCGGCGGACACCATGCTCTCGCGAGGGCTCTATTTCTTCATCGGCTGCCCCGTGAGGGCTGCCATCGTCTCAGGCCGCGCGAAGATATTCATCGTACGATTTTCGGCGGCAAAATGCTGAGGCTCCAAGACCGTGCGTCGCAAGAAGAAGGCGAACTCATCGACTACGGCGCCTATCATACTCGGGAGAGCCGTGAACTCGTGGTTATGCGCACGAAAAACGTGCAGTTCGGGTTGAGCACCCGCCTCGCGCAAGACCTCATGGGCACGCAGCGTCATGGCCAGCGAGATGGCGACATCCTCGTCTCCGTGCGCAAGCAGCGTTGGGGGAAAGGCGCGATTGAAATAGGTCATTGGGCTAAGCGCCCGCGCCTTTGCGTCGTCTCCGCCTTCCAACAACATATCAAGTTGCGGAGAGCGTCGGGGCGTGAAATCCGCGGTCAGTATCGTGGGCGCAAAGCACGATATGACCGCAGCAACCGATGTCCCCGCACTATCACCGAACGCGTGTTCGTGTCCCGAACCGTCGCCGGTACCCGCTGCGAGCAAGGCAAGGTGGGCGCCAGCGGAAAACCCGACCAGCGATAGCTTGCTTGGGTCGATGTTCAAGCGTCCTGCCTGCGCTTTGATCCAGCGAACCACCTCACGGACGTCTTCCAACTGTCCGGGCCAGCGAACATTGGGGAGCAGTCGGTATTCGGAAGCGGCGGCGACAAAACCTTTCTCCGCGAATAACCTTGCATAACCGTGCATGTCCTTCCGCGATCCAAACATCCATGCTCCGCCGTGCAGGAGAATCACAGCAGCGCCGTTACCTGGAGCTTGCGGCATGAATAAATCTACGGAGAGCTCCAGCTGATTTTCGCTCGAGATTGTTTCTATCACCATTCTCATCGTTGTTACCCCGTTTGATCGCACCTGGTTAGCTGAGGTCCGGCGGAGAGCTCACAGGCATTGATCGCACTTTGGCCGACCGAAGCCGGTGCAGGCTCCGTAGCCGAGGCGCGCAGCCGTCCTGCACCTTTCGGCCCTGTAGATGGTCATCCGCCCTCGAAGACGGTCGATCCGCTTTGTCGGCCGCACGACCGGAAGCTTGATGGATCTCCAAAGCATCCTCGTAGGTGACGACCTTGATCCGGCCCATCATGCCCGAATGCTCGGGGCGCCGAGTATTAGCTTCGTCGAGCCGAAGAAGCGCACCACTTCTCGTCGTTTGCCGCGCAATCGCTGGACCCGATAGCGAGACTCGAGCACAGGCACCGAGAATAAACACCTTGGATGCTCGCCTCAGAATGCGCGAGGACGCACGTGTGGTGCAAGCCGTTCACGCCCGCTCTACGCGTGCAAAGTGTCACCTAGAAGAGTTGCGACATGACGGTCGCCGTCGGGGAATTCGATAGCAAACGCGTCATGCGGATATTCGTCCAAGTCATTCACTTCGCCTTGTTTCCGGAATATCTCGTACGCGATCTCGCGCTCGATCTTTCCGTCCTTCATCTGGAAAACGTGGAGAAGTCGTACTGACATCCGTGTCCCAACCGGAAAGGGAACGTTCGGCATTTCGTCGGACACCAGAGTCGCGATAGCGACTTGATCATCGAACACGAACGTTTCGGTCGCGAAACGGCGCAAGGGAGTCGTCCTGTGATAAACGACGGAGCGGAAGATGGCCCTGTAAGCTTCGAGGATCTCGGCCTTGTCGTTCATGATGATGCCGCGGTTCGGCGCCTCCCAACTGATGTTGTCGGCGTACAGCGCGATTGCTTTCTCCACGGTATCGGGCGCTTCGTTGTGGAAATGTGCGTCCACCACCCGCATATTGCGCTCGACAACCTGTTCGCGCGTAAGCGCGTGGTCGGGTATCGAGGTATCGATTTCCGTCTGATCGGGATCACGCCCTGCAAGACCGCTCATGTTTTCCTCCGTTTCAATTTGCTTTAGCCGCGCGCGGTTGCATCCGCGATCGGATTGGTGACACTTCCCAGACCTTCGATACTCACCGTCACCGTATCCCCCGGCCGCATCAGAACGCGCGGAGTGCGGGCATATCCGACCCCCTCGGGCGTACCGGTCAGCAGCAAGTCGCCAGGGCGCAGAGTGACGTGACGCGACGCAAATGCAGCGAGATCGCCTATACTAAAGACCATATCGTCAGTCGTGCCGCACTGCATGAGCTCGCCATTCAACCGTGTCTCGAGCTTCTTGCCGCGCGGACTGTAGCCATCGACGGCCTCAACGAACGATCCGATGGCACCGCTCTTCTCGGAATTCTTGCCGAGACACCATTGACCGGTAGCCAGCTTTGTCATCTGGACTTGAGATGCACGCGCGCTGATATCGTTGGCTACAGTGTAGCCGAACATCCCCCGCTCTGCGGCTTCAGCGTCAACGTCTGTCAATGTCTGCCCAACGATAGCAGCAAGTTCCACCTCCCAATCGAGGCCTTCGGGCTCCGCGCGCGGGACCGGCACGGGCGTCCCGTCAACCACCAATTCCGACGTCCATCGCGCGAACAGATTCGGGAACTCGGGCGTGGGAAGATTTGCTTCTTTTCCATGCGCCACATAATTGATCGCAGCGCAGATGATTTTGGCTCCAACCGGCACCGGGGGCGCGAGCGCGAGACCAATATAGGGCAAAACCCCATTCTTCGGCGAACCGGCACGCTCCTTCCATCGAGGAAGATCGGCATAGAATTCGTCGATGTCTGTTAATGGCGCCACCTTGTCGCCGATGAGCACCCCCATCGCGATACTGCGGCCCCTCGCTTTGCCTTCAGGATAGTAGGCAATGAAGCGCATTGTTGTCTCCGTGCGTAAATGGTTGCTCAGCGGGTGGACGGAAAATGAAGCTCGACGCTGCTGCTGGCTGGTTTGAGCCAGCGCGCGGAAACGGTTTTCGTTCGCGTTAGAAAGGCGATTGCGTCGCGGCCATGCAGTTTCGTTTCGCTGAACGCACTGTCCTTCCAACCGGCAAAGCCGTGGAAATAAACCGGCACCGGGATAGGGACGTTGATTCCGATCTGCCCCGCGGGAGCATCGTCAGTGAAACGATTGGCCATGGACCCATCGCGTGTGAAGATCGCGGCTCCATTTCCCAGGTCATGTGCCGAAATCACCTCGATAGCGTCTTCGTATCTCTCGACGCGCACGACGGCAAGCACGGGTCCGAATATCTCGTCGCTGTGCAGCCTCATGCCCGGCTTGACGTGGTCGATGAGTGTCGGACCAAAGAACCATCCCGCGTGGCCTGCTGAATGCTGCCGACCATCGAGCAGCACCACTGCTCCTTCGGAAGCCGCATTGGCGACATAGCCTGAGATTCGCTTACGGCTCTCATCGGAGATGACCGGGCCCAGTTGGGTGGACGCTTCGGCAACGGCGCCGATCTTCACCGCGCATGCCCTCGTCTTTATTTCGTGGACCAGCGCGTCGGCAATCTCTCCCACAGCGACCACCACGGATACGGCCATACAGCGCTGTCCCGCAGCTCCATAGGCTGCCGAGACGGCGGCGTCTGCCGCTATTGAGATATCCGCATCAGGCATGACCACCATGTGATTCTTGCCACCGCCGAATGCCTGTACGCGCTTGTTGTGGGCGACGCCCCTTGTCCGGATATCGCGGGCAACCGCACTCGACCCCACGAAGGTGATTCCAGCGACGTCCGGGTGTTCGATCAAGCGGTCGACGGCCCGACGATCGCCCAAGATCACGTTGAGCACGCCGTCAGGCAGCCCAGCCTTGGTGAACAAGCCCGCGGTTCGCAGCAGCGCGGACGGATTACGCTCGCTCGGCTTGATCACCACCGTGTTTCCGCACGCGATGGCCGTCATCGTCTGCACGAGTGGAATAATCAGAGGAAAATTGAACGGGCTTATGGCTGCAACCACGCCGATCGGATACCGAACTTCGAATGTGTTAACGTCCGACGACACTCCGCGCGTGTACGGCGTCGCATACAAGGTCGACGCATTGACCGCCAAGCCGACCGCCTCAATCGAGCGAGCGACTTCGGCAGCTGCGTCCGAACGGGTCTTTCCCGTCTCGACAATCACCAAGTCTACAAGTTCATCGCTTGCCTCGACCAGGCTCTGACGCATATCGAAAATGATGTTGATGCGGTGCTGGATTCCAAGCGCGGACCAACTAGTTAAAGCAGCCTTCGCAGCCGCAACAGCCACATCAACCTCGTGCTGATCAGCCATTGGTACCGAGCCGATGGCTTTTCCCGTCACCGGATCAACAATGGGAATCGTTGCCCCCAATGAGGGAACAGATCGCCCCGATACAAAGTGCGCCAGACTATCCATAATTGCCTCTCCCTTTTGTTTCTTGTTCGTCAGTGGCGGATCGCGCCACCGTCGACCGATCCGCACAAAATCGGCCAACAACCCGCACGAGCCTGCAAAGCGTGAGCAATGATCGCGCTGCTGAGCATGCCTAGTCGACCGGCGTAAACTAAAACGTACACGTGGTGAATGATCCGCAAGTCTGCGGAAGCGCAGGCGACTTTCCAGCCGTTGACGTCTCCGCGCTCCTGCCCAGGCTTCCGATCCCTCGCCCCCCTGCCCGTCCCCCTTAGCGGGACTGAGAACGTCCGCATTCTGTTCGGATCACAACACTTATTGAATAGTGTGTCAATAATGACGTTTTGTACATCTGTTCGAGAACACGGCGACCAGAGCGGTATCGTTCGCCGCTGTATGCTGGAAGGCCTCATTTGGCGGGGCAAGTAGGACGAAGCTCAGACGCCATGTCGATCGAGCGAATGCCGGCACCAGGAAATCTCGATGGATTTCCTGCCCACGCCGCAAGCCCTGAAGCAATCCGGCGGGAAACAAGCTTTTGCGTTCAGGGAGTGGCTTTCGGACATCCCGCATCTTGCTTGAATCGCTGGCAGCGGTTTGCGTGGACAAGTTCCAGACGTTAAAATAGGTTCGGATTGAGCTCGTTACGACTGGTGAATTCCATTGAGGCCGAAGCAACAGAAGTCCACCGACGCCGAAACACCCGATCGCAATGCACGGCGGCGGCTAAAGACGCGGCAGACCATGATTGCGGCTGCCGATCGCGTCTTCCGAAGGAAAGGCGTAAATGCCACGACGGTCAGCGACATCACTGAGGAGGCCGACGTTGCTTACGGTTCCTTTTACAATCATTTTCAATCGATCGACGATATCGTCTCGACGCTGGCGGCCGACGCGATCCAGCGCGCCGCCGATCGCACTGGCGCGCTCTTAGACAAAGTCAAGGAAGTAGAGATGCTCCCCTGCATCGGCGCCTGCGTTGCGATTCGGACTCTGGTCAGAGATCCTTCGATACGATGGCTTCTCGGGCGCCCCTACATCTTCATCGCGGAGTTCGCCAAAATCGGACGCCCATTCATGGTGGCGGCGGAGGAACAAGGGGTCAGAGATGGTCGCCTTAAGCCTGCCGGAAATCACGACACGTGGCTCCGAATCTATCCCTGGATACTGATCTCGGAATTGAACGATCTGCTCGAGAACGGGAATTTGGCAGAACATGAGGATCGGTTTGCCCGGATCAGCCTCCGGTTCCTGGGAATCGACGATGCGAAGGCAGGTAAACTGATCCAACGCGCCCGCGTACTTGTAGCCGAAAGCGGACTTTCGGCGCACACCGATGTATTGCGCAGGAAGTCCGCCACGCGCCACGCAGATGCCAACTGATCGCGAAATCCACCATCGTCGGCCGCACCGATTTAATGCGCTTCGCGTGCCGATCTGACCGACGATGTCGCGCGGCGGCAAGCTCCTCTCACCGGGCGATCGATTATTCTGTTGTTGGGTCCCAAGGAGGATTGTACATCTCACGCAGGCTCGGCACGAAGAGATCCGGAGTGATCTCGACATCGGTGACCCCCGGCGGATTGTAGCGTGACAGATCCGTTATTCCGTGCGCCGCCAGTATCTCGTCATCCACGAAGAAGTTGCCTGTGGTCCGACTGGCCTCCGATGTCAGGATCAAGAACGCTGCATCCGCCATGATTTCCGGGGACCGCAGCGGTCCGATATCAAGGTGCGACTTAAACTCTGCCATTGCTGAAGTATCGATCGCGGTACGAGGCCAGAGAGCATTGACTCCCACCCGCCCGCGAAATTCGCCGGCTACACCAAGCGTCACAAGGCTCATGGCGTACTTCCCTATCGAATAAGCCACGTGGGGCGCGAACCAGCGCTCTTCGAGGTTCAGGGGCGGAGAGATGGAAAGGACGTGTGGGTTGTCTGACTTCAAGAGGTGAGGCAAGCACTTCTGCGTAACAAGAAACGTGCCACGAGCGTTGACGGCCTGGATCAGGTCGTATCGCTTCACTGGAGTGTCGAGGATCCTCGTCAGTCGAGCAGCACTGGCATTGTTGATGCATATATCGATGCCACCAAATCGCTCTGTGGTCGCGTAAACAGCCGCCTCAACTTGATCCTCCTCCCGAATATCGCAGAGCAGTGGCAACGCATGCCCTCCGGCGTCCTCAATCTGAGCTGCGGCCGTATGGATCGTGCCCGGCAAGGACGGATTCGGATCGCCGGTCTTTGCCGCAATAGCAACATTGGCACCATCCCGCGAAGCACGGAGAGCAATCGCGAGCCCGATGCCGCGCGAACCGCCGCTCATGAAGATTGTTTTTCCCGCGAGATTTCTGCTCACGATCACCCCCTTGATATTGCCTCTGTGGTCGACCCGCCAATGTCGCAGGTCACCTCGTTCCATCGAACTGCTGGGCGGTTCGGTTGCCCGGATCGCCTCTGAGGACTCTCTGCTTCCCTCTAGCTATCTACTCAATGACATTTTGTCACTATTGACATATGATACATCTATCTGCTCAGTTACAGGCAAGCAGGAAAACAAGAACAAGAATTTCGCGGAGGACAGGGCCCGTGACGAGTACCGAGGAGACGTTCGTCTTGATCGTCGGCGGAGGACCAGTCGGTCTTACTGCGGCGCTTGATTTGGCCCAACGCAATGTGCCCGGCATTTTAATCACGGAGAACGTCGTCACCGCACAGCACCCGCGGTGCAATTTTGTCAATGGTCGAACGATGGAGCACTTCCGCCGGCTCGGGTTGGCAGACGCAATTCGAGCCATCGCCCCGCTTGCGAAGACGCGTCCGCGTGTCGCTTTTGCGACCCGCTTTTGTGGGTATGAATTTGGTAGCATCGATCTACTACAGTCTCGTTTCGAAACTCCGGGCCCGGAACCTGGTGTGAACATCTCTCAATTGTTCCTGGAGCCGCTTCTTCGCGATTGCGCGGAAAGAGCCAGTTCCGTCGACGTGCGTTTCGGTTGGCGCCTTACGGCTTTTGCCGTCGAGCAAAACGGCGCGATTGCCAGCGTCGAGGATGTCCGCTCGGGAGAGCGAAAATGCATCCGCGCGCGATATGTGATCGGTGCCGATGGCGCGCGCAGTCCCATTCGTCGGCATTTCGGCATCGCCATGGCAGGCGACGAGGGACGGATCGCGGACGCCTTCGTCTCAGGAACGATGATCACGTACTTCGTGCGGGCGCCAACGCTGATGGCGGAGAGCCGGCGTCAGCCGGCCGTTCTAACGTGGATTGTCAACCATGATCTGCGGGCCTTCGTATTTTCCCAGGACGGAGGCGAGCGTTGGATCATTCACTATCAGGTCCCTGACGGTGTCCGCTGGCAGGAGGTTCAGAGCGAAGTAGTCCTCCGGGGTGTCTTCGGAAAGGACGTTCCTTACGAGATCATAACTCTCGGGCCCTGGGCCGGCGGTCTGTCGCTAGTGGCGGACACATATCGCATGGGTCCTGTATTTCTCGCAGGCGACGCGGCGCACCTTTACACCCCGCTCGGCGCGTTCGGAATGAACACCGGAATCGGCGATGCAATGAATCTCACGTGGAAGATCGGCGCAATTCATGCCGGCTGGGGCGGCGAGCGACTGCTGGATTCTTATGAGGCAGAGCGGCGACCTATCGGCTTCAGAAACTCAAAAATTGGCATTCATTGCTCGAAGAGAAAGGGCAAGTGGGACATTCCCAAGGAGATTGAGTTTGACGACCAAGCGGGCGAATTCGCACGAGCTAGGTTTGGCGACTTCGTCGTGGTCGACGATCTGGACGAATACGATACATTCGGCCTTCAATTCGGCGAATGCTATCAGGGTTCGCCGATCGTCCATCAAAATGATAGACACCCGCCGCCGGATACATGGGCAATTTATACCCCGACTGACTTTCCTGGAGCGCGGTCACCCCACTTTTGGTTTGGCCCAGGACGCTCCGTCTACGATTTGATTGGGAAGGATTACACCCTGCTCGATTTCGACAGTGGCATTCCGCTCGATGCGCTCCGGGAAGCCGCGCGCTGTCGCAACATGCCTCTCACCGTACTCAATTGTGGTTCGATTGAGCGCGGCCATGGATCGAGGCTCGTCCTAACTCGGCCAGACCAGCATATCGCATGGCATGGAGATACGCTACCGAGCGATTCGCTCACGCTGGTTGACAGGGTTCGCGGAGCCTAAGATCGATTTCCAGAAATGAGAGTCGGCGGCATAGGAGAGAGAAATGACGTTCACTGCCACGATCTCGTCTGCGCCAACATCCGCGTCCGCGGGCCCTGAAATTGAGTCCAGCGTCGTCGATCTCGACAGATTCGTCAATGAAGCCCCGGTCGGCGCGTTTCACATCAAACTCGTATTTTGGGCTTTACTAGTCATGATCGCCGATGGATTCGATCTTGTCGTGATGGCCTTCGCAGCGCCAGAGATCGCGAAGGCTTGGAATATCGAGCGTGAATCGATGGGATATATTCTCAGCGCAAGTCTGGTCGGCATGCTGATCGGAACACCGATTGCCGGCTACCTAGGCGATCGCTTTGGCCGCAAACCTCTCATCATTGCCTCGGCTCTGTTGTTTGGGGCAGCTACATGGGCAACCGTGCTTGCGGCAGGAGCGGCAGGCTTTTTCTCGATGCGCCTCTTGGCCGGATTTGGACTCGCCGGCATCGTTCCCAACGTAACAGCGCTAGTGTCGGAATTCATGCCAAAACGTTCTCGCGGTGGCTTCCTGATCATCGTGCAACTGGGCGTTCAACTTGGAGCCATTTTACCAGGTTTGGTCGCCGCATACCTTGTCTCGAGCTACGGCTGGCAGGCCCTGTTTTACATCGGTGGCCTATGCCCGATCCTGCTCGCCATCATATTGATCTTTGTTCTTCCTGAATCGATCAAGCTCTTGAGCTTGAGAGCTGATGGTCGCATGAAACTGTTACAGATCGCGAAAAGCATCAACCGAACAGCAAGATTGGACGGCGAGACGCTTTTTGCAACACGTACTACGAACATGACTGCGTCGCTTTCACCCCTCGTCCCATTTCGAAATGGCATGCATACTATTACAGCCCTACTGTGGGGGATGGCTTTCGTCAGCCTGTTTACCAATCTGCTGATCGCAAGTTGGGCTCCCACAGTCCTTCGCGAGATCGGATTTCCGCCTCAAAGCGCGGCACTCACCGTCAGCCTTTTTGCGTTCGGTGGCTTGATCGGCAGTGTTATCCTCATGTTCGGGTTCAACCGCTATGGCTTTGCAGTTATCGTGGCATTTTACCTCGTTGCGATCCCCGCGGTGACCTCGATCGGGCAGCCCTTCGTCGGCCTTCAGGGCCTACCCTGGATATTCCTTGTGTTGGGGATTTGCATATCGGGGACCCAATCGGCAATCAATTCGGCCCTCGGCATGCTTTATCCTACCTCAATTCGCGCAAATTGCGCGGGGTGGGGAATGGCCATCGCTCGTCTCGGCTCGATCGGCGGGCCGCTGTTCGGCGGATACCTGATCGCTMGACAGGTTTCGGGGTCTGAGTTCTTTGCGACGATCGCCCTGCCGCTCGCGGTCGGCCTGTGTCTGTCTGCTGCTCTCACCTTGCAGTGCTGGCGACGGTTCAACGATCTTGCTCTCGACGAAAGCTCCCACCAGGGAAAATGAGGGGTGCGGCAGGTCACGACGACGTCACCGCGTGCAATGCGTGCTCGTGCAACGTATGAATCGTTCGCTGGCATGATCGAGTGCGGCCTTCGCGACGACTCACTGATATCGTCACGGTAACCGACGCTCGAAAGGAACAAATCCTACGCCGCGCCGGCTGGCCCTTACGGCGCCTAGGCGTCCCTGCAATCTTGGAAATACCCTCGCAGTTGCGGGCTATCTCGGGGTATCCACGGAGATGCTGACTGAGATCCGCAATGCCGGTGGTTTGCGGAGCCCGTTCTCTGGGAGCCTGTAGGGCTCGCGGTCGCCTGGCTCTAGCTTTAACGCGAGCAGATTTGCTAGCTCTCCGGCGACATGGCTGCTTGCAGGCCAATGCAACGAAGCCGCATGCTTCGAGCCTTATGAGAATCGAGACAATGGATAAGCCAAGTGTTTCGCGGGTACTCGCTGTTGACCTGCAACAGCTTCAGTTTGTGATCGCAGCCGCTGACTACGGGAGTATGCGGCAAGCCGCCGAATTACTTTCTGTTCAGCACTCGATCCTGAGCCGGTCTATTCGTCAGCTTGAGCATCGGATCGGCGTCACCGTATTCGAGCGGTCAGGTGGAGGGGTAAAGCCAACACCGGCCGGAAGAGGTGTTCTGAGGACGGCCAGGTTAATTCTGGAGCAGGTTGATGTGCTGGTCGCAACAGCAAGATCGAATGGCCGGGGGGAAACTGGCCGACTTTCGATCGGCTTTTGCACCTCCATTTCCGCAGGTAATCTGCGAGCGACACTGACCGAATACAAGAATCGATTTCCTCGAGTAGAACTCTCAACCATCGAGCGGTCCCGAACACGCCTGGCAACTGCGCTGCGAAACGGTACGGTCGATATCCTCGTCGTAACTGGGGAGGTGCCGCTGACTGACAATAACGATCGCCCCCTCTGGAGTGAGCGCATCCTAGTCTCTCTAGCGGAAGATCATCCATTGGCCGCGCGCAGTGTGATCTATTGGACCGACCTCCGGAATGAGACCGTTCTATTGAGCCAGCACGATCCTGGACGCGAATTCGAGGATCTCTTGGTATCGAAGCTTGCTTCTCCTGAAGGTCGCCCTAGGATCGAGCGCCATCACGTCAGTCGCAGCATTATTAAGAGTCTTGTCAGCATGAAGCTTGGGATCAGCTTAGTCCTGGAATCAGACGTTGGCGCAAGCGTCGCCGGCCTAGTCTATCGCGAATTGCGCGATGGCACCGGAGCGACACGCTTTGATTTTTCGGCCCATTGGCGAGCCGACAATGAAAATCCCGCTCTGGAAACCTTTCTCAAACTCTTGGCTGAACGCTATCCTTCGCTGACGTCCGGTGATTGAGCTGTACGACGCCGTTTTGCAAATCCACGATCCGTGGCCGTGAACCGCGCCAGCATGGGCGCGATCAGCTTACCCGGATCGCTGACCGGCTGATCATAGAAATCCTGATCGGGTCCGGCCCCTAGGCCCAGCGCCCCGATGAGGCTGGTGGTTTCATATGCCGCCAGTCCCGCGCGCGCCGACGACTACACCGTTCGGCACCATTTCGCGGAGCTACTGAAGGCAGTTCATTGCAGCGCATGAACAACTCCACGAACCGCAAACAAGCATTTGCGGTCCGTATCAGTGTGCATTCGGTACGCTGTAGATATCGGAAATCGCCGGATCGACGATAACCTCCAGCAATTTCGGTTCAGTCCCAGTCAGCGCGTTACGCAATGCGGTGTCCACCTCGGCGGCCTCATGGATACGCGATGCGGCGCAGCCAAAGCCCTCTGCTATCCTGACAAAATCGATGCCGGGCAGATCGATCCCCGGCGGCCGTTCGGCCCCCAGAATGCGGGAAAACGTGCGCATGGCGCCGTATCCGGAATTGTTCAGCACGATGATGGTAACAGGCAGCTTGTGCTGGACCGCCGTCCAGATCGCCTGGACGGAATACATCGTCGATCCGTCACCGATAAGACAAACAATTCGACGGCCCTGACGGGCAATGGCGACGCCGACCGATGCGGGCAGACTGTAGCCGAGGCCACCGCTCGCCATGGTATAGAAGCTGTCTGCGCCGGACATTGGCAGGTAACGCTGAATCGCCGGCCGGTGCGACGGCGCCTCCTCGACGACAATTGCCCCTTCCGGCAATGCTGCCGAAAGCCTGGATAGCAGGAATTCGGCGCGCATGGGTTTGCCGTCAGCGGCCGGCACCGACACGGTCTCCAGAACCCTCGATTGCCGCTCGGTCCGTTTCTTTGGCGACACTTCCTCGAGCAGAGCCCGGATGGCGGACGGCAACGTCGAGAGAATGCTGGTACCTGTCGCCGCGATCGCGGCTTCGGTCGGGTCATCGGTAATCTGCCATAGCGGAGTGCCAGAGTGCAGGAAATCGCAGCGACCCTCGATATGGAAAGTAAAGACCGGCGCGCCGAATACGACGACGAGATCATATTGCTCGAGGTTTTTCGACAATGGTTCCGGTGCTGCCTGCAGGAAGCCGGCGAACAACGGATGTC
>BFBZ01000025.1_pt187 | contig 16543 bp, 20 predicted proteins | sample 1888401 | NCBI WGS metagenome assembly BFBZ01 (sample SAMD00112614, study PRJDB3348) | symbiont metagenome | host: Chara braunii | reverse complement strand
CCGGCGACCGAGCGCAGCATGTGGTTCGCCGAGGTATAACCTTCGACACGGTAGCCTTTGGTCAGCGCCGCGGTGATGAAACTTCCCAGCACTACGCCAGCTACCAGCGAAATGCCGAAATTCATGGTCAGGCCCGTGGACAGCATGGCGTATTGCAAGCTGTCGGCCAGTGGCGCGACAAACGTCAGCGAGGTCACCGGCACGGGATTGAAATCGTCGGCGCCGAGGTAGCCGGTGGCGAACCAGCCGGCCGCAACCAGTGCGCCCATGGCAAGGCCAGCGCCGATCTGGGTGGTGTCGCGGCGGAACGGCGCATAGGAGAACGCAAACACCAGCAGCGGCACGGCAACGATCAGTGCGGCCACCAGATGCGTGACCGGCTCGCTGAGACCTGCATGTTCGATCATCGCCGGAATCGAATTGAACGCGGGCGTCGCCTGCGACCATTGCAGCAAGGGAATGCGCAGCGGCGCGAGCAGGCCCTTGAGCGTCATCTGCGCCGTCACGGCAATGACCATCACCACCACCAGCGAACGCAGGTTGCCGCGCCCGAGCAGCACCAGCGCGCGCGAGGCGCAGCCATTGGCCAGGATCATGCCGTAGCCGAACAGCGCACCGCCGAGGAACATCAGCGGGGCGGAGAATTGCGGTTGCAGATAAATCGTCTTGGTGAGATCGACAAAACCGGTCGCCGACAACAGCTGGGTCGACAGAATGGCCAGCGCCATCGCCAGCGCGAAGCTGCGGATCCGGCGCCCGTCATGGTTCTGCAGCCAGTCCCTGACACTGCTGTTCAGACAAAAGCCGGACAGCAGCCCGACTGAGCCGAACACGAGGCCGATCAGAAGGCCGAAATAGATCACAGGGATTGCTGGAGCCGCCACGATGTCGCCCGCCAATGTGCGTTAAGCTATTGCAATAGCTTGTAAATATGCGAGGGGGCTGTTGCGGTCCATGAGCCGGGGGAAATAAGACGTTTGTCCTCGGGCGAAGGAAAACGACGACTGTTCTATCCTACAAAATATTACCTCAGAGAAACATTATTCTCCTCGACGAGAGGGGCCTCGCACCTGCCCGAGCGCACTGTCCCGCGTTATCGCCCGGTAAAGCGCGCCGGGCGCTTCTCGACAAATGCCGCTGCACCCTCGCGCAGATCCTCCGTGACAAAGGCCCGCCCCTGCGAGGAGGCCTCGTGGTCCAGCGCCGCGGAGAGCGTCGAGCTCCAGGCGGCTTCGACTTGGTTCTTGATCAGGCCGAGACTGATCGGCGGTCCATCGGCGAGCTTTTGCGCAATCGCCAGCGCGTCGTTAAGCAGCGCCTCGTCATCGACCACCTTCCAGATCAGGCCCCATTGCTCCGCCATCTCGGCGCTCAGCGGCTCACCGAGCAGCGCCAGCGCGCGTGCCCGCGCGATGCCGACCGATCGCTGCAGGAACAGCGAGGTGCCGGCATCGAGCGCGGCGCCGAGCCGAACGAAGCTGAGCACGAACTTCGCGGAACGCGCAGCGATGACGATATCGCCGGCGAGCGCGATACCGACGCCCGCGCCCGCGGCCGGCCCGTTGACGGCGACCACGATCGGCACCGGCGACGCCCGCAGCTTCTCGATCAGCGGGCTGACCCGATCGCGCAGCAGCGATTCCACCTTCGCACCAGATTCGAAGGTGTTGCCGCCGATCAATTGCGCGCCGGAGCAGAACCCCTTGCCGGCGCCGGTGAGCACGACGGCGCGCACGGTTTTATCCGCCAGCGCCGCATCGAGCGCGGCCTTCAACTCATCCAGCAGCGAGCCGCCGAGCGCATTGTATTGCTCGGGATTGTTCAGGGTGAGGATCGCGATCGGTCCGCGTCGCTCCGAAAGGGCCATCGGCATGTCGGACACTCCTTTAAAACCTGGCCAACGTTGTTTTATCCCGTCATGCCCGGCCTTGTGACGGGCATCCACGTCTTACGGTACTGCCGCAAGAAAGTCGTGGATGGCCCCACGACTCGGCTTCGCCGAGTCGCTGAGGACAAGCCCGGCCATGACGGAGAAACAAATAACTGTCAGAGCGATCTCGCAATCAGCACTTTCATGATTTCGTTGGTGCCGCCATAGATCTTCTGGATCCGGGAATCGACGAACATGCGCCCGATCGGATATTCCTGCATGTAGCCGTAGCCGCCGTGCAGTTGCAGGCAGTCGTCGATGGTCTCCACCTGCTTCTGGGTGGTCCACCATTTCGCCATCGAGGCCGTCACCGCGTCGAGATCGCCGGCGATCAGCCGCTCGATGCAGAAGTCGACGAACACACGCGCGATCATCGCCTCGGTCTTGCGCTCGGCCAGCGTGAAGGCCGTATTCTGGAATTCGAGGATCGGCTTGCCGAACGCCTGGCGCTCCCGTGTGTAGTCCGCCGTCAGCTTCACCGCGCGCTCCATCGCCGCCACCGCTCCGATCGCGATGATCAGGCGCTCCTGCGGCAGCTGCTGCATCAGCTGCACGAAGCCCTGGCCTTCCTCGGTGCCGAGCAGGTTTTCCGGCGGCGCCACTGCATCCTCGAAGAACAGTTCGGAGGTATCGGCGGCGGCAAGGCCGATCTTGTCGAGGTTGCGGCCGCGCCGAAAGCCGGCGTTGTCCCTGGTCTCCAGCACGATCAGCGACAAGCCCTTGGCGCCGGGACCGCCGGTGCGGGCGACGACGATGATCAGGTCCGCGGTCTGGCCGTTGGTGATGAAGGTCTTCTGGCCGTTGATAACGTAATTGTTGCCCTGCCTGCGGGCCGACGTGCGCACGCTCTGCAAGTCCGAGCCGGTGCCGGGCTCGGTCATGGCAATCGCGCCGATCAGTTCGCCGCGCGCCATGCCCGGCAGCCAGCGGCGTTTCTGCTCGTCGGAGCCGTACTTCAGGATGTAGTGCGCCACGATGCCGCTGCTGACGGTGACGCCGTTGTTCAACTCGGGAACGATGCTCTCCAGGTCCTCGAACACCGCGGCGTCATAGGCGAAGCTCGCGCCGAGGCCGCCATATTCCTCGGGCACGCTCGGCAGCAGCGCGCCCATCTCGCCCAGCGACCGCCAGGCCGAACGATCCACCACCTTCTGCTTGCGCCACTTTTCGGCGTGCGGCTCCAGATCCTTGGCCAGGAATTTTCTGAACTGGTCGCGAAACACGTCCAGTTCCTCGGTCATCCAGGATGAGCGATACTGCATCGGACCCCCGCTTCAGAGTATGAGCCCGCCGCCGCAGACGACGACCTGGCCACTGATGTAGTTCGATTCAGGGCTGCAGAACAGATAAACCGCATCCGCCGCCTCTTCCGGCGTGCCGCCGCGTCCCAGCGGAATCATCCGCGCCATGGCGTCGAGCATCTGCGGCTGCACGCCCACCTTGATGTCGCGCCCGGCGACATCGATGGTTTTCTGCTGGGTCTCGATCGGCTGGGTCAGGCGGGTGTTGATCAGGCCAAAGGCGACGCAGTTGACGTTGACCTTGTAGCGCCCCCACTCCTTGGACAGCGCCTTGGTCAGGCCGATGATGCCGGCCTTGCCGGCCGAGTAGTTGGCCTGGCCGGCGTTGCCGCCGGTGCCGGCGATCGACGAGATGTTGACGACCTTGCGGAACACCTCCTTGCCGGCTTCGGCTTCCTTCTTGGCAAAAATCCGGATCGGCTCCGCGGCCGCGCGCAGGATGCGGAACGGCGCGACCAGATGAACATCGAGCATGGCCTGGAATTGCTCGTCGGTCATTTTCTGGATGGTGGCGTCCCAGGTGTAGCCAGCGTTGTTGATGATGATGTCGAGCCCGCCGAATTTTTCGACCGCGGCGCCGACAAAACGATCGGCGAAACCCGCCTCCGACACACTTCCATTGACGGCAACGGCCTCGCCGCCGGCTGCTTTGATCTCGGCGACCACCGCATCGCCCGGCGCGGCATCGAGATCGTTGACCACGACCTTCGCGCCTTCACTGGCCAGCTTGAGCGCAATGGCGCGGCCGATGCCGCGGCCGGAGCCGGAGACCAGCGCGACTTTTCCCGTGAGTTTGGTCATGAGCTATCCTTGTTCAGAGCGCGATGATGGCTTCGCCGGCGAGCTTGACCTCGCCCGTTTCGTCTTTTGTGGTCAGCGTCAACCGTGCCCGCCGTTCGCCCTTCTCCTCGAGCAGTTCGGTCACATGTCCTTCGCAGGTCAGTTGCGCGCCGAGCTGGGTGATGGCGGCGAACCGTGTCGAGAACGCACGGATGCGGGAGGGCGAGACGGCGTCGGTCAGGGCCTGGCCGAGATAGCCCATCACCAGCATGCCGTGGCTGAACACATCCGGAAAACCCGCCGCTTTGGCAAAATCGATGTCCACGTGGATCGGATTGTGATCTCCGGATGCACCGCAATAGAGCGCCAGTGTGTGCCGGGTGATCGGCGGAAAGGTCTTATGGACGATACGGTCGCCGATCGCCGGCGTGATGCTCGTGCTCATGCCGCCACCTCGTTGCGCACCACGATCGTACGCGATGTATCGGCGACATGGGCGCCGTGCTGGTTTGTCACCGCGGTTTGAACGACAATCAACGTCATCGCCCCACCCTTCTTGTCGGTGACGCTGGCCACACGCGACTGGAATGTCAGCGTATCGCCGACCACCACCGGCGCGTGGTAGACGAAACTCTGCTCGCCGTGGAGCACCCGCGCCAGATCGATGTCCAACGATTCGAGAAATTCGAACGGTGTGTCGTTGTCCATCATCTCCAGGCAGAACAGATAGGTCGGCGGGATCGGCACCGCGGCCAAACCCGCGGTGCGCGCCGCCTCGGTGTCGCGATAGACCGAATTCTTCTCTCCAAGCGTGTTGAAGAAATAGCGCAGCCGCCCCGGCTCGACGCGCGCGGTGACCGACGTGAAGCTGCGCCCGACAGCGGATTGATCGACCATGACAAAGACCTCAGGCGCGTTCGTACAGCGTGACGACGCAGGCGCCGCCGAGCCCGAGATTGTGCTGCAGCGCCAGCCGCGCGTTCTCCACCTGCGTCGCCTGCGCGCTGCCGCGCAGCTGGCGCGTCAGCTCGTAGCATTGCGCGAGGCCGGTGGCGCCAAGCGGATGGCCCTTCGACAGCAGGCCGCCCGACGGATTGGTGACGATCTTGCCGCCATAGCTGTTGTCGCCGTCATCGATGAACTTCGCGGCGCCGCCTTCCGGGCACAACCCTAGCGCCTCGTAGGTGATCAGTTCATTATGGGCGAAGCAGTCGTGCAATTCGACCACGTCGAGATCCTGCGGGCCAATGCCGGCAGCTTCATAGACCTTGCTGGCCGCGGCGCGACTCATGTCGAAGCCGACCACCTGCATCATGTCGCCGGCCACAAAGGTCGAGGGCGTATCCGTGGTCATCGCCTGCGCGGCGATCCGCACATCCTTGCGCAGACCGTGCCTGCTGGCGAATTTGTCCGAGACCAGCAGCGCCGCTGCTCCGCCGCAGGTCGGCGGGCAGGCCATCAGCCGGGTCATCACACCGGGCCAGACCACCTTGTCATTCATGACGTCGTCGGCGCTCACCTCGTTGCGGAACAGCGCCAGCGGATTGTTGCGCGCGTGACGGCTGGCCTTGGCGCGCACCTTGGCGAAGGACGACAGCGGCGTGCCGTACTTCTTCATGTGGCTGAGGCCGGCGCCGCCGAAATAGCGCAGGGCCAGTGGAATCTCTGGCTCACCGACCAGCCGGTCAGCGGCGGCGTCGAACTCGTCGAAGGCGCTGGGACGATCGGTGAACACCGCGCCGAGCGCACCGGGCTTCATCTGCTCGAAGCCGAGCGCCAGCACGCAATCGAGCGCGCCCGATGCGATGGCCTGACGCGCCATGAACAGCGCGGTCGAACCGGTCGAACAGTTGTTGTTGACGTTGATGATGGGGATGCCGCTCATCCCGACCGGATAGAGCGCGCGCTGCCCGCAGGTGGAGTCGCCATAGACGTAACCGACATAGGCCTGCTCGACCGCGCTGTATGCGAGGCCGGCGTCCGCGAGCGCGAGCTTTGTCGCCTCCGCTCCCATCACATGATACGCCGCGCTGTTTCCCGGCTTGGCGAACGGGATCATGCCGACACCAGCGACATACACCTGAGACGACATCCGAACCTCCCAAAATTTACCCATTGGACTTTTTCTTACCCATGGGTAATATACGGGCCTCTGCGGCGAGTCAATGCGGCTCCCTTCGACATCAAACACGCGGTGACATGGACACGCGCTCCCCGGCTTCCGACCCCTCCCCCTGGCTCCCGTTCGAGAGCCGCCGCCGCGCGCGCGACGAGAAACGCGACGCCGTGCTGCGCATGGCGGTGCAGGTATTCCTGGAACAGGGCTATCATCGCGCCACCCTCAACGACGTGGCCGAGCGGCTGAACATCACCAAGCCCGCGCTGTACAACTACTTTCGCGGCAAGGATGAAATCCTGTTCGAGTGCTGGGCGGTGGGACAGGAGCGCGTCGACGATTGCATCGCCGCGATCGACGCCGGCGGCGGCAGCGGGCTCGACAAGCTGCGCAAACTGGTCCGGGCCTACGGGGAAATGATGGCGACCGATTTCGGCGCCAGCCTGGTGCGGTTCGACGAGCGCGATTTGAGCGAGAAGAACAGCAAGACGGTTCGTGCCGCCAAACGAAGCATCGACGCGACCTTTCGCAATTACATCGTCGACGGCATCGCCGACGGCTCGGTCAAGCCATGCGACGCCAAGCTCGCGGCCTTCGCCATCGCCGGATCGCTGAACTGGATCGGCCACTGGTATCGGCATGACGGCGCGCTTTCGCCGCAGGCCGTCGCCGATGAATTCACCCTCCGGCTGACCGAGGGACTTGCTATAAAAGCATCGGGCGCCAAACCATCAAAAACAAGAAAATCCGGGTCACTGGCGCCCAAATCAAAGACGCCCAAGTCAAAGATATTCAAAACCAAACCATAAAAAAGGCGCCGACAGCGCCCGCCACGAGGAAACAACCGGGAGGAGGACCAGGATGAATGTCACCCATGGCCTGAGACGCGCTTTGCAGATCAACCCGCAAGGCCTCGCCACGGTCTGTGGCGGCCGGCGGCGCATCTGGCGCGAGATCGGCGCGCGTGTGCCGCGCCTTGCCGCCGGGCTCCGTTCACTCGGTGCCGGGAGCGGCGATCGGGTCGCGATCCTCTCACTCAATTCGGATCGTTATCTCGAACTTTATCTCGCGACGGCCTGGGCCGGCGCGGTGATCGTGCCGCTCAACATCCGCTGGAGCGGAATCGAGAACGAGGATGCGCTGCGCGATTGCCGCGCCGGCATCCTGGTGGTCGACAAGGCTTTTGCTGCAACGGGCGCTACCCTGGCCAAGGCCATGTCCGGCCTCAGGCTCGTATATGCCGACGACGGCGAGACCCCGGCCGGGATGGAGAGCTACGAGATGCTGCTGGCGCGCAGCGAACCGATCCCCGACGCTATGCGCGCATCAGCCGATCTCGCCGGCATTTTCTACACCGGCGGCACCACCGGCCGGTCGAAGGGGGTGATGCTCAGCCACGGCAACCTGATGGCCAATGCGCTGAACGCGCTTGGCGAAGGCATGTTTCCGGGGACCGCGACCTATCTTCACGCCGCGCCGATGTTCCACCTCGCCAACGGCGCCGCGATGTATTCGCTGATGCTGAGCGGCGGATCCAATGTCATCATCCAGAGCTTCACGCCGGAAGGGGTGATGGCCGCGGTCCAGAGCGAACGCGTCAGCGACGTGCTGCTGGTCCCGACCATGATCCAGATGTTCGTCGATCACCCGGCACTGGGCTCCTACGACATCTCCGCGCTCAAGCGCATCTCCTATGGGGCCTCGCCGATCAGCGAAGCCGTGCTGGACCGTGCCTCCGCCGCGCTGCCGAACGTACAATTCACCCAGGCCTACGGCATGACCGAACTGTCGCCGATCGCCACCCTGCTGCACTGGAAGGACCACATCGGCGACAGCCGCGCCAAGGGCCGTCACCGCGGCGCCGGCCGCGCCACCCTCGGCTGCGAGGTGCGCATTGTCACCGCGGCGCCGGCCGCGCCACCCTCGGCTGCGAGGTGCGCATTGTCGATCCCGACGACAAGCCCGTCGCCAATGGCACCGTCGGCGAGATCATCGTGCGCGGCGACAATGTGATGATGGGTTACTGGGAGCGGCCGGACGAAACCGCCCGCGCCGTGGTCGACGGCTGGATGCACACCGGTGACGGCGGCTACATGGACGACGACGGCTTCATCTATGTGGTTGACCGGGTCAAGGACATGATCATTTCCGGCGGCGAGAACGTCTACTCGATCGAGGTCGAGAACGCCGTCGCCCGCCATCCCGCGGTGGCGCAGTGCGCCGTGATCGGCATCCCGCATGAGCACTGGGGCGAGCAGGTGCATGCCGTGGTGGTGACCAAGAGCGGCGCGCAGGTCACGGCCGGCGAACTGATCGAGTTCACCAAGACCCTGATCGCCGGCTACAAGTGCCCGCGCAGTGTCGACATCAGCGAGAAGCCGCTGCCGTTGTCCGGCGCCGGCAAGATTCTCAAGCGCGAGCTGCGGGCGCCGTTCTGGGAGAAACAGCAGCGCAGCGTGAGCTAAGGGCCATCTCACCTCAGGTCAGAACTTTGTTGTGAAGCTCGTCATGCCCGGCCTTGTGCTGGGCATCCACGTCTTTCCTGCGGCGTCGCTGTTAAGTCTTTGGATGGCCGGGACAAGCCCGGCCATGATGGGGAGTTGTTAGTCGAACGGCATCAGGTCACACGTCACTCCGCGGCGTCGCGAACCGGAACGCCCTCTTCGATGTCAAATTGCAGGATGTCGTTGAAGCGGTTGAAGGCGCCGCACAGGGCGATGCGCCAGGTCAGCTCGACGATCTGCGGCTCGCTGAAGTGCAACCTGAGCCGATCGAAGATCTCGTCACGGGTCCGGTTCCAGGTGTTGGTGACGGCGATGGCATATTCGACGACCAACCTGTCGAGGTCGTCGAGTTCGGGATGATCCTTGTAGTCAAGCAGGCGCTCCGCGCCCTCCTCCGAGACGCCCTGGATGGCCAGCTTGGGCGCGTGGTGCGAAACGCAGTAGGTGCATTTGTTCAAGAGCGACACGGTGACCAGCGCCAGTTCGAGATGGCGCTTCGACAGCACGCCCTCGTCGGCGAGATCGACCAGCAGCGACCAGACATGCTGGAAGATCGGCGGCCGCTGGGCCATGACACCGGCCTGGTTCTCGAACGCACCATAGGTCGTCATCTTGTCCCAGAGCGGGCGAAGCGCAGCCGGCAAATCATCCCTGGTCTTGATCGATATCCGCGACATTCCAGTCTCCCGGCTCTCTGCTTGAAAAACGCGATCGACCAGCCCGCCGGGCTGGTCGTTCTTTGGTCGGCCGAGACTGTCAGGTCACGCGCGCGGGATCAACCCGGTCCCGATGATCGCGCTGTCACGATTTATGGAACACCAGCGTGCGCAGTTCGATGCTCTCGCGCGGTGGCGCATCGGCGGGCGTGGTCGGATCGGTGAAGGCCGTATGCGGCCCGAACCGCGTGCGTCCGTCGGTCGCGGAATCGTAGCACTTCAGCAGCAGAGCCTCGTCGATGGTCATTTCCGGGACGTAATACCAGCGATGTTGCGGATTGTATTTGACCGAATAGGTCTCGCCACTGCGGTTGGGATAGATCAGGTCGGAAGCAACGAGATCGCCCGGCGCCACAGTGGCGCCGTCGCACATCGCAAGCGGAGTATCGCGCAACGGACCGCGCAGCGGACGCCACAGGTTGATGACCTGCACCCGGCCCTTCACCAGGTCTTCGGCCTCATCGGGCACATGCTCGAACACGCGGTTGCGGCCGGAGACGCCGGTCTGATCCACATGCACGCGGGTGGCCGGCTGGCGCGGCCCGGGGCCGCGCTGGTCGGCCGCCGCGCCCTCGACGCGCTTGCGCACGGTGTGGTCGAATATCACCACGCGGTCAGCGCCGAGCGTCGCCTTCAGGAACGCCTCGACCTCGGGATAGTAGACTCGCCGGATCTCGTCCTCGTCATCGAAATTCCTGACCTCGGTGTGCTGCGCGACCAGCGCAAAGCCTTCGCGATCCAGCGAAAACTCGCGGCCGGCGGCACGGGCGTTGAAAATCGGAACGGTGTGGGGCTCCGGCAGCGCGGTGGATTTCGGCTCGCCCGGCGGCGGATCAAAGGCGTAGGTGCGCGGTTTGCCGGATGTCGGGGCAAGATAGTTGAGTTCCGCGTTAACGAACGGCAGGGGTGTGATCGTTGACTGCTGCAGTCCCATGATGGTTTTCCCGATCTTCGCGTTGTGTTGGGCGGACGTGTCTCCACCGTCATTCAATCTTGGTGACGCCGCGGGAACCGGCAAGGCCTGCGCGAACAAAAGAAAGACATCGCAATGGAGCGGCGCGACGGAGAACGATTTGCCGTTGAGTAGCGCCGAGGGAGAATGGCTGACCGCGCGGCCACGACCAGTAGCCCGCATGAGCGCAGCGATATGCGGGGACGTGCGATCCCGGATGTCGCTGCGCTCATCCGGGCTACCAAGCGGGGGCCGCTCACGGCCGCACGGCCGGCGTCTCCATCGGCATCCCGAGAGCGCGGGACATCAGATAAAGTTCCAGGTCCACCAGTTCGGGCGCGCCATAGTCGTACGCCTGCGCACGCACACCAGTCATGCAGCCGCGCAACCGGCGTTGCAGCGAACCCAGGGATTGCCACTCCAGGCGATAGAGCGGATAGCCGGTCGGATGCGCCTGGGTGATCGCGGAGCCCGCCAGATGCTTGTCCCAGTTATCGTCATGGCAGTTGGTACAGGCGAGATTGAGCTGTCCCTGCCGCCGCATGAACAACTCGCGGCCGGCGGCGACAAAGGACGCGAGCCGCGGATCGCTGCCGCCGTCGATCGCGATACCGCGCGACTGCCGGCCGATCAGCGCCGTCAGGGCCAGCAGGTCACGGCTTTCATAGGCAAACGGTGTCGCCTGCTCGTGCCTGATACGGCACAGATTGACTCGTTGCGCGAGATCGACCGGCCGTCCGAGCTCGGTGTCGAATGCGGGATAACGCGCCGCGACGCCCTGCATGCCGGTGCTGACGGCGCCATGGCAATCGGCACAGGACTTGCCGGCCTCCCCAGCCTTGACTTTCCACAAGGCGTCTCCGTCGAGTACCCACAGCATGCCGGGGTTTGTCGTGTCGTCATTCTGAATCGCCTGGGTCGCCGGCGACATGAAGGTGAAGCCGGAGCGGCGGTCCGACTGCGGGATATCCGCCGCAGGGGCACGCGACGGCGTGATCAGGATCAGGCACGTCCCGATGATCGCGCCGGCGAGTTTCATGCGACGGAGATGCCGGCCGAGGCGGTTTCCAGAAAGCCCTTGTCGCCCACCCATTGAAATTCGAACGTGCCGCTCTCGGTCGCGGTGGTGAAGAACGAGATGAAGGGATTGGCGGCTATGGCGGGGAAGAAATCGGCGCGAAACACCTCGACACCGTTATAGCGGCAGACGAAATTGGTGATGATATCGCGCGGGATGGCTTCGCCGCTGGGCGTGTGGCGAAAGCCGGTCTCCATGGTGTGCGACATCAGCGCCTTGATCTCGATCAGTTCGCCGCGCCGGGCCTTGGCTGGAACGTTGATGAGTGCCGCCGGCATTTATAACAGCTCCCCGAAATCACAGTCGTCATCGCGCTTCCCTTTGCGCATAATCTGATCGGAAAACCGGTTTCCACTTTTCCGGATCATGCGCTAGCTCGCCTCCTCGGCACATGCCGCCAGCGTCACCACGACATCCGCCGTCGTGGACCAGAACGAGCCGTCCGACAGCTTGGCGATGGCAGTGATCCGCTGGGTATCGGCGAGGTGGCTTATACACATCTAGATGTGTATAAGAGACAGGTGTTGCGCCGAACCCCTCGTCTTTGCGCATAATCTGATCGGAAAACCGGTTTCCACTTTTCCGGATCATGCGCTAGCTCGCCTCCTCGGCACATGCCGCCAGCGTCACCACGACATCCGCCGTCGTGGACCAGAACGAGCCGTCCGACAGCTTGGCGATGGCAGTGATCCGCTGGGTATCGGCGAGACGGATGCGGGTGGAGACCTCGGCGCGGCCGGCCCGCGGACCGAGATAGAAGTTGCCGATATTGGGCTGCGGGTTCTTCTCGTTGAAGACGTGGATGCTGACGACATGGTCTGTCTCTTATACACATCTAGATGTGTATAAGAGACAGGGATCGAACGATTCTGCCAGGCCTTGCCGACCCGGCTGAGCCCGCCGACGCGATAATAAGACGGCATGATCGTCGCCGGATTGAGGCTTGCGGCATCGACCAGCCGCAACCGCAATTGCCCCTGCGACCAGCGGCTGCCGGTTCCTCGCAGATCGGGGGCAAGATCGCCCTGGAACGCCTTCTCCGCCCGCGGCACGGGATGGCAGAGCGCACAGGTGTTGAGACGGTTGGCGACGATGCCGCGGCCCCGCTCCACGTCGCCGGGCGCGCCGGTGAGCGACTGCGGGATCGCATCGCCCACCACGGTGTGGCTACGCAGCTCTTCGGCCGCCGCGACGCCGGGCGACAGCATCGTTGCCAGCATCAGCAGGGACAACCACCTAGCCAAAGACTTCGGCCGTAATGGTGTCGAACCAGGATTGCGCATACACCGCTTCGCGCGCCCGAAAATCGCGCGGCGCGTCCACCGGGCTGGTGCCACCGGCGCCTTCCACATCGGCGAGCAGGCCGTTCTTCGGCTGATAGACACCGGCGACCGAGAACCCATAGTCCGGCGCGGCCAGGCTGTAACAGGTGTTGATCAGTTTCGGCGCCGCGGGCGTCCTCCCCGCCAGCAAGGTCGCCACCGCGCTGGCGCAGGCCTTGGCCTGAGCGTTGGCCGCGAAGGCGGATTTCGGCATGCCACCGGCAATGCAGGCGTCACCGATCACATGGATGTTCGGAGCCAGTTTGGACTCGAACGTCACCGGATCCATCGCGCACCAACCGCTCGCATCCGTTGCACCCGCAAGCGCAGCGATACGGCCTGCGCGCTGCGGCGGAATCACATTCGCCACCTGCGCGGTGTGCTTGCTGAAATCGGTGGTAAAGGTTTTGGTCGACGGATCGACCGACGTCACCTTGCCGCCCTGCGACAACGACACCCATTCGACCATGCCCGGATAGAGCTCGGTCCAGGCGTTCTGAAACAGCTTCTGCTTGGAGAAGCTGTCCTTGGCATCGAGGATGATCAGTTTCGCGCGCGGCTTGTTCGTCTTGAGATAATGCGCAATCAGGCTGGCGCGCTCATAAGGCCCCGGCGGACAACGATAGGGGTTGGCCGGAACGGATATCACCACCAGTCCGCCGTCCTCCATGGCTTCGAGTTGCCGCCGCAACAGCACCGTCTGCTCGCCCGCCTTCCAGGCGTGCGGCATGTTTTGGATCGCGGCTTCGTCATAGCCGGGCAGCGCATCGAACCGCAAATCGACGCCGGGCGAGAGGATCAGCCGGTCATAGCCGAGCGACGATCCGTCGGCGAGGCCGACCGTGCGCGCCTTGGCATCGACACCCGTTGCCGCCTGCTCGACCATTGTGATGCCGGCGGCCGCGACCTTGTCGTAGGTGAATTGCTGCGCCTCGATGCCACGCAATCCGCCGATCACGTCATTGCTGAACGGACAGGCCGTGAAAACACGATTGGGCTCGACCAGCGTGACCAGCAGGTTGGGATCGAGCTGCTTGAGCGCGCGTGCGCAGCTGGCGCCGCCGAAGCCGCCGCCGATCACGACCACGCGAGCGACTCCTTGCGCGAAGGCCGGCGCGGCCATCGCCAGCGACGCCGCCATGGTCGCCGCGCCACCGATAAACTGCCGCCGGGTTGTGCGACGTCCGGTTCTCATCACCATTCCTCACTTCTGATCCGCGAGCCACGCCGCGATCGGACGCAGTTCGTCATCGGAAAAGCCCTTGGCGATCCGCCCCATCACGGTGGAAGGCCGCGAGCCGTCGCGGAATGCCGCCATCAGCTTGAGGATCTCGGCCGCGTCGCGGCCGGTGATCTTCGGCACACTCGACGATGCCGTTGCTCGCACGGCATGACAGCCGGAACACGACGACGCGCCGGGCGGCGGGTCGGACGCAGCGAGAGCGACTTCCGCCCACACAACCGGTATCGCGATCAAGAGCGCGAGACAAAACATCTTCATGAACGGTTACCCGACTTAGGTTTCGTTCCATACCTATATTGGCGGTGGCGCATCACTCCAAACTCTGCGTCACCCGCGGGCTTGACCCGCGGGTCCAGCTTAAGCGCTCCATACACATCGAGCGCCTGTTGAAGAAAGCTGGATTGCCCGGCGACTCGGCTCCGCCGAGTCGCTGAGGTCAAGCCCGGCAATGACGCAAATTGGATGGTACGCATCATGCAAACAGGACGTCGTGGTTCTTCAGCGGAACCGAACGGATCCGCTTGCCGGTAGCCGCGAAGAAGGCGTTGAGCACCGCGGGCGCAGCAACGCAGATGGTAGGCTCACCGACACCGCCCCAGAAACCACCGCTCGGCATCACGATCGATTCCACCTTCGGCATCTCGGAGATCCGCATCGAGTTGTAGGTGTCGAAGTTCTCCTGTTCGACACGGCCGTCCTTGATGGTGATTTCGCCATAGAACAGCGCGGACAGGCCGTAGACGAACGACCCCGCGATCTGCCGCTCGATCTGCGCCGGATTGACGGCATAGCCGGGGTCGGTCGCCGCCACGATGCGATGGATCTTGATCTTGTTGCCGTCCGACACCGAAATTTCGGTCGCGGCTGCAACGTAGCTGCCAAACCCCATATGCTGGCAGATGCCACGGAAGACACCTTGCGGCGGCGGCTTGTCCCAGCCGATCTTCTCGGCGACGGCATTGAGGACGCCGAGATGCTTGGGATGATTGGCCATCAGCTTGCGCCGGAACTCCAGCGGATCCTGCTTGGCCGAGAGCGCCAGCTCATCCATGAAGCATTCGAGGTAGATCGCGTTGTGATTGACGTTCACACCGCGCCAGAACCCCGGCGGCACATGCGGATTGCGCATGGAGTGATCAATCAGAAGATTCGGCACGCTGTAGCCGAACGCGGCTTCGCCGGTCGGATTGAGGCCCTGGAACGTAACGGGATCCTTGCCGTTCTGCAGGTTGCTCGGGAATACGCTGGCCAGAATCGACTGACCGGAGATCCGCATGTGCAGCCCGGTCAGGTTATTGTCGGCGTCGAAGGCGCCCACCAGCTTGCACTGGGTGATCGGGTGATACTTGCCATGCTGCATGTCTTCTTCGCGCGACCACAGCAGCTTCACCGGCGTGCCGGGCATCTGCCTGGCGATCGCCACCACTTGCCGCACATAATCGGTCATGCCGCGCCGGCCGAAACCGCCGCCGAGCATCACCTTGTGGACATCGCATTTGTCCGCCGGCAGGCCGGAAGCCTCGGTCAACCCGGCGAACGCCGCTTCACCGTTCTGCGTGCCGGTCCAGACCTCGCATCTGTCCGGGGTGTAAAGCGCAGTGGCGTTCAGCGGCTCCATCGTCGCGTGGTTCTGGTAGGGATATGAGTAGACCGCTTCGACCTTTCGCGCGGCGCCGGCGATGGCAGCTTTGACGTCGCCATTCTGGTTGCCGACAAAGGCCGGCTGCGCGGAATCAAGCCCCTCCTCGAGCCATTTGGCGATGGTGGCGCTCGTCACCTTGGCGTTGTCGCCCTCATCCCAGACGATCGGCAACGCATCCAGCGCGGTCTTGGCGTGCCACCAGGTGTCGGCCACCACGGCCACGGCGCTGTCCCCGACACGGACGACCTTCTTGACGCCCTTCATCCCGCTGACCTTGGCCTCGTCGAAGCTTTTCAGCTTGCCGCCGAACACCGGGCAATCCTTGATCGCGGCGCAAACCATGCCAGGCAGCTTCAGATCGATGCCGTAGGTCATCTTGCCGGTGGTCTTGTCCACCGTATCCAGACGCTTGAGCGGCTTGCCGGCAATCGTCCAGTCCTTGGGATCCTTGAGCTTGACGTCGGCCGGCGGCTCGAGCTTGCTCGCAGCCTCCGCCACCTTGCCGTAGCTCGTGCTGCGACCGGACGACGCGTGGGTGATGACACCCTTGCTGACTGTGCACTCGGCGGCCGGCACCTTCCAATCGTTCGCCGCCGCCTGGATCAGCATCTGACGCGCGGCCGCACCACCCTTGCGCACATAGTCCTGCGACGTGCGGATGCCGCGGCTGCCACCGGTGGAGAAATCGCCCCAGACCCGCTTGCGCGCAACACTCTGCCCCGGGGTCGGGTATTCGGTGGTGACTTTCGACCAGTCGCATTCGAGTTCTTCAGCAACCAGTTGCGCAAGCCCGGTCAGGGTGCCCTGGCCCATTTCCTGTCTCTTATACACATCTAGATGTGTATAAGAGACAGCGTCTACTCGATCGAGGTCGAGAACGCTGTCGCCCGCCATCCCGCGGTGGCGCAGTGCGCCGTGATCGGCATCCCGCATGAGCACTGGGGCGAGCAGGTGCATGC
>BFBZ01001363.1_pt1 | contig 16565 bp, 15 predicted proteins | sample 1888401 | NCBI WGS metagenome assembly BFBZ01 (sample SAMD00112614, study PRJDB3348) | symbiont metagenome | host: Chara braunii | reverse complement strand
TCCGCTGATCGCCAACGAGATCACGCCCGAGCAGGCGTTCGAGCGTTCGTCGGTGCCGTTCCGTGCCTTCATGCTGAAGAACGTGCGCGACAAGGACCTGAAGCTGTTCAACGACCTGTCAAAGGAGCCCCTGCCCGCCTCGCCCGAGCAGATTTCGCTCCGCATCCTGGTCCCGGCCTTCATGATCTCGGAATTGAAGCGCGCGTTCGAGATCGGCTTCCTGCTGTTCTTGCCATTCCTCATCATCGACCTGGTGGTGGCTTCGGTGCTGATGTCGATGGGCATGATGATGCTGCCACCCGTCGTGGTGTCGCTGCCGTTCAAGCTGATCTTCTTCGTGCTGGTGGACGGCTGGAGCCTCGTCGCAGGCTCGCTGGTGCAGAGCTACGGGCCCGGATAGCGGACGCGGCTCGCCGCCGCACTTTCCGAGAAATCAGCGCGCGGTGGTGCGAAGCGGCGCGTCGCGCAGCTTGACCGAGCCGGTCGGCATCGCATCGGGCTTGGCGCTTGCCTTCACGTCCGGCTTCTTGGGCTCCGCCGCCGCGGACGGCGTCGAGCTGGAGTACGAATTGATCTCCGGATAGCGCGTTCGCATGTCGCGCAGGAAGCCCTCGAGCGTGTCGATCGAGGCGATCATGCGCGCGACCTCGCGGAACTCAGGGCTGTTCACGCTGATGCCGCCGGAGACGACCTCGAAGGCGCGGCGGTCCGCCGTCTGCGCCATCTTGGCGGTGAACTTCTCGCGCAAGCGCGCCATGCCGATCTTGTCGTCGGCGAGCGCGTAGCCGATGGCGGCGCGCAGGATGTCGGAGCGGTCGATGTCGGTGAGCGGCTCGAAGCCGCGCCAGCGGTCGCCGAGCAGAAGCTCCGTCTGCTCGGCAGACTTCTGCCACTGCCGCGCGCCCCAGTAGATGTCGGAGCGCAACCGGATCGCCTCGCGGTCCGGGACGTTGGTGATGACCTCGAGCGCCAGCTCGTGGCGGCCCACGTCCGACATGGCGCGCGCTTCGATGAGAAGACGCTGGTTGCGGACTTCGGTCGAGAGGTCGGCAGTGCGCGTGGCGCGCAGCGTCGCCTGCGCGCGGTCGGGCTTGTGGTTGAGCAGATAGATGATCGCGAGCCTCGTCGCGACCTGCGCGCGCGCTGCACCTTGCAAGCGGTTGTCGACCTGATGCTGGAGCAGCTCCGCCGCCTGATCGAGCAGATCGACGGCGACAAGACGGTCGGCCAGACGGCGGATCATCTCGTCGCCGCGGCGTCCGATCGGGGTCAGATCGCGGAAATCGTAGAACAGGCCGAGCGCTTCGACCGCAGGCATGGCGTCGCCCTTGCCCGCGAGGAACAGCGAGTCGAAGGTCTCGCCCGCATCCTGCTGGATCTTGCGCGTCAGCTCGGAATTCGGGTGCACGTTGAGCGACACGCGCATCACCTGGAACGCGTCGCGGTAGCGGTCTTCCTCGGTGTAGAGACGCGCGAGAAGCTGGAGCGCTTCGGCCTCGGTCTCGTCGCCACGCCAGGCGGTCGCGAGCTTCTCAAGCTCGGCGATGGCGTCGGCCTTCTTGACCTCGCCTTGCTTGTAGCGGACCGCGATGCCGCGCAACTCGCCCTGCGCGGACCACGGACCATAACCAGCGTTGGCGGCGCGGCGATAGGCGGCCTGCGCGTCCTCGATGCGGCCCATGCCTTCGGCGAGCCGTCCGGTCAGCACCGCGACCGCGGCTTCATGCTCCGGCGGGACGCCGACGGTCTGGAAATCGTTGAGCTTCGCCGAGGCGGAAGCGAAATCGCCGGTCTCGATCGAAGAGCGCAGCGACTCGCGAAGCGCCAGGCGCTGCAATTCGAGCGGCAGCGTCGCAAGCGCGCCCTCCACCATGCGGAAGCCGTCGCGCGCCTCCGCCCACTTGCCCTGCCGCGCATGCGCCATCGCGCGCCACAGCATCGCATCGTTCTGGTTGCCGAGAAGCGGGTTGCTCAGGTCCTTGAGCGCAACATCGGTGCGGTTGAGCATGATGTTGCAGACGGCGCGGAGCACGAAGGCGCTGGGGTCTTCCGCGGTCGGACGATCTTCCATCACCGTGAGGTCGAGCACCGACTTCGCCTCGGCGTACATCTCCTGCGCCATATAGAAACGCGCGAGATCGAGGCGATGCGCGCCGCGGCGCACGAACGGTGCGTCGGCGGCGGCGCGAATGAGATCGGACTGACGCTCGGCGAATTTCGCCTCGCGGTCCTGCGCCCAGAGCGCGGTGTTGAAGGTCAGCGCACGGCTGGTGCCGACCTTGCGCGGATTGATCGCGGCTTCGGAGAGCGTGAGACCGGTGGGCCGGCTCACCAAAATCTTGTCCGCGGAAAGCTCGGTCGAAAGATCGTCGGCGAACGGCTGGATGACGATGCCGTGCGTGGTCGCGAGCGCGCGAAGCTCGACGAAATCCTGCGTCTTGACGAGACCACGCGCCGGGCCAAGTCCGGTCGCGATCAGCAGCGTGTCGCCGACATCGGGATCGGCGACCTTATGCAACTGGCGCGGATCGTCGAACGGGATCGCGATGCTGGTGCGGCCGGTGCCGACGATGTGGCGGGCGATGGTGAGCGGCTTGATCGGCTCCTGGACCGAGTCGCCGATGACGACCACCCAGCCGGAGCCTTCCGGCAGCAGCGAGATCATGCGCGGCCGCTCGAGCTTGACGCGCAGCACCTGCGCTTCGCCCTCGCGAGCGATCGCGATGCTCTTCACGGTGCGGCTGGTGTCGTTGTTGAGCACCGCGGCGTCGACCGGCGCCTGGGTGTCGAACACGAGCCACAGCGTGTCGGCGCGCTGGAACACGGCGGCGGGCGTGTCGACCAGGAACGGGAACGTCACGCGCAGATTGTCGCCCTGGCGGCGCACCTCGGCGTTGACGGGACGTTTGGGATCGCGAAGGCGTTCGGCCACGGCCTGCTTCGCCGCGGGTGGCGGAGGCGCGGCTTCCTTCGCGGGCTCCTCCGGCGCAGACTCGGATTTCTCCGCAACCTTCGGCTCTTCGGGCTTCGCTTCGGCGGGCTTTGCCTCAACAGGCTTGGCTTCAGCCGATTTGGGTTCGCCGGCGGGCACGGTGGCCGGCGCTTCCATGCCGGCGAGCGGCGCAGGGATCGTGGCCGGCAGCGTGCCGGGTGCGGACGCCTGCGGAACGGCACGCGCCTTCGGATCGATCGGCGTCACGTCGACGGTGTAGTTGTTGTCCTCGCGGAACGTGCGCAGATCGACCGGGCCCGCGAAGGCGAACACGACCTTGGAGGCCTCTTCGTCGTTGCCTGCGTCGATCGAAGCGACAGCCTTCGGCGCCGCGATCTTGGCGTCCGCCAGATCGAACTTCATCGGCGCGGCGAAGGTCAGCGTCAGCTTGTCCTTGCCGCGGTCGGTCGAGACGCCGGTCAGCTCCGGCAGGTCGAAGATGTAGCGCGTGAAGGTCGGATGCGTGGCCGCCTTCACCTTCACCATCGGAATGCGCTTTTGCAGCGCGGCCATCGCCTGCTGCTGCTTGAGATGGCTCTCGGCCGCGCGCGTGCGACTCTCAAGCTCGTCGATGACCTCGCGCGGCAGGCCCGGCGGATCGGCAGACCAGCTCTCCGGCATCACGTCGATGAAGAGGCGCTCGGCCGCGGTCTGCGTGTTGACCTTGAACTTGCCCTTGAGCGCGAAACGCAGCGCCCGTCCGTCCGGATCGCGGCGCGCGGCGCCGAAATAGTCGCCCGCGGAGCCGGTGATGCGGTCGATGGCGACGGCGACCGGCTGGCGGAATTGCACGACGAGAATGCCGCCGGTGACGCGGATCTGGGAGTCGACCTGCTGGGCGGTGCGGATGACGAGCCGCGCGTAGCCGCCGTTCGTCGACACGGTCGCCTCGCCGCGCACGGGCGCCATGGCCTGCTGTGCCATGGCCTGTTGTGCGATGGCCTGTTGCCGCATCGGCTGCTGCTGCGCCGACGCATGCTTCGGCAGCACGAGCATGAGCGCCGTCACGAACAGCGCCACAACAGCCAAGACAATGCAGGACAGCCGCGCCGGAGGCGGCGGCAAATCGCGCGGACGATCGCTCTCGCGGATCGCTTCCAGGGGACTCGTGAAACTCAACATTACGCGCACGCTGACAGACGACGCCCTGACCCTAGGCGAGCGCGTTTAACGGCGGCTTAACCGTGAGGAAAAAAGGTAGTGTCCCGAACCCGAAGTTCGCACAGCTTATGCTGCAGGCACTTTTGCGAACTTCGGGTTCAAAGGGACACTAAAATCATAGAGTTACTAGTGTCGCTTTGATTCGGAAGTTCGCTTCGGAATGCGCTGAGAATGCGGGCGAACTTCCGAATCGCGACACTAGTTGGCCGATTTACCTTCGATTTTCGGCAGGTTCGCTTCGTTCGAGGGCCTGTCGCCGGCGCGGGTGGCCATCTCGACGGTGAGCTTCTCGGCGGCCTCCGGCGACATCTGCGCGAGCACCGCCGCCATGATCTGCGGCTTCATCTGGCTCGCCACCTCGATCAGCACCCGGATATCGAGCCGATCGAAGATCTTGGCCGCTTCCTTCGGCTTCATCGTCTCATACATCGTGACCACGCTCTTGAAGCGGGTCTCGGCGACCTCGTCCTTGTTCTTGGCGCTGCCCTTGGCCTCGACAGCCGCCTTCTGCTCGGCGGACTGGGTCTCCAATTTCTTCTCCGCCGACTTCAGGAGGTTCTCGCGCATCTCCAGCTCACGCGCGCGGGCGTCGAGCTCGTTGCGGCGGTCCTGTAGGCGCTCAAGGATCGCGCGCTCGGACGGCGACACGATCTTCTGCTCGAGATTGACCTTGGTGCCGCCGGGATCGGGCGGCGGATTCTTCGGGCCGGGCTTTTCCGCAGCAGGCTCAGCCGGTTTCGGGGGCGGCGCGGCGGAGCCGGTGACGATGGCGGCGTCCTTGTCTCTCTCCTGCGCGGCCACCCGCGGCGTGGGCGTCTTCACCGAGCCTGTCACCTCGGGAAAGAATGTCTCCTGCATCCAGCCCTTCATCGGCGAAGACGCAGCCGCGGCCGGGTTGAGCGGCGCGGATGGCGAGGCCAGCGTGGTCGTCGGCCCGCTCGACAGTGTCGCCACGATCGGCATGTCACCGCGGCCACGGAACACGTAGCCGCCGTCGAACGCGATCCCCATCGCCTTCAGCGCGAACAGACAACCGACCGCCACGAGGACGATCGGAATGAGCCTGAACTCACGCAGGAACCTGTTCATGCCGCCGCGCCCTTCATCCGTGCGCGGGCGCGATCGGCGAAGGCTTGGGCGGCGGCCATGATCGCCTTGGCATCACGCTCCGGCGGCTTGGGCTCGGGCCTCGCGGCTTTCGCCGCGGCGGCGTTCCGCGCTCCGACGACCTGCGTGATCTTGCTGAGGACCTCCGAGCCGGCCTCGGTGTACTCAACGATCTCGGTGCAGAACTTCTCCGCGGTGCGGAGCCGTTCGCCCAGCGTCTCGTCGGCTTCGAGCACGGTGTTCTTGAGGCCCGCAATCGCGCGCTCGGCACTCTCGGTCGCGGCGATCAGCTCCCCGATCGTCGCCTTCATCGAGGTCTCGTCGGCACGCAAGCGATTGAGCTGCTTGTTGAGCCGCACGCAGTAGAGGATTGTCAGCAAAAGAAGAATTGCGACCAGGCTTTCGATCGTGATCGGCAGCAGGTTCATTACGGCGCTTCCATCCGCTTGGTGGATTCTTCTCGTTGCTCGAACATCGCGAAGGTGGTGTTCGGCTTGCGGAGCGGCTTCGCCACCCGAACCGCCACGCGGTCGCCGACGCGGCCCATGCGGCCTTCGCTGAGCTTCACGTCACCGCAACGCACGGTGACGAGCGCGTCGGGCTTCAGCTCCAGCATCAGCGTGTCGCCGACCTCGAGCTTCATCATCCGCTTCAACGGCAGCTTCGCCTCATAGAGCACGGCGTCGACGGCGATTTCCGCCTGTCCGATTTCGGTGGCGAGATGGCCTTCCCAGATCGGGTCGCGACCGAACTTCTCGCCCATGAACATCTGGAGAAGAACGCCGCGGATCGGCTCGATCGTCGCGTAAGGCAGCAGCAACTCGATCTCGCCGCCGCGATCCTCCATGTCGATGCGCAGACGAACGAGAATGGCCGCGTTCGCAGGCCGCGAGATCGCGGCGAAGCGCGGATTGGTCTCCATCCGGTCGATGTTGAACTTCACCGGCGACAACGGCTTGAAGGCCAGTTCCGCGTCGGCGAGCACGACCTCGACCATGCGCTTGACGAGGTTCGACTCGATCGTCGTGTAGGGCCGCCCCTCGATGCGCACCGAGGTCTGGCCGCGGCGGCCGCCGAGCAGCACGTCGATGATCGAGTAGATCAGACTCGAATTGACCGTCATCAAACCGAAGTTGTCCCACTCCTCCGCCTTGAACACGGAGAGAATGGCAGGCAGTGGGATCGAATTCAGATAGTCGCCGAAGCGCACCGAGGTGATGCGGTCGAGCGAGACTTCGACGTTGTCGGAGGTGAAGTTGCGCAAGCTTGTCGTCATCAGCCGGACCAGCCGGTCGAAGACGATTTCGAGCATCGGCAGACGCTCGTAGGAGACCATCGCCGAGTCGATGATCGCGCGGATGCCGGAATTGTCGGTCATCGACACGTCGGTCAGGCTGAAGCCCAACAGACTGTCGATTTCCTCCTGGCTCAGGACGCGTTCGGTGCCGCCCTTGCCGCTACCCTCGAACTTCATCTCCTCGATCGGGGCGCCCCATTGGGAGTCCGTCGGGGCCGCGGCGGGCGCTGGAGCGGCTGCCGGCGCCGCAGAGGCGCCGGGATCGGCCGGGGTCGAGGAGCCGTTCTCCGCGGCATCGGCGTCGAGCGCGAGGCCCCATTCGGCGGCCAACGCTGCCTGATCGACTTGCTCTTTCTGCGCCATGAAATTCCTAGACTGAATTCGAAGACTGAAGCGAACCGCTCGCCGTCACTGAACGACGATTTCCTTGAACAGCACCGCGTTGATGCGGCTCGGGGCGACCGCGACATTGACACGCCGCGTCAGCTCCTCGCGCAGCCGATAGAGGCCGGCGGAGCCATCGAGATCGGTCGGACGCAATTCGCGCAGATAAGTCTGAAACGCGTCCATGACGCGCGGCATGATCGGCTGGATCTGGGTGATCATGGTCTGGTCGGGCAGTTCAAGCACGACCTTCACCTTGAGATACTGGCTGCGCTCCGAGTTTGGGCTGGAAAGGTTGACCAGCACCTCGGGCAGATCGACGAACACGGCGGGCTTCACCGCGGGAACAGCCGCCTTCGCCTCGGCCTTGTGTCGCGCGACGAAGAACCAATAGGAGCCGCCACCGATGCCACCGAACGCGACCAGACCGCCAACCGCCATGATCAGAATCTTGGTCGACGGCAGCGGAATGCCGAACAGCTTCTTTTTCGATGCAGCTCCGCCCTCGCCTTCGGCCGAGGCGCCAGCTTCGGCGTCCAGCTCTTTGTCGTCGTCTTTTGCCATCGATTGCGACCTCAGATCGAGGCGCTCAGGGGCTGGCCAGCGGCGGAAGCACACTACAGGCCGCGGGCGCCGGTCCTGGGCGCCGCACACTGAAGTGACGGTAGGTCCGTATGGTTAACGGAACCTTTCCAGACGGCCTGAACCCGGAAGTTTTTGCCGGTTGAGCACGGCAAAGAGCGCTTTGTGCCGCCCCCTCCAGCACCACATTTTTCACTTAAGCCATTGATATAAATACATTTTCAAGTTTGGCACGGCCACTGCAAAGGATGGACCGAACCGCAGGCTTGGGAGAGCCAACGGTTCAACCGGTGAGTCACCGTCTGGGAGGACGGCGACCCATCGCGATCCGGGGAGCAGCCGATGGATAATGCCCTTCTTATTGGCCTGTCGCGGCAGACCGCGCTGCGGCGCGAGCTCGACATCGTCGCCAACAACATCGCCAACTTGAACACCACCGCGTTCAAGGCCGATGGCGCCGTGTTCTCGGAATATTTGCAGAACGGCGCGACCGGCGCGCAGTTCAACACACCCGACAAGCGCGTGAGCTTCGTGCAGGATCGCATGAGCTGGCACGACATGACTCAGGGCGCGCTCCAGAACACCGGCAGCCCGCTCGACGTCGCTATCGACGGTGACGCCTATTTCGTGGTGCAGACCGCGCGCGGCGAGCGCTACACCCGCAACGGCTCATTCCAGATCAACAGCACAGGCCAGCTCGTGACCAGCGCGGGCGACGTCGTGCTCGGCGACGCCGGCCCGGTCGTGTTCGCCAACACCGACCGCGGCATCACCATCAATCCGGATGGAACGATCCGCGTGCAAGAGGGCTTGAATGCCGTTGACGGCGGCCGCGGCAGGCTGCGTCTCGCCTCCTTCGCCAATCCGCAGTCGCTCAGGAAAGACGGCGCCAGCACCTTCGTGCCAGCCGAGGGCGTTCAGCCGCAACCACCGACCCAGAACGTGCGCCTCATCCAGGGATCGATCGAGAAATCGAACGTCCGTCCCGTGATCGAGATGACGCGCATGATCGAACTGTCCCGCGCCTACACCGAAGTCGCCGGCCTTCTGCAAACGCAATCCGACATGCGTCGCTCGGCGATCGAAAAGCTCGCCGACGTGCCGGCGTAATCTGAGGAGACATCGTCATGCGCGCGCTACACACCGCAGCGACAGGAATGATGGCCCAGGAACTCAACGTTCAGGTCATCTCGAACAACATCGCGAACATGCGCACGACCGGCTACAAGCGCCAGCGTGCGGAATTCCAGGATATGCTCTACGAGCAAATCCGCCGCGTCGGCACCCAGACCTCGGCGCAGGGCAACGTGCTGCCCGCCGGCGTCGAGCTCGGCTCGGGCGTCAAGACCGTCGGCACGCCGCGCATCATGACGCAGGGCACGCTGCTGCCGACGCAAAAGGATTTGGACGTTGCGATCCGCGGCGACGGCTTCTTTCGCGTGCTGCTGCCGGACGGCCGCACCGCCTACACCCGTGACGGCTCGTTCGAGCTCGACTCGCAAGGCCGCATTGTCACGGCACAGGGTTACGTCGTGCAGCCGGGCATCACCGTCCCGAACAACTCGAGCGGTCTCACGATCAACGCGCAAGGTCAGGTTTCGGTGATGCAGCCGGGACAGACCGCGCCGACGCAGGTGGGGCAATTGGAGCTTTCGCTCTTCGTCAACCGCGCCGGCCTGCAAGCCCTCGGTGACAACCTCTATCTCGAAACGCCAGCCTCCGGCACACCGCAAACCGGCCAGCCCGGCAACGACGCCTTCGGCAACCTGCAACAGGGCAACCTCGAACAGGCCAACGTCGAAGCGGTCAACGAAATCACCGATCTGATCGCGGCGCAGCGCGCCTACGAGATGAACGCCAAGGTCATCACCGCGGCCGATCAGATGCTCCAGTCCAGCTCGCAGATGATGCGCTGAGGCTTATCCATGATCCGCAAGCTCGCAACCCTCGCTCTCCTGCTCGCCTCGGCCGGTCACGCCGCGGCGCAAGCCGCCGACACGCCGAAGCTCCGGGAGCTCGTCACCGTCTCCGGCGACGTCGTGCGCATCGGCGATCTGGTGGAGAACGCCGGCCCCGCCGCCGGCGTCGCGGTGTTCCGCGCGCCGGACCTCGGCCAGACCGGCACCGTGTCGGTGGTTTCCGTCGTGAACGCGCTGCAGCCGCATGACATCGAAGGTCTCAACACGAACAGCCTCTCGGAAGTCGTGGTGACACGGCTCAGCCGCACCATCACCAGGAGCGACATCGAGGAGCGCATCGCGCGCGCGGTCGCGGGCCAGTACGGCTTCGGCGAGGCACGCAATCTTTCCGTCACCATCGACCGCGACGTGCGCACCATGCATGTCGAGCAGCAGGTGTCGTGGGATCTGACGGTCGCACGATTGCAGCTCGATCCGCGCTCCGGCCGTTTCGACATCTGGTTCGATCTCGCCGGCAGCGCTGCCGCGCGCCGTCTGCCGCTGCGCTTCACCGGCCACATCATGGAGATGGTCGAAGCCGTGACGCTGACACGCACCATCGGCCGCGGCGAGATCATCCGGCCCGCCGACGTTGCGGTCGAGCGCCGCCCCAAGGCCGAGGTCGCGAGCGACGTCGTCGTGCCGGAGCAAGCGATCGGATTCTCCACCCGCCGCGCGATGCGCGCCGGCATGGTGCTGCGCCCGAGCGATCTCATCAAGCTGGACGTGGTGAACCGCAACGAATCCGTCACCATCACCTACGACGCGCCCGGCATCGCGCTGACGCTGCGCGGAAAAGCCACCGAGCCGGGCGGCGTCGGCGACATCATCAACGTGCTCAACATGCAGTCGAACCGCACCGTGCAGGCCACCGTCGCAGGCCCCGGCCGCGTCATCATCGGCACGATCAAGCCGGTCGTCGCGCAAGCGCCGCAGCCGACCGCCGTCGCCGATGCGGCCGCGAGCGAGAAGTAAGCCGTCTATGAACAACGAACGTCAGCGTCGGAATGTGAGCGTCATGAATAAGCTGTCCCGTCTTTCGTCACTTGTCTCGGTCACGGTCTGCGCCTCGATGCTGGGGGGCTGCGCTGCGCTCGAACGGCTCGGCGCGATCGGCGAGAAGCCCGCGCTGTCGTCGATCGACAATCCGACCACGCAGCCCGGCTACAAGCCGGTGCAGATGCCGATGCCGACGCCGCAGCCCGCGTCCTACAGCCCCAACTCGCTGTGGCGGAACGGCTCGCGCGCCTTCTTCAAGGATCAGCGCGCCCATCAGGTCGGCGACATCCTGACCATCACGGTCAACCTGAACGACAAGGCGAACATCGCCAACGAAACTCAGCGCAGCCGCCAGAACAAGGAAGACTCCGGCATCGACAACTTCTTCGGCAAAAGCAAGGTTCCGGTCATGAACGCGGCGGTGCCGACGCGGATCTTCACCGCCGACTCGAACGCCTCGAGCGACGGCAAGGGCTCGATCAATCGCAACGAACAACTGCTCACCAACGTCGCCGCTGTCATCACTCAGGTGCTGCCGAACGGCAACATGGTGATCGAGGGCAAGCAGGAGATCCGCGTCAACTTCGAGGTGCGCGAGCTGATCATCGGCGGCATCGTGCGACCGGAAGACATCGCCAGCGATAACACGCTCGACTCCTCCAAGATCGCGGAAGCGCGCATCGCCTACGGCGGCCGCGGCCAGATCACCGATGTGCAACAGCCGCGTTACGGCCAGCAGGTTCTCGACGTGTTGCTCCCGTTCTAGCTAGTGTCCCGAACCCGAAGTTCGCACGGATGCGCAGCGAACAGGTTTGCGAACTTCGGGTTCAAAGGGACACTAGAGTCATAGCGTTGCTAGTGTCGCTTTAATTCGGAAGTTCGCTTCGATCATTGCTGAGAATTCAAGCGAACTTCCGAATTGCGACACTAGCCGTTTCGTAGAGCTCCCACGCCGTTCGGTCGCGAACGGACGGCGTTAACCGCGGCCTCCGGCAGCTCCCCGCCGGAGGCCGCTTTTATTTTCTCGTGCGGCGAAATGAAAAGAGCGGCGCCGTTTCCGGACGCCGCTCTGAAAATTCGATGCCTTCTGGTGTCCCGAACCCGAAGTTCGCTTCAGAGCGCGCTGCGAATTCAAGCGAACTTCCGAATCGCGACACCAGCGACCGAAGATCAGTCGTCGCGATAAACCCGCTCGCGGCGCTCGTGGCGCTCCTGCGCCTCGACCGACAATGTCGCGATTGGCCGCGCTTCGAGCCGCTTGAGCCCGATCGGCTCGCCGGTCTCTTCGCAGTAGCCGTAGGTCCCGTCGTCGAGCCGGGTCAGCGCCGCATCGATCTTGTTGATCAGCTTGCGCTGGCGATCCCGCGCCCGCAGCTCAATCGCGCGATCGGTTTCAGAGGATGCGCGATCGGCCAGATCCGGGTGGTTCTGATTCTCGTCCTGCAGGTGCTGCAGGGTCTCCTTGGCCTCTTTCAGGATGTCTTCCCGCCATGTCAGAAGCCGCTCGCGGAAGTACTCCCGCTGGCGCTCATTCATGAAAGGCTCTTTGTCGGAGGGACGATATTTATCGTCTTTTTTCGCCCTCTCCAGGACCGTAACGCCACCGGTGCTATGGACACCGTTACTGCCGTTCTTAGTCTTCATTAGCTACCCCACCGAAACTAACGGCGAGCCTCCCGCCCGCGGGGCGAGCTTATAGGCGCAAGCAAGGGGTACCTACAAGCGCGGAATGAAGGCAGTGTGACTCGTTGGGAAAATGAGAAAAAACGCCCAGGAACCGCGACTTAGCCGTGGGCGGTTTCGGGCGGGACTTCGCCGCTAAAGGCCGCTATTTCGCGCCTTCCCTGGGGGTCATTTTGGCGATCTCGACCTGCAACCGGAGGTCGATCTCGCTCATGATGCCATCGAGCCCCGGGTCGCCGGAGGCGTCCTGAAGGTCGGTGGCGGCCGACTTCAGGCGGGCCAGAGTGGACGGGCCGATGTCCCCACCCAGCAGTTCGGCCTTGAGGCTGTCGAGAACGTCGAGGGCGTTGCGGCCCCGCTTGACCGCCCGCTTCCTCTGCTCGCCGACCTGGTCCTCGCCCTGAAGCGCCATCAGCGCGTCGATGCCGCCAATGGTGCGGAGCGAGGCGGCCGGCGCCGAAGCGCGCGATTCCTCCTGCTCGGACACCGAGAATCCGCTCGAGGAGGAACGTTTGGCTGTGGCCGAAGAGGTGGAAACCCGTGCGGTGGCGTTTGGTCCGGCGATGCGCATAGCGGGTGCTTTGGCGTTGCTGAGGGGTCCAGGGACCGGGGTGCCGCACTACCGCCCGGATCGCCGCAAAGGTGGCTTGGTATGGTTAATCCTAGGTAAATTTCCGTATGTCGCCCGGCAAAAACTGCCGAACGACCGGCAGGAACGTCGCCCTGCCCCACCGGGCAAAAACAAAATCTATAGCGATTTCAGACTCTTGCTTGTTGGCACGGCTCTCGCAAGACGGTTGGCTGGTCCGAGCTCATTTGGGGAGCAAGTGATGACGAGGACGTTGACCTACGCGTATGCCGCCATCCTCGCGGCAACATTCCTTATTGGGACCGAGATGACGGTCCTGGGCGCCGACGTGCCAACGGGCACGGACGTCGCGTATTCGCGCGCCGACAACCCGCGTCCGGGCGTCGCGACCTCGCGCATCAAAGACCTCGCGAACATCGAGGGCGTGCGCCAGAATCAGTTGATTGGTTATGGCCTCGTGGTCGGCCTCAACGGCACCGGCGACTCGCTCACCAACATCCCCTTCACCCGCCAGTCGCTGCAAGCGATGTTGGAACGCCTGGGCGTCAACATCCGCGGCCAGACGCTGAAAACCGGCAACGTCGCCGCGGTGATGGTCACCGCGAACCTGCCGGCGTTCGGCACGCAGGGCACCCGCATCGACGTCACCGTCTCCGCCCTCGGCGACGCCAAGAGCCTCAACGGCGGCACACTGCTGGTCACGCCGCTGCTCGGCGCCGACGGCAACGTCTATGCGGTGAGCCAGGGCTCACTCGCGATCGCGGGCTTCTCCGCCGAAGGCGACGCGGCGAAGATCACGCGCGGCGTGCCGACCGTCGGCCGCATCTCCAACGGCGCCATCATCGAGCGCGAGATCGACTTCGCGCTGAACCGGCTCAATCAGGTGCGGCTGGCGATGCGCAACCCCGACTTCACGACCGCCAAGCGCGTCGCCGCGGCGATCAACGACTTCATCGGCATCAACACCGCCGAGCCGCTCGACAGCGCGACCGTCGTGGTGAACGTGCCGCAGCAATACCACGGCAGCGTGGTGGCGCTGCTCACCGAGATCGAGCAGCTTCAGATCGAGCCGGATCTTCCCGCGAAGATCGTCGTCGACGAACGCTCCGGCATCATCGTGATGGGCCGCGACGTGCGCGTGTCGATGGTCGCGGTCGCGCAGGGCAATCTCACGGTCACGATCTCCGAGGCGCCGCAGGTGAGCCAGCCCGCCCCGTTCTCGAACGGCCAGACCCGCGTCGTGCCCCGCACCCGCGTCGGTGTGCAGGAGGACGGCAAGAAGCTCGCTGTGGTTCGCGAGGGCATCTCGCTGCAACAGCTCGTCGACGGCCTGAACGCGCTCGGCATCGGCCCGCGCGACATGATCGCGATCCTGCAAGCGATCAAGGCCGCGGGCGCGATCCAAGCCGACATCGAGGTGATGTGATGGCAGCCGGACTCACCAGCACCCTCGCGTCGATCTCGGCGCCGGCGTTGTCGCAGACCGCGAACGCGATGATGCTGTCGAACAAGGATGCGCGCGCAGCTCTCAACGCAGCGAAGGCGAAGCAGAGCTCGCAGGATTTCGAACAGGTGTTCGTCAATCAGATGTTCCAGCACATGTTCAACGGCGTCGGCGAAGGCCCCTTCAGCGGCGGCCCCGGCGCCCACGTCTGGCGCTCATTCCTCACCGACGAATATTCCAAGTCGTTCGTGAAGAAGGGCGGCATCGGCATTGCCGCCGTGGTCGAGCGCGAGCTGCTGGCGCAGCAGGAGGTCCGATGAACCCCGCAATGCAACAAGTCGAAGCGCAGTCCGCACCGCGCGCGGTGTCGAGCGCGGCCGAAGCAGAGCTCCTCATCAAGCATCTGCTCGACGTGATGGATGCACTCCTCGAAACCGTCGAGGAGGAAACCCGGCTGGTGCGCGAAGGCAAGCTCCGCGACGCCAGCCAGCTCGAGCCGACGAAGGCCGAGCTGTCGCGCCTCTACACGGTCGACACCATCCGCATCAAGGCGAGCAAGCCCTTCATTGCGAAGGCCACGCCGGAGGCTCTGAAAGACCTGCGCCAACGCCACAACGTGTTTCAGGCGGTGTTGCAGATGAATCTGACGGTGCTCGCAACCGCCCATGCGGTCGCGGAAGGCATCATGCGCGGCGCCGCCGACGAATTGGCGCGCAAGGCGCAGCCCGCGGGTTATGGCGCGACCGGCCGCGCCGTCACGCCGCCGAAGGGCGTATCGCAACCGTTAACCGTCAGCCGGTCGCTTTAAAGCGCGATCAGTCAAACTTTAGGAATTGTTTTGAAGCGCGCTTTAGAGGTGATGTTGGAAATAGCGTTCACGTCGGAATGACCGCGGCCATGACGGCCGCCGTGAGGCCGAAATGGACAGTGGCTATTCGATCCGGGCGGCGCGGCCGATTTACAAGCCGCGAGACCCCGTGGCAGTACGCGGCGCAGCCGCGACCGAACTGGATACGTCGAAGACCGTGGGCGCGACCGGCCGCGAGGCCGGCCAGGAGCAGCGCGACCCGCGCGAGAACCATCCGCAGCAGGACCAGGCCAAGGAGCCGGCGCGCGACCAGACCCCGCAGGATGTCGTCGCCGATCCGGCCAGCCGCGAGGTGATCTACCGCGAGCGCGACGTGCGCGCGAACAACGGCGAGCATCCGGACCACGCGCTGCTGCGCCAGCGCGCCTACCGCCTGCCCTACGCAAATAGCGCCGAAGCGCCGGTCCAGCCGAACGATCCTCACGCCGACTTCAAGGCCTGAACCGGCGGCATCCCCGCCTGGACTTCACGCAGGCCCCCCGCGCGGGACGTTGCACGCGCGCCGCAAGCAAGCGCCGACAGAAAATCTTTTGGTGCGGCGTCATGTCCGTTTCCACGCTTCCATCGCCGCCCGAAAACGCGCCGGCGCGACTCGCGCGAGCGCGTGATTTACCTTGTTTGTCCACGCGTTGCGCGTGCGCTCATGGTTAGCGGCCGATGACGGGATTTGTGACAAGTTCGGTCACACCGTTGAGCCGGTATTAACTCGTTAACCATGTTTTTTTACGGGCCATTACCGTCAACATGAGATGAAGCCCTTCGATCCGGTGGGGATCGTCACGTGTGTAGTCCCACGAATGCGGGATAAGGAACCAGAAGGGTAACTCTAATGGCTGGCGATATCGTTCTTTCAGCGGGCGTCCGTTCGAACCTTCTGCAGTTGCAGAAGACCTCGGAGCTCATCACCTCGACCCAGAGCAAGCTGGCGACCGGTAAGCGCGTCAACACCGCGCTCGACAATCCGATCAACTACTTCACCGCCGCGGGCCTTCAGAACCGCGCCGGCGACTTGGGCAACCTGCTCGACTCGATGTCCACGGGCATCAACACCATTCAGGCCGCCAACAACGGCATCACGGCGATCACCAAGCTGGTGCAATCCGCCCAGGCGCTCGCCTCTCAGGCGATGCAGACCTCGGACACCACGATCCGCGGCGGCCTCGCGACGCAGTTCGACGCGATCCGCACGCAGATCACCCAGCTCGCCGCCGACGCCGGCTTCAACGGCATCAACCTGCTCGACAGCGGCACCAGCGCCAACCTGACCGTGACGTTGAACGAAGGCGGCACCTCGTCGGTGACCATCAACGCCGTTGACTTCAGCGCCACCGGCCTGTCGATCGCGACGTCCGCCAACTCTTGGGCGACGTCCGGCGACATCACCGCGGCCTCGACCGACCTGACCGGCGCGCTCTCGACGCTGCGTTCGCAGTCGCAGGCCTTCGGCTCCAACCTCTCGACCGTGCAGATCCGCCAGGACTTCACCAAGGCGATGATCAAC
>BFBZ01000040.1_pt47 | contig 16567 bp, 6 predicted proteins | sample 1888401 | NCBI WGS metagenome assembly BFBZ01 (sample SAMD00112614, study PRJDB3348) | symbiont metagenome | host: Chara braunii | reverse complement strand
CGATGTCCGAGGTGAGCGGCGCGTCGAGGCCAAGATGGTAGGTGGCGTGATCGCCGACGATGTTCACCACGCCGGACGAGGCCTTCTTCGCGTTGTGCAGGTTCGCCAGACCGTTCGCGAGGCCGGGCCCCAGATGCAGCAGCGTGGAGGCCGGCCGGCGTGCGATCCGGTAGTAGCCATCGGCCGCTCCCGTCACGACCCCCTCGAACAGGCCCAGCACGCAACGCATGCCGGGCACCTGGTCGAGCGCCGCAACGAAATGCATCTCCGACGTCCCCGGATTGGTGAAGCAGACGTCCACGCCGCCCGCGAGCAGGGTCCTGACCAGGCTTTCGGCACCATTCATGGGCTGGCTCATTTGAGGGCATCTCTCCGTCGGCGGCGCGCGTACGGCAAAGCGCGGACATTCCGTGTGGCAGGCCGGACACTCTAACCGCATCGCCCGGCAGTGCCAAACGCACCCCGAATAACCGGATTCCGCAGCCGAGGTGCAGGATCGGGTCAATTACTTTACGCTTGAAGGACCTCCGCGCCCCGGCCTCGCGGAGCGGATCAAGATGTCACCCAGGAGACACCAATTATCGCGGCCCATTGAATTCAAGCCATTTAAATTCTGAACGATAAAAGTCAGGTTTTGCGAAATAGTCCGTACATTTAAATGGGAGACCAAAACGGTGCTCTTGGCAATCAACCCATCTCGCCCCGGAGAAAATGCCAGGACAAAGAAGGGACACCGCAGCACCATAAGCGCCGAGTTAATGTGGAGCGCCGCGTACAGCGATATTTTTCACTTTCGTGTGAAGCAAGAAACATAATATTTTGCGGGAAAGGCGTCCGGTGGGACTAATACTCGTTGATACGGATCAACGCGAATGAGTAATACAAGTAGCATGCCTCCACAATCGGCCGCCAGCGTGCTCGCATCTGGCACAGCGGACGGTCAGCAGGTCGGTTTGCAAAAGGAATATTTGAATGCGGCACGCATCGCCGACCGTACGCCAGCAAGGGCCATCGCCTGACGTTTCTCAGGCGACGGCGGGCGTGGCGACAAGACCAAGGGAAGGCAACATGTCGGGGAAGCTTCTGAACTCTGAGCCGCTGTACGTGCAGCTGCGTGTGGCGCTCTCCCGCCGCATCGCCAGCGGCGACTGGAAGCCCGGAGAGACCATCCCCAACGAGCTCGACCTCGCCAAGGAGTACGGCCTCAGTGCCGGCACCGTGCGCAAGGCGCTCGAYTGGATGGAGGAGGCGAAGCTGATCTCGCGCCAACAGGGCCGCGGCACCTTCGTCACCGACCCCGCCTCGAAGGAGTCGACGCGCCGCTTCAACCGGCTGCGCGACGCATCGGGCGCCATCCTCCGCGTGGACGCGCACATGATCGCCATCTCGACCTCCCCGGCGAGCAAGACGGAAGCCGCCCGCCTCGACATGGGGCCCGAGCAGCGTGTCACCCGCATGAGCAAGCTCGCCTCGGCCCAGGGACGGCCGATCTTGTTCGAGCAGATCGCCGTGCCGACCGACCTGTTTCCCATGCTCGCGGGCAGCGAGGGTGCGGAGTCGCCCTGCTATGACCTGCTCGAGTTCGCCCAGCGCAGCGGCGTCCTGATCGGCCGGGGCGATGAGCGCATCTCGATCGGCGTGGCGGAAGGCGAAGTGGCCTCGCATCTGGGCGTCAGCCCGGGCACCCCGCTGCTCGTTCTCGACCGCACCATCCGCACGATCGAGAACCGCCCGGCCGAATGGCGCGTCGCCTGGTGCAACCTGGGCCCCCACCATTACCTGGCGGAACTGAGCTGACGCCGTAACGATGGCGGCCTAGCCCAACGCCGTCGCGTTTCTTTAACCATTCCCGCGCTTGTTWCTCGCACTAGCGCGATGATTTTCATGCGTGTTTCAGCGGAAACAGCTTCCGCGCAAGACCTCAGGCAAGGTGCCTCCACGACTTGGACGACGGGCCGCACAAGGCGGCACCCGACAGGACTGGAGGACGTAATGTTCCACTCTTTGAAACGCGCGGCCATTCACCGCCACGGCCTTTTCGCCCTCGTCGGCGTGGGTGTGCTGACCGCACTTTCAGCCGAAGCCGGCGCGGTCGACGCGCGCGTGCGGGCTGCCTGCACCGGCGATTACCTRGCCTACTGCAGCCAGCACGATCCCGACGGGCCCGGCGTGCGCAAGTGCATGCGCGCCAACGGCCTGAAACTCTCCAAGGGATGCATCGCGGCCCTCGTCGCCACGGGCGAGGTCTCCAAGACCGAGGTGGCACGCCGCAGTGAGCCCGCGAAGTAGCGTGCAAAGAGAAAGGCCCGGAGCATGCCCCGGGCCTTCCAATGTCCTGATCTCGACGCGAGCCTCAGTCGTCGCTGTAGTCGCGCATCTGACGGCCGCCACGACGGGCGGAACGGGAGTACTGGGCGTAGCGGACGCGCGCAACGGGAGCATCGTTCTCCGCCTCTTCCATGTACACGCGGCCCCTGCGCCGCGGACGCGGCGTCTCGTCATCGTCGGCCTGGTAGGAGGGACGCGGCCGGTATTGCGCCTGCCGGTACTGCACCTTGCGCGCCTGCACCGCCACGGGCTTCGCGACCGCCGACACCTTCTGCACCACGGGTGCCGCCGGCGCCGTCACGACCGGGGCGACCGACGGCTTGTTCACCGCGACGTTCTGAGCCGCGACGACCGGCGCCGTGACCGCAGGCGGCGTCGCCATGCTCACGAGGGTGCCGTTCTCCGGCAGCCTGTAGCCGGCGATGCTGCCCATGCCCTTGCCGACGTCACCCGGCTTGCCGAAGTGCGCGTAGCCCGCAAAGAGACCCTTCTCCCAATTGCCGGCCGCCGTCCACGGCGTCGGCTCGAGATCGTAGTGCATCTCGTCGTTGGCGTAGCGGCCACCGAAGTATCCGCCCCAGCGACCCTGGTTGCGATAGGCCGGGAAGTCACGATCCTGGATGTGCTTCACCATCTGCATGAAGGTCTGGTAGGGCTCGAAGTTCTGGCGGCACTGGAAATTGCACAGCCGCTCGCCCTTCGGATTGACCAGCCACACGTCGACGGCGAGAGCGCCGCCGGTTTTGTCGCGCTTGCCGTGCGGCCCGTTCCACACGCCCGGCGCATCGCGCAGCGCGTTCATGAACTCGAGCTGCCAGCCCTCGGGCAAATAGCGGCTCGCTTCCACCATGCTGTGCTTGATGACGGGATGCAGCCCGCGCGGGAATGCGCCTTTCACCTTCGTCGGCGGAAGCATCTTCGCCTCGGGTGCAACGCCCTCGGGCATCTTCTCTGGCGAGATCGCAGGCGCAGGCACCGTCGGCAACGCGTTCGTGATCGTGTCGGACGGCACGGCCACAAAATGCGTGAACGGAACGAGCTGCCGCGCGTTTTGCTGGGGAAGGACGGCAGGTCCCGTTTCGCTTCTGGGCGAAGAGGCGAGGCTCGGCACGAGCATCGCGAGGCACAAGGCTGAGGCAGTGGCAGCGGACCATGCTGTGGTCCGCAGGCTGATCGAGAAGTTGAAGGGTTTGCTTGTGCCCTTCCCTCTGGCTCCATCCGGTCTGGAAAGTATCGGCATGTGGGTACTCCTTTGTACAAAGCCGCTGTGGTCGTGGCGTGCGACCGCTGTCGTGTCCTTTTGGTTTTGGTCGTGCGGTGATGGTGGTGGGTGGGATGCGAGGCATGCGGGTGTCGCTCTGCCGCGCGCGACGGAAYGAAAAAGTGTGCGGGGTGTGCGGGCCTCCTTGCGACGTGCGGCCCCTCGAAGGGGCGTTGCGGGAGAAGCCGGAACCAACGCTGCGCGCGAGAACGACCGGGTGGTCGCGGTGCCCCGATCACGCGATGCGYTTCTCGGAGCGGCAGAGGCGGGCAGGAACCGCGGACTGAAGTGTCAGCGTTGGCAGGCAGGTGAGGGACAGGCGTGCCGGGGTTTGCCGGCGGCGCGAAGTTGCACGCACAATTGAGGCAAAAACGTGTGCGCGTCTAGAGCTTTACGGGCACACTTTAAGCTCACTTTTCATGTCTGTTCGTATCATGTGACCACGTCCGTACGCGTTCGGCACACGCGATGCGTGATACGCAGGTGACACTCTCAAGCAGCGATGGAAAATTGCCCCGTCAGGCTGTGGAAAACCTGCGGACAACCGAATGGCGCGCACAAGAGATGCGCGTCTGGACGGAAGGTCGGTTACGCGTCGTAACGACATTCAGGTGACGCGCGTGTGCGTTCAGAAGTGCGCGCGCCGTCGCTCGCGAGCCGGGTGCTCGCGATCAACCCGCGATCTTGGAGAAGTCCGCAACCGTCAGCGTCGCGGAACGGATCTCGGCGAGCAGCGCGAGCCGGTTCGCGCGCAGCGCCTTGTCGTCCGCGTTGACGATCACCGCGTCGAAGAACGCATCGACCGGCGCGCGCAACTCCGCGAGGGCGCGCATCGCGCCGGCGAAGTTTTCGACGTTGATCGCAGCGACGGTGTCGGCCGCCACCTTCTGGATCGCCGCGTGCAGCGCTTTTTCCTGCGGCAGCTGCAGGAGTTTCCCATCGGCCTTGGCTGCCGCGTAGCTGGTCTTGTCCTTCTTCTCCTCGTCACGAAGGATGTTCGTCGCGCGCTTCACGCCGGCGAGCAGCACCGTGCCGTCATCCGTCTTCAGGAACTCGCCGAGCGCCTCGACGCGCTTCACGATCAGCGCGAGGTCGTCCTGCCCGCCAAGCGAAAACACCGCATCGATCAGATCGTGCCGCGCACCCTTGTCGCGCAGGTACACCTTCAGCCGATCGGCGAAGAAGGAGAGGCTGTCTCTTATACACATCTAGATGTGTATAAGAGACAGGCATCGACCGGCGCGCGCAACTCCGCGAGGGCGCGCATCGCGCCGGCGAAGTTTTCGACGTTGATCGCAGCGACGGTGTCGGCCGCCACCTTCTGGATCGCCGCGTGCAGCGCTTTTTCCTGCGGCAGCTGCAGGAGTTTCCCATCGGCCTTGGCTGCCGCGTAGCTGGTCTTGTCCTTCTTCTCCTCGTCACGAAGGATGTTCGTCGCGCGCTTCACGCCGGCGAGCAGCACCGTGCCGTCATCCGTCTTCAGGAACTCGCCGAGCGCCTCGACGCGCTTCACGATCAGCGCGAGGTCGTCCTGCCCGCCAAGCGAAAACACCGCATCGATCAGATCGTGCCGCGCACCCTTGTCGCGCAGGTACACCTTCAGCCGATCGGCGAAGAAGGAGAGGCTGTCTCTTATACACATCTAGATGTGTATAAGAGACAGGCATCGACCGGCGCGCGCAACTCCGCGAGGGCGCGCATCGCGCCGGCGAAGTTTTCGACGTTGATCGCAGCGACGGTGTCGGCCGCCACCTTCTGGATCGCCGCGTGCAGCGCTTTTTCCTGCGGCAGCTGCAGGAGTTTCCCATCGGCCTTGGCTGCCGCGTAGCTGGTCTTGTCCTTCTTCTCCTCGTCACGAAGGATGTTCGTCGCGCGCTTCACGCCGGCGAGCAGCACCGTGCCGTCATCCGTCTTCAGGAACTCGCCGAGCGCCTCGACGCGCTTCACGATCAGCGCGAGGTCGTCCTGCCCGCCAAGCGAAAACACCGCATCGATCAGATCGTGCCGCGCACCCTTGTCGCGCAGGTACACCTTCAGCCGATCGGCGAAGAAGGAGAGGCTGTCTCTTATACACATCTAGATGTGTATAAGAGACAGGCATCGACCGGCGCGCGCAACTCCGCGAGGGCGCGCATCGCGCCGGCGAAGTTTTCGACGTTGATCGCAGCGACGGTGTCGGCCGCCACCTTCTGGATCGCCGCGTGCAGCGCTTTTTCCTGCGGCAGCTGCAGGAGTTTCCCATCGGCCTTGGCTGCCGCGTAGCTGGTCTTGTCCTTCTTCTCCTCGTCACGAAGGATGTTCGTCGCGCGCTTCACGCCGGCGAGCAGCACCGTGCCGTCATCCGTCTTCAGGAACTCGCCGAGCGCCTCGACGCGCTTCACGATCAGCGCGAGGTCGTCCTGCCCGCCAAGCGAAAACACCGCATCGATCAGATCGTGCCGCGCACCCTTGTCGCGCAGGTACACCTTCAGCCGATCGGCGAAGAAGGAGAGGCTGTCTCTTATACACATCTAGATGTGTATAAGAGACAGGCATCGACCGGCGCGCGCAACTCCGCGAGGGCGCGCATCGCGCCGGCGAAGTTTTCGACGTTGATCGCAGCGACGGTGTCGGCCGCCACCTTCTGGATCGCCGCGTGCAGCGCTTTTTCCTGCGGCAGCTGCAGGAGTTTCCCATCGGCCTTGGCTGCCGCGTAGCTGGTCTTGTCCTTCTTCTCCTCGTCACGAAGGATGTTCGTCGCGCGCTTCACGCCGGCGAGCAGCACCGTGCCGTCATCCGTCTTCAGGAACTCGCCGAGCGCCTCGACGCGCTTCACGATCAGCGCGAGGTCGTCCTGCCCGCCAAGCGAAAACACCGCATCGATCAGATCGTGCCGCGCACCCTTGTCGCGCAGGTACACCTTCAGCCGATCGGCGAAGAAGGAGAGGCTGTCTCTTATACACATCTAGATGTGTATAAGAGACAGGCATCGACCGGCGCGCGCAACTCCGCGAGGGCGCGCATCGCGCCGGCGAAGTTTTCGACGTTGATCGCAGCGACGGTGTCGGCCGCCACCTTCTGGATCGCCGCGTGCAGCGCTTTTTCCTGCGGCAGCTGCAGGAGTTTCCCATCGGCCTTGGCTGCCGCGTAGCTGGTCTTGTCCTTCTTCTCCTCGTCACGAAGGATGTTCGTCGCGCGCTTCACGCCGGCGAGCAGCACCGTGCCGTCATCCGTCTTCAGGAACTCGCCGAGCGCCTCGACGCGCTTCACGATCAGCGCGAGGTCGTCCTGCCCGCCAAGCGAAAACACCGCATCGATCAGATCGTGCCGCGCACCCTTGTCGCGCAGGTACACCTTCAGCCGATCGGCGAAGAAGGAGAGGCTGTCTCTTATACACATCTAGATGTGTATAAGAGACAGGCATCGACCGGCGCGCGCAACTCCGCGAGGGCGCGCATCGCGCCGGCGAAGTTTTCGACGTTGATCGCAGCGACGGTGTCGGCCGCCACCTTCTGGATCGCCGCGTGCAGCGCTTTTTCCTGCGGCAGCTGCAGGAGTTTCCCATCGGCCTTGGCTGCCGCGTAGCTGGTCTTGTCCTTCTTCTCCTCGTCACGAAGGATGTTCGTCGCGCGCTTCACGCCGGCGAGCAGCACCGTGCCGTCATCCGTCTTCAGGAACTCGCCGAGCGCCTCGACGCGCTTCACGATCAGCGCGAGGTCGTCCTGCCCGCCAAGCGAAAACACCGCATCGATCAGATCGTGCCGCGCACCCTTGTCGCGCAGGTACACCTTCAGCCGATCGGCGAAGAAGGAGAGGCTGTCTCTTATACACATCTAGATGTGTATAAGAGACAGGCATCGACCGGCGCGCGCAACTCCGCGAGGGCGCGCATCGCGCCGGCGAAGTTTTCGACGTTGATCGCAGCGACGGTGTCGGCCGCCACCTTCTGGATCGCCGCGTGCAGCGCTTTTTCCTGCGGCAGCTGCAGGAGTTTCCCATCGGCCTTGGCTGCCGCGTAGCTGGTCTTGTCCTTCTTCTCCTCGTCACGAAGGATGTTCGTCGCGCGCTTCACGCCGGCGAGCAGCACCGTGCCGTCATCCGTCTTCAGGAACTCGCCGAGCGCCTCGACGCGCTTCACGATCAGCGCGAGGTCGTCCTGCCCGCCAAGCGAAAACACCGCATCGATCAGATCGTGCCGCGCACCCTTGTCGCGCAGGTACACCTTCAGCCGATCGGCGAAGAAGGAGAGGCTGTCTCTTATACACATCTAGATGTGTATAAGAGACAGGCATCGACCGGCGCGCGCAACTCCGCGAGGGCGCGCATCGCGCCGGCGAAGTTTTCGACGTTGATCGCAGCGACGGTGTCGGCCGCCACCTTCTGGATCGCCGCGTGCAGCGCTTTTTCCTGCGGCAGCTGCAGGAGTTTCCCATCGGCCTTGGCTGCCGCGTAGCTGGTCTTGTCCTTCTTCTCCTCGTCACGAAGGATGTTCGTCGCGCGCTTCACGCCGGCGAGCAGCACCGTGCCGTCATCCGTCTTCAGGAACTCGCCGAGCGCCTCGACGCGCTTCACGATCAGCGCGAGGTCGTCCTGCCCGCCAAGCGAAAACACCGCATCGATCAGATCGTGCCGCGCACCCTTGTCGCGCAGGTACACCTTCAGCCGATCGGCGAAGAAGGAGAGGCTGTCTCTTATACACATCTAGATGTGTATAAGAGACAGGCATCGACCGGCGCGCGCAACTCCGCGAGGGCGCGCATCGCGCCGGCGAAGTTTTCGACGTTGATCGCAGCGACGGTGTCGGCCGCCACCTTCTGGATCGCCGCGTGCAGCGCTTTTTCCTGCGGCAGCTGCAGGAGTTTCCCATCGGCCTTGGCTGCCGCGTAGCTGGTCTTGTCCTTCTTCTCCTCGTCACGAAGGATGTTCGTCGCGCGCTTCACGCCGGCGAGCAGCACCGTGCCGTCATCCGTCTTCAGGAACTCGCCGAGCGCCTCGACGCGCTTCACGATCAGCGCGAGGTCGTCCTGCCCGCCAAGCGAAAACACCGCATCGATCAGATCGTGCCGCGCACCCTTGTCGCGCAGGTACACCTTCAGCCGATCGGCGAAGAAGGAGAGGCTGTCTCTTATACACATCTAGATGTGTATAAGAGACAGGCATCGACCGGCGCGCGCAACTCCGCGAGGGCGCGCATCGCGCCGGCGAAGTTTTCGACGTTGATCGCAGCGACGGTGTCGGCCGCCACCTTCTGGATCGCCGCGTGCAGCGCTTTTTCCTGCGGCAGCTGCAGGAGTTTCCCATCGGCCTTGGCTGCCGCGTAGCTGGTCTTGTCCTTCTTCTCCTCGTCACGAAGGATGTTCGTCGCGCGCTTCACGCCGGCGAGCAGCACCGTGCCGTCATCCGTCTTCAGGAACTCGCCGAGCGCCTCGACGCGCTTCACGATCAGCGCGAGGTCGTCCTGCCCGCCAAGCGAAAACACCGCATCGATCAGATCGTGCCGCGCACCCTTGTCGCGCAGGTACACCTTCAGCCGATCGGCGAAGAAGGAGAGGCTGTCTCTTATACACATCTAGATGTGTATAAGAGACAGGCATCGACCGGCGCGCGCAACTCCGCGAGGGCGCGCATCGCGCCGGCGAAGTTTTCGACGTTGATCGCAGCGACGGTGTCGGCCGCCACCTTCTGGATCGCCGCGTGCAGCGCTTTTTCCTGCGGCAGCTGCAGGAGTTTCCCATCGGCCTTGGCTGCCGCGTAGCTGGTCTTGTCCTTCTTCTCCTCGTCACGAAGGATGTTCGTCGCGCGCTTCACGCCGGCGAGCAGCACCGTGCCGTCATCCGTCTTCAGGAACTCGCCGAGCGCCTCGACGCGCTTCACGATCAGCGCGAGGTCGTCCTGCCCGCCAAGCGAAAACACCGCATCGATCAGATCGTGCCGCGCACCCTTGTCGCGCAGGTACACCTTCAGCCGATCGGCGAAGAAGGAGAGGCTGTCTCTTATACACATCTAGATGTGTATAAGAGACAGGCATCGACCGGCGCGCGCAACTCCGCGAGGGCGCGCATCGCGCCGGCGAAGTTTTCGACGTTGATCGCAGCGACGGTGTCGGCCGCCACCTTCTGGATCGCCGCGTGCAGCGCTTTTTCCTGCGGCAGCTGCAGGAGTTTCCCATCGGCCTTGGCTGCCGCGTAGCTGGTCTTGTCCTTCTTCTCCTCGTCACGAAGGATGTTCGTCGCGCGCTTCACGCCGGCGAGCAGCACCGTGCCGTCATCCGTCTTCAGGAACTCGCCGAGCGCCTCGACGCGCTTCACGATCAGCGCGAGGTCGTCCTGCCCGCCAAGCGAAAACACCGCATCGATCAGATCGTGCCGCGCACCCTTGTCGCGCAGGTACACCTTCAGCCGATCGGCGAAGAAGGAGAGGCTGTCTCTTATACACATCTAGATGTGTATAAGAGACAGGCATCGACCGGCGCGCGCAACTCCGCGAGGGCGCGCATCGCGCCGGCGAAGTTTTCGACGTTGATCGCAGCGACGGTGTCGGCCGCCACCTTCTGGATCGCCGCGTGCAGCGCTTTTTCCTGCGGCAGCTGCAGGAGTTTCCCATCGGCCTTGGCTGCCGCGTAGCTGGTCTTGTCCTTCTTCTCCTCGTCACGAAGGATGTTCGTCGCGCGCTTCACGCCGGCGAGCAGCACCGTGCCGTCATCCGTCTTCAGGAACTCGCCGAGCGCCTCGACGCGCTTCACGATCAGCGCGAGGTCGTCCTGCCCGCCAAGCGAAAACACCGCATCGATCAGATCGTGCCGCGCACCCTTGTCGCGCAGGTACACCTTCAGCCGATCGGCGAAGAAGGAGAGGCTGTCTCTTATACACATCTAGATGTGTATAAGAGACAGGCATCGACCGGCGCGCGCAACTCCGCGAGGGCGCGCATCGCGCCGGCGAAGTTTTCGACGTTGATCGCAGCGACGGTGTCGGCCGCCACCTTCTGGATCGCCGCGTGCAGCGCTTTTTCCTGCGGCAGCTGCAGGAGTTTCCCATCGGCCTTGGCTGCCGCGTAGCTGGTCTTGTCCTTCTTCTCCTCGTCACGAAGGATGTTCGTCGCGCGCTTCACGCCGGCGAGCAGCACCGTGCCGTCATCCGTCTTCAGGAACTCGCCGAGCGCCTCGACGCGCTTCACGATCAGCGCGAGGTCGTCCTGCCCGCCAAGCGAAAACACCGCATCGATCAGATCGTGCCGCGCACCCTTGTCGCGCAGGTACACCTTCAGCCGATCGGCGAAGAAGGAGAGGCTGTCTCTTATACACATCTAGATGTGTATAAGAGACAGGCATCGACCGGCGCGCGCAACTCCGCGAGGGCGCGCATCGCGCCGGCGAAGTTTTCGACGTTGATCGCAGCGACGGTGTCGGCCGCCACCTTCTGGATCGCCGCGTGCAGCGCTTTTTCCTGCGGCAGCTGCAGGAGTTTCCCATCGGCCTTGGCTGCCGCGTAGCTGGTCTTGTCCTTCTTCTCCTCGTCACGAAGGATGTTCGTCGCGCGCTTCACGCCGGCGAGCAGCACCGTGCCGTCATCCGTCTTCAGGAACTCGCCGAGCGCCTCGACGCGCTTCACGATCAGCGCGAGGTCGTCCTGCCCGCCAAGCGAAAACACCGCATCGATCAGATCGTGCCGCGCACCCTTGTCGCGCAGGTACACCTTCAGCCGATCGGCGAAGAAGGAGAGGCTGTCTCTTATACACATCTAGATGTGTATAAGAGACAGGCATCGACCGGCGCGCGCAACTCCGCGAGGGCGCGCATCGCGCCGGCGAAGTTTTCGACGTTGATCGCAGCGACGGTGTCGGCCGCCACCTTCTGGATCGCCGCGTGCAGCGCTTTTTCCTGCGGCAGCTGCAGGAGTTTCCCATCGGCCTTGGCTGCCGCGTAGCTGGTCTTGTCCTTCTTCTCCTCGTCACGAAGGATGTTCGTCGCGCGCTTCACGCCGGCGAGCAGCACCGTGCCGTCATCCGTCTTCAGGAACTCGCCGAGCGCCTCGACGCGCTTCACGATCAGCGCGAGGTCGTCCTGCCCGCCAAGCGAAAACACCGCATCGATCAGATCGTGCCGCGCACCCTTGTCGCGCAGGTACACCTTCAGCCGATCGGCGAAGAAGGAGAGGCTGTCTCTTATACACATCTAGATGTGTATAAGAGACAGGCATCGACCGGCGCGCGCAACTCCGCGAGGGCGCGCATCGCGCCGGCGAAGTTTTCGACGTTGATCGCAGCGACGGTGTCGGCCGCCACCTTCTGGATCGCCGCGTGCAGCGCTTTTTCCTGCGGCAGCTGCAGGAGTTTCCCATCGGCCTTGGCTGCCGCGTAGCTGGTCTTGTCCTTCTTCTCCTCGTCACGAAGGATGTTCGTCGCGCGCTTCACGCCGGCGAGCAGCACCGTGCCGTCATCCGTCTTCAGGAACTCGCCGAGCGCCTCGACGCGCTTCACGATCAGCGCGAGGTCGTCCTGCCCGCCAAGCGAAAACACCGCATCGATCAGATCGTGCCGCGCACCCTTGTCGCGCAGGTACACCTTCAGCCGATCGGCGAAGAAGGAGAGGCTGTCTCTTATACACATCTAGATGTGTATAAGAGACAGGCATCGACCGGCGCGCGCAACTCCGCGAGGGCGCGCATCGCGCCGGCGAAGTTTTCGACGTTGATCGCAGCGACGGTGTCGGCCGCCACCTTCTGGATCGCCGCGTGCAGCGCTTTTTCCTGCGGCAGCTGCAGGAGTTTCCCATCGGCCTTGGCTGCCGCGTAGCTGGTCTTGTCCTTCTTCTCCTCGTCACGAAGGATGTTCGTCGCGCGCTTCACGCCGGCGAGCAGCACCGTGCCGTCATCCGTCTTCAGGAACTCGCCGAGCGCCTCGACGCGCTTCACGATCAGCGCGAGGTCGTCCTGCCCGCCAAGCGAAAACACCGCATCGATCAGATCGTGCCGCGCACCCTTGTCGCGCAGGTACACCTTCAGCCGATCGGCGAAGAAGGAGAGGCTGTCTCTTATACACATCTAGATGTGTATAAGAGACAGGCATCGACCGGCGCGCGCAACTCCGCGAGGGCGCGCATCGCGCCGGCGAAGTTTTCGACGTTGATCGCAGCGACGGTGTCGGCCGCCACCTTCTGGATCGCCGCGTGCAGCGCTTTTTCCTGCGGCAGCTGCAGGAGTTTCCCATCGGCCTTGGCTGCCGCGTAGCTGGTCTTGTCCTTCTTCTCCTCGTCACGAAGGATGTTCGTCGCGCGCTTCACGCCGGCGAGCAGCACCGTGCCGTCATCCGTCTTCAGGAACTCGCCGAGCGCCTCGACGCGCTTCACGATCAGCGCGAGGTCGTCCTGCCCGCCAAGCGAAAACACCGCATCGATCAGATCGTGCCGCGCACCCTTGTCGCGCAGGTACACCTTCAGCCGATCGGCGAAGAAGGAGAGGCTGTCTCTTATACACATCTAGATGTGTATAAGAGACAGGCATCGACCGGCGCGCGCAACTCCGCGAGGGCGCGCATCGCGCCGGCGAAGTTTTCGACGTTGATCGCAGCGACGGTGTCGGCCGCCACCTTCTGGATCGCCGCGTGCAGCGCTTTTTCCTGCGGCAGCTGCAGGAGTTTCCCATCGGCCTTGGCTGCCGCGTAGCTGGTCTTGTCCTTCTTCTCCTCGTCACGAAGGATGTTCGTCGCGCGCTTCACGCCGGCGAGCAGCACCGTGCCGTCATCCGTCTTCAGGAACTCGCCGAGCGCCTCGACGCGCTTCACGATCAGCGCGAGGTCGTCCTGCCCGCCAAGCGAAAACACCGCATCGATCAGATCGTGCCGCGCACCCTTGTCGCGCAGGTACACCTTCAGCCGATCGGCGAAGAAGGAGAGGCTGTCTCTTATACACATCTAGATGTGTATAAGAGACAGGCATCGACCGGCGCGCGCAACTCCGCGAGGGCGCGCATCGCGCCGGCGAAGTTTTCGACGTTGATCGCAGCGACGGTGTCGGCCGCCACCTTCTGGATCGCCGCGTGCAGCGCTTTTTCCTGCGGCAGCTGCAGGAGTTTCCCATCGGCCTTGGCTGCCGCGTAGCTGGTCTTGTCCTTCTTCTCCTCGTCACGAAGGATGTTCGTCGCGCGCTTCACGCCGGCGAGCAGCACCGTGCCGTCATCCGTCTTCAGGAACTCGCCGAGCGCCTCGACGCGCTTCACGATCAGCGCGAGGTCGTCCTGCCCGCCAAGCGAAAACACCGCATCGATCAGATCGTGCCGCGCACCCTTGTCGCGCAGGTACACCTTCAGCCGATCGGCGAAGAAGGAGAGGCTGTCTCTTATACACATCTAGATGTGTATAAGAGACAGGCATCGACCGGCGCGCGCAACTCCGCGAGGGCGCGCATCGCGCCGGCGAAGTTTTCGACGTTGATCGCAGCGACGGTGTCGGCCGCCACCTTCTGGATCGCCGCGTGCAGCGCTTTTTCCTGCGGCAGCTGCAGGAGTTTCCCATCGGCCTTGGCTGCCGCGTAGCTGGTCTTGTCCTTCTTCTCCTCGTCACGAAGGATGTTCGTCGCGCGCTTCACGCCGGCGAGCAGCACCGTGCCGTCATCCGTCTTCAGGAACTCGCCGAGCGCCTCGACGCGCTTCACGATCAGCGCGAGGTCGTCCTGCCCGCCAAGCGAAAACACCGCATCGATCAGATCGTGCCGCGCACCCTTGTCGCGCAGGTACACCTTCAGCCGATCGGCGAAGAAGGAGAGGCTGTCTCTTATACACATCTAGATGTGTATAAGAGACAGGCATCGACCGGCGCGCGCAACTCCGCGAGGGCGCGCATCGCGCCGGCGAAGTTTTCGACGTTGATCGCAGCGACGGTGTCGGCCGCCACCTTCTGGATCGCCGCGTGCAGCGCTTTTTCCTGCGGCAGCTGCAGGAGTTTCCCATCGGCCTTGGCTGCCGCGTAGCTGGTCTTGTCCTTCTTCTCCTCGTCACGAAGGATGTTCGTCGCGCGCTTCACGCCGGCGAGCAGCACCGTGCCGTCATCCGTCTTCAGGAACTCGCCGAGCGCCTCGACGCGCTTCACGATCAGCGCGAGGTCGTCCTGCCCGCCAAGCGAAAACACCGCATCGATCAGATCGTGCCGCGCACCCTTGTCGCGCAGGTACACCTTCAGCCGATCGGCGAAGAAGGAGAGGCTGTCTCTTATACACATCTAGATGTGTATAAGAGACAGGCATCGACCGGCGCGCGCAACTCCGCGAGGGCGCGCATCGCGCCGGCGAAGTTTTCGACGTTGATCGCAGCGACGGTGTCGGCCGCCACCTTCTGGATCGCCGCGTGCAGCGCTTTTTCCTGCGGCAGCTGCAGGAGTTTCCCATCGGCCTTGGCTGCCGCGTAGCTGGTCTTGTCCTTCTTCTCCTCGTCACGAAGGATGTTCGTCGCGCGCTTCACGCCGGCGAGCAGCACCGTGCCGTCATCCGTCTTCAGGAACTCGCCGAGCGCCTCGACGCGCTTCACGATCAGCGCGAGGTCGTCCTGCCCGCCAAGCGAAAACACCGCATCGATCAGATCGTGCCGCGCACCCTTGTCGCGCAGGTACACCTTCAGCCGATCGGCGAAGAAGGAGAGGCTGTCTCTTATACACATCTAGATGTGTATAAGAGACAGGCATCGACCGGCGCGCGCAACTCCGCGAGGGCGCGCATCGCGCCGGCGAAGTTTTCGACGTTGATCGCAGCGACGGTGTCGGCCGCCACCTTCTGGATCGCCGCGTGCAGCGCTTTTTCCTGCGGCAGCTGCAGGAGTTTCCCATCGGCCTTGGCTGCCGCGTAGCTGGTCTTGTCCTTCTTCTCCTCGTCACGAAGGATGTTCGTCGCGCGCTTCACGCCGGCGAGCAGCACCGTGCCGTCATCCGTCTTCAGGAACTCGCCGAGCGCCTCGACGCGCTTCACGATCAGCGCGAGGTCGTCCTGCCCGCCAAGCGAAAACACCGCATCGATCAGATCGTGCCGCGCACCCTTGTCGCGCAGGTACACCTTCAGCCGATCGGCGAAGAAGGAGAGGCTGTCTCTTATACACATCTAGATGTGTATAAGAGACAGGCATCGACCGGCGCGCGCAACTCCGCGAGGGCGCGCATCGCGCCGGCGAAGTTTTCGACGTTGATCGCAGCGACGGTGTCGGCCGCCACCTTCTGGATCGCCGCGTGCAGCGCTTTTTCCTGCGGCAGCTGCAGGAGTTTCCCATCGGCCTTGGCTGCCGCGTAGCTGGTCTTGTCCTTCTTCTCCTCGTCACGAAGGATGTTCGTCGCGCGCTTCACGCCGGCGAGCAGCACCGTGCCGTCATCCGTCTTCAGGAACTCGCCGAGCGCCTCGACGCGCTTCACGATCAGCGCGAGGTCGTCCTGCCCGCCAAGCGAAAACACCGCATCGATCAGATCGTGCCGCGCACCCTTGTCGCGCAGGTACACCTTCAGCCGATCGGCGAAGAAGGAGAGGAGATCCTGTTGCAGCGCCTCCTTCCCCGTTGTTGCGATTGGCGGCCTACGAGCCGCGTTCTGCTTCGAATGCTCTTCGAAGCTCGCGCCAATCTGAGCGACCAGCGGAATGCGAAGATCATTTTCGATGACGAGTCTTATGACCCCAAGGGCAGCGCGACGCAGCTGATATGGGTCGCCCGAACCTGTGGGCTTTTCATCAATTCGCCAGAAGCCGACAAGCGTATCGAGCTTGTCGGCGAGCGCCACGGCGGTCGCCACCGCATCGCCTTCCGCTTCCAGCGGCACCGTGTCGGACGGCCCCTTCGGCTTGTAGTGCAGCTCGATGGCGCGCGCGATCTCCGGCTTGATGCCGCCGGCTTCCGCGTAGTAGCGGCCCATCAGCCCCTGCAGTTCGGGAAACTCGCCGACCATTCCCGACACGAGATCGGCTTTCGCCAACTGCGCGGCCCGGCGCGCGTCCACCGGATCGGCATCGACGCTGCCCGCGATCTCGTGCGCCAA
>BFBZ01001362.1_pt1 | contig 16571 bp, 16 predicted proteins | sample 1888401 | NCBI WGS metagenome assembly BFBZ01 (sample SAMD00112614, study PRJDB3348) | symbiont metagenome | host: Chara braunii | reverse complement strand
ATCGCCGGCTTGTTCGATCGCTGGCCGGAGGCGGTCGCGCTCGGCGAGAAGATGGATTTCGTGCCGGTCTGCATGGGCGACGAGCGCAGCCATGCCATCCTTGCGGCGGCTTTGCAGCGCGGACGGCCGGTGTCCGGGCATGTCTATGGCCGCGAGTTCGTCGCGGCCTATGCCGCAAGCGGCGTCACCGATACGCATGAGGCGATCGACCGCGACATCGCCGACGATTTGCTCGACGCCGGCGTCTGGATCTTCCTGCGCGGCGGTCCGCCGACGACGCCGTGGCACAGCCTGCCGCAGGCGATCCGCACCGTCACCGAGCTCGGCGCCTCGCACAAGCGCACCGCCGTGTGCACCGACGATCGCGATGCCGATGATCTCATGCTGTTCGGCCTCGACTGGGTCGTGCGCGAGGCGGTGAAGGCGGGGATGTCGCCGGAGCAGGCGTGGTCGATGGGCTCGCTGCACGGCGCGACGCGCTTTGCGATGGATGGCGAGATCGGCGGTCTCGGCGGTGGCCGCCGCGCCGATCTGGTGCTGCTCGACGACGGCCTGAAGCCGCAATCGACCTGGTATGGCGGCGAGCTGGTGGTGGACAAAGGCAAGATCACGCCGCGTCTCGATCAGGCGCTGTCGCAGCGCTATCAGTACCCGAAGGCCGCCTATGCCACGGTGAAGCTGCCAAGACAGATGACGCTGACGCCGGAGCTGCCCACCAAGGCCTGCACCGTCAATGCGATCAAGACGGCGCTGCCCGGCATCACGCTGATCCACGACAAGGTCGCGATCGAGCCGGCCAACGATTGGGAGACGCTGTTTGCGCGCTACGGTCTCTGCTTCGTCGCCGTGATCGAGCGCCACGGCAAGTCGGCCGGCAATGTCGCGCACGGGCTCTTGAAGGACTTTGGCCTCAAGCGCGGCGCCGTCGCCTCCAGCGTCGGCCATGACAGCCACAACATCATCGTCGCCGGCACCAACGAGGCCGACATGCGGGCCGCCGTCGCCGCGATCGGCGCGCAGCAGGGCGGCGTCTGCGTCGTCGCCGATGGCAAGGTGCGGGCGATGGTTCCATTGCCGATCGCTGGCCTGTTGTCGGACAAGCGCGTCACCGAGGTCGCCGAGGAGGTGAAGCTGCTCAAGAAGGAATGGGCGGAAGCCGGCTGCACCATTCCCTACATGGGCTTCAATTTGATTCCTCTATCGGTCATTCCGGAAATTCGTATCACCGACAAGGGCCTCGTGCTGGTGCCGCAGATGGAGCTTGCGCCGCTGTTCGAATAGCACCATCGAACCGTCATGCTGTTAGGACATGTCAGCTGTTTGTCGTCCTAACTAACTGAGGCCACCCGTGTTTTGCCGAGCGTGCCGCATCGTGGGAAAAATCGACGACTGAATTGAGATCGCAGCCGTCAGCAGCGATCCTCGCGCATCAACCAAAAGAGGAAGCGCGAGATGGCGAAGATGCGGGCGATCGATGCTGCGGTGCGAATCTTGGAGAAGGAAGGCGTCACCTGCGCCTTCGGCGTTCCCGGCGCCGCGATCAATCCTCTGTATTCCGCGCTGCAACGGCGCGGCTCGATCCGGCACATTCTCGCCCGCCACGTCGAGGGCGCCTCGCACATGGCCGAGGGATACACCCGCGCCAAGGCCGGCAACATCGGCGTGTGCATCGGCACCTCGGGCCCGGCCGGCACCGACATGATCACCGGGCTCTATTCGGCGATCGCAGACTCCATTCCAATCCTCTGCATCACCGGCCAGGCGCCGCGCGCGCGGCTCTATAAGGAGGATTTCCAGGCCGTCGACATCGAGCAGATCGCCAAGCCCGTGACCAAGTGGGCGGTGACGGTGCGCGAGCCCGGCCTCGTCCCGCGGGTGTTCAGCCAGGCGTTCCACATCATGCGCTCCGGCCGTCCGGGCCCGGTGCTGATCGACCTGCCGCTCGACGTGCAGCTCGCCGAGATCGAGTTCGACGACGAGACCTACACGCCGCTGCCGGTCTACAAGCCCGCGGCGAGCCGCAAGCAGATCGAGAAGGCGCTGGAGATGCTCAATGCCGCGGAGCGGCCGCTGATCGTCGCCGGCGGCGGCATCATCAACGCCGATGCCAGCGATCTCCTCGTGACGTTCGCCGAGACCGTCAACGTGCCTGTCGTGCCGACCCTGATGGGCTGGGGCGCCATTCCCGACGATCATGTGCTGATGGCCGGCATGGTCGGCCTGCAGACCAGCCATCGCTATGGCAACGCCAATTTCCTGGAGTCCGATTTCGTGCTCGGCATCGGCAACCGCTGGGCCAACCGCCACACCGGATCGATCGAGACCTACACCAAGGGTCGCAGCTTCGTGCATGTCGACATCGAGCCGACCCAGATCGGCCGCGTGTTCAATCCCGATCTCGGCATCGTCTCGGACGCCAAGGCGGCGCTCGAGCTGTTCATCACCGTCGCGCGCGAGTGGCGCAAGGCGGGCAGACTGCGCGAACGGCAGGCGTGGCCGGCGGCGTGCCAGGATCGCAAGCGCACGATGCTCCGGCGCAGCGATTTCGATCAGGTGCCGATCAAGCCGCAGCGCGTCTATCATGAGATGAACAAGGCGTTCGGCCGCGACACCTGCTATGTCAGCGTCATCGGCCTGTCGCAGATCGGCGGCGCGCAGTTCCTCAGCGTCAACCATCCGCGCCACTGGATCAATGCGGGGCAGGCGGGGCCGCTCGGCTGGACCCTGCCGGCCGCGCTCGGCGTCCGCGCCGCCGATCCCAGGCGCGAGATCGTCGCGCTCTCCGGCGACTACGACTTCCAGTTCCTGATCGAGGAGCTCGCGGTCGGCGCGCAGTTCAACCTGCCTTACATCCACGTCGTCGTGAACAATGCCTATCTCGGCCTCATACGCCAGGCGCAACGCGGCTTCTCGATGGACTATCAGGTGCAGCTCTCGTTCGAGAACATCAACGCGCCGGAGGTCGGCGGCTATGGCGTCGACCACGTCGCGGTCGCGCAGGGCCTCGGCTGCAAGGCGATCCGCGTCACCGACCCGCGCCAGGCGCAGGCTGCGTTCGCGACCGCGCGCGAATGGATGGCGGAATACCAGGTGCCTGTCGTGGTCGAGTTCGTGCTCGAACGCGTCACCAACATCGCGATGGGCACCGAGATCGACAACGTCGTGGAGTTCGAGGAGGTGCTCGATCTGCCGGTCGATGAGACGCCGGCCGAGCCGGCGCGCACCTTGCAGCCGGCCTGACCGCAGCCATCGCACTCAGTCGAGGACCCATGACATGCCGCGCTTTGCCGCCAACCTCACGATGCTGTTCAACGAGCTGCCGTTCCTCGACCGCTTCGCCGCCGCCAAGGCGGCCGGCTTCGGCGGCGTCGAATACCTGTTCCCGTATGATGTCGACAAGGCCGAGCTGCGCGAGCAGCTCGCGCGCCACGGGCTGACGCAGGTGCTGCACAATCTGCCCGCCGGCAATTGGGCCGCGGGCGAGCGCGGCATCGCCATCCTGCCTGATCGTGTCGACGAATTCCGCGACGGGGTGCGTCGCGCGATCGAGTATGCGAAGGCGCTGGATTGCCGCCAGCTCAACTGCCTTGTCGGCATCGCGCCCGACGATGCCGATCCGCGCGAGCTCAACCAGGTGCTGGTCCGCAACCTGCGCTTCGCCGCGACCGCGCTGAAGGCGCAGGGGATCAAGCTGCTGATCGAGCCGATCAACACGCTCGACATTCCCGGCTTTGTCCTCAACCGCACGGCACAAGCGCTTCAGCTGATCTCGGAGGTCCAGTCCGACAATCTGTTCGTCCAGTACGACATCTACCACATGCAGATCATGGAGGGCGATCTCGCCCGCACGATGCAGAAGCATCTCGCCCGCATCGCCCACATCCAGCTCGCCGACAATCCGGGCCGCCACGAGCCCGGCACCGGCGAGATCAACTACGCCTTCCTGTTCCGCCATCTCGACGCGATCGGCTACCCCGGCTGGATCGGCTGCGAGTACAAGCCGCGGGCCGGGACGGTGGACGGGCTGGGCTGGCTGATGGACGGCACGCTCGCCCCGGCGAGCTGAGCTGACCAAGGGGCCATGCGGCCCAGATGATCGCGCAACCCCACGTCAGGCGATTGCGCCGGCACCGAATGGCGCTCCGCCGTCATTCCGGGGCAGCCGCGCAGCGGCTGAGCCCGGAATCCATACCCACGGATGGCAAATACAGAACGAACTGAGGCCACACGCGGCTCGCGCCATCGTAGATGCTTCGCTCGCGCCGAGAGAGCCGGGGAGCAGTCACACGGGAAGTGTGTCGCAGATGGCCACGGACATTCACACCGAGCCGGCGCGGCCGATCTCGATCGTTGCTACCCGATGGCTGTACCTAGGCAAGGGCTGCAACTTTTACGGAGGAGGCTTGTCCAGAGGATCTCGTTCGATGAAGTCTCGCGGGACACAGAATGAGTGACCACTGTAGCGAGCTCCATCTGTGTCGACGATAGTCGTACCGAATCCAAGCCAGTAGTAGCCATGGCTGTCAATTTCATTGACCGCGCAGGATTGGCCGATAAAGCCGCGCATTTCCGCTTGCTCGCTGGCGGGAAGGTCATGCACCAGCCAATCAGGCAGGCCAAGCAGCCTGACACGGTCCCCAACCTGAATGTCGTTCGACACCTTGGCAAGCTCCCGACTGCGACTCACTTTTTCTGGTTTCCGGTTTTCGTCCGGGTCGATGCCAGTTTCGAGGGCATCACTTATGATTTGGTCGCGTGGTAGGCCCGGGTGCACCGGATCATCTTCTTACCGAGTGGGCAGTCCAGTATGCTTGACCCTCGCGAGGTTGCGGCCACGCCATCGCTACGGACGAAGAAGTGCTTGGTCCTCCGCTAAAGACTCCAGAAGAGACCGAAATCGTTTTCGGATCTCGTCCGCCTGATAGAGATATTTGCGGCTGAATTCTAAGGACAGGACACCCCATTGCGCCCCAGTCGCGTCCGCAATCGTGCAGCCGGGGTTCTTGTTCGTGAGCTTATCGCAGGCAAATATCAGAGGGCCTTCAGTCGTGTCCTTGAAGTAGAGCTCTTGGTCGGCAGCCTCACATAGACGGTAACCGGATTCGACCGCCCGGAATACGCCCGGTCCCTTGTCGGCGCACCAGCGATTCCACTCAAGCTGTCGTGCGGACAAATCCAGCTCTTTCTGCCAGCCGTGGATCGTCGCGTTCAATTGATCTCCAAGTCCGCCGTAGTAGGGAGGTTTCAGGAACTTGTTGGCGTTGTCCGCTGTCCTTGGCACTAGTCCAGGAAGCAGGACACGAATCTCGAAGATCGTATTCTTGGTCGGCTCGACATCTGGCCTGCTCAAATCGACCAGATAATTGCGTGGGATCTTGTAGATCTTGCTGCCAAACGCGATCGGAATTGGTGTGCTCTCGAGAGATGGATACTCTCGAAACAGTTCGTCATCAGATGCGTGTCTATTGACCATCTCTTCGACGGACTCGTGCTTCTCGAATAGCGGATCACGATCGGTTGCGTGACCAAAAGACGTGCAACCGAAGAAGGAGTATGCGATCAGCGCGGTCGTAAGGACCAAGCGGACAGTTCGCCTCGTCGAGTCGGGAGTTTTTGCGCCGGGGGAGATGCTGGCTGCGCCATATTGCCTTTGTCCAACCTCAGCCATGGCCCCGGTCCACTTGCCGTATCTGGCAACCCTCGCTCCGGTTGCAGTATCTCGCTTGATCTACTGTAAGCACCGCAAGCGCTGAACTTTCGGTTAATAGAAAGGTCCCCGAGGATGCAAAAGCCTCGGCGACAATGACCTCACCTGACGAAACAGTCATTTGCGTTCGGCGGCGGCTCCGCGACATATGACGGCCGCTGAAGACGTCATCCGAGGTCACTGATGTCATCTGTTGCGACCGTGTTTGCGCAATCCTTCTTCCACGGCACGCGCGCCGATCTGCGGCCGGGCGACCTGATCGCTGTCGGCCATCCGTCCAACTTCACCGAGGCGGAGCCGATGTCCTGGGTCTACTTCACGGCCACGCTGGATGCGGCGATCTGGGGCGCCGAGTTGGCTGCCGGTGACGGACGGGGACGGATCTACGTCGTCGAGCCCACAGGTCCGTTCGTTGACGACCCGAACCTGACGGACAAGAAGTTCCCGGGGAATCCGACGCGGTCTCATCGATCCCGCGCGCCGCTGCGCGTCATTGCCGAGGTCGTTCATTGGCAGGGGCACGCGCCGGATGTGGTGAGGCAGATGAAGGAGGGCGTTGCGCGCGCAATGACCGAAGGGCCGGGCATCATCGACTGAACGGCGCGGCGGCATCGCACTGCCGTCGATCCGTCGCGCCCGATGGCTGTTTGCGGATGCTGCGACGCGCTCGCCACGCGGCGCCCTCCGTCCAGAACATCGAAAAAGTCCGGTGGCAAGGTGCGTTCGAACTGGTGTCGACGCACGAAATCTCCTCCTCATGAGCCGAGCCTATCGCCGAGAGGCGAGGGTTGGACTTGGCGTCCATGATTGATCGGGGGCGCCGCTCGGCTGCGTCGCTCGCCTTTCGGCGACGGCATGGTTGAAGAGTTCGAGGACCAAGCCGAATGCCGCCAAGTCCTCTGGTTCGATGGCTCCATCGTCATAGCCCTTGAGTGTCTCGACGATGATCCCGTCGACCTCTCGTTGCCAGGTCAGCAGATCGTGTTCTGAGCCGGCATTGCGCACCTCCGAAACCACCGCAAGAATGCGGTTGCGGCCGCTGGTGTCGTCCTCCAGTTCATCCCGGTTCAGATAGCGGCGCAGCCATTCGGCGGCCGAACCGATGCCGGAAAGTACGAGCAAGGCGAACCAGAAATAATCGCTGTACTTGTCCAGAAAGGTTCGCTCCGTGCCGTTGATCACCGCCGCGGCGCCTCGATGTACGGAAGGCTCGGTCTCCTTCTCGGTATCGGGCTTCGTGATGTGCGAAGCACCGGCGAGGCCTTGCGTGATCGTGTCGCGGACCGCGAAAAGCTGCCGGTAGAAGGCCGCCGCCTTGGCTTCTGAAAGCTCCTTCTTGGCCAGGATCAGGTGATTGACGCTGATCGTGTCGACCTTGTCCTCCGGCCAGGCCGGTTTCGCGTTGAAGACGCTGGCTGGAATTTCCTCGGCCTCGTAGCGCGGATGCTTCAGGGCAATGGCCTCCGATGCTTCGATCGGAAGAAACGTCGGAGCTCCGCGGGCTCGGGAGGTCGCGGTGATGGCGTCCACCGTGATCCTGCTGTCGAGCGGACCGACGGCGAGATACGCATCGAGGGTGGGGTCTTGCGCAAGCTTCTCGATCTCGTCTGTCCCGAATTGAGCCGTGGCAACCTTATCGGGTTGCACGCCGGACCCCTCCAGAATGGTCTGGAGCACTGCGACGTTTGCTCCGGTCCTCCCGATGATGCCGACCTTGTGACCTGCCAGATGGGCGATATCTGCGATCTTGCCGCCGGCCTTCTGCTTGGGCTCGCTGCCGCGTCGCCCGGAGGGCGACCACAGCACGACATAGTTCTTGCGCAGGACCGCCAGCGTTTGCGCGTCGGGCGGCATGCCGAGGTCACCGCGGCCGACGGCCAGATCGGTTTTGTCGGCGGCCAGCAGGGCCAGGGATTCAGCCGCTCCGCCGGTCGTGATCGGGGAGAGCCGGACGGTCCTGCTTTCCTCACCGAAGGCGTCGGCCATCGCCTGGACCACCTTGTGGTCGTCGCTCGCCGCCGGTCCGACGGCGATCCGGAGAGTCTCGGGTTGCAAGACGTAGAACAGGCCGGCCGCAGCGGCGCCAAAGGCGACAAATCCCAAGGCCAACACGATCAGCAGCCTTCGTTGACGGCGGTCGTGAGCACTCCTGACCACATCGGACGATGACATCAGCGGACCCCTTGAGAAAACGCGTGTCGGCTCCAAGCGCACTGGAACTTGGGCGAACCGGTGTCAACCCGGAATGTTCCGTCGGCTGGCGAGAGTTGATGAAAGCAAGCCTTGGTGGGTCGCTTGGGGTCAAAAGGGGCCCTTAGGCACTCCGGCGCCTACTTCCGATCGGGCCCGAGAGCGGACATTCTCAGCGCCACTCCGGAAGGTCCGGAAAGGGCCAAATTCGGTCATTGTGCACGCTGCATCAAAGCGGCATACGCCGATGTTGGGAAGGGCGCCCCGTATTCCCGCTTAAAGTTCGCATCGGTTATATTAGCTCGCACGTGCCTGAGAGCTGCGACAAACGGCGATATAATTTCCTGCCGCGCACCGGCGAATTTGAACACAGTCGGCTCCGGGACTAAGGCGCTGCGCTTGTGATCCGGCCAGAGATTTATCTTCAGGACAGCCTGCGAGGATTGAGCCGCAGCTTGCAGGCACAGATCGCACTCAGATGCGCCTATTAGAAGGCGGATTCTATCGTCTAGGAAGCCATCATACAAAACGCGAATCGCATCACAAAATGCTTCGAAGAAAGGAAAAACGCGCGTTGTGAAGTCGGCCTCGAATTTTTGCGAGCCCGAGGAGAACCGCAGCACCATTCCCCCACGGATCGGAGGTAACATTTCCACTTGAAGGTCATCTACCATCGGACTTTTCTCAGGTAGGCAATACGGACACCGCGACCCCGTGGCGAATCCTGCCATCCATCATGGCCAATGGCAAATGACCGCTGTGGGTCATGAGCGGATGTCACGTGTTGAATCCGATGTAGGCGATTAGTCCCTCAACGGACGTGGGAAGCAGCCCTTGTTCCTCGGAACGGCTAAGCGTCGCTTTGCCTTCTCTCGCCCGGCTCCTTCGCACATCCAAAACGGCAGCGGCTTGGGCGCGCAGCCAACCCCGCACCAGCTCCGTGCCGGCCGGCGCGTCTTGTTGGCGGGTGACAATTACTCTTCTCTCCTCGTCCACACCAAGTGTGAGGCGATGTCCGGCGGCGGTGAACGCAAATGCCTCACTGCGATCGACCCACCAATGCTCCAGACAATTGCGAGCCTCTCCCGCGCTCCGAAAGACGGAGACGTCGCCAGCCGTGGCCTCGTCGCGGCTCTCATTCACAATCACAATGTCTGCAAGCCAGTCGTTCGTCATTACGACAATAGTGCCAGCCATCATTGATGTCGGCAATGGGTCAAACGCGCCCTCCACGCGCCCGACCGCTTGCTTCCGATTCGACCCTAACAACGGACCTGCCCCGCAGACGGGAAGGTCCGACATGGTCCGAAGCAGACATGGCAGCTTCACGAGGTGAGCCCGTAATATCGCCGACAAAACGCAAGCTGCCGTTGAGGCGTAAAGCCGTCAAAATCACCGGCGCGTTTACAGTCCTCTAGCAATTCAAGACGCGGCTCGGCTTCAGAGTCGGGATTTGAATCCGAGAACTCTTGGGTGGCCTCGAGCCCGGCCACTGCGGGATCGCCTCGTCATGGTGACCCGGCGCAGCATCATCCGTGGGCATTGGCTACCGTGGCTGGCCGCGTCCACCTTCGACATCGGTGGTGCAGGGCCGATACAGCGCTTGGAGTTGCCGGCCGCGGAGGTAGATCGCGCGCGCGGTCATGCCGCCGTGCCGCGTAATCCATTGCCTGACCGCGGGTGGGTAACGATCATAGAGCATCTGCGTGGCTTCAGGGTTGGGAATAGCCTTCCCATCGGGCCCAGGATTGTCGGCGACCCTGAAGCCGAATACGGCTCTTGGGGTCACGCAGATGCTGTCGTGGGGAATGTACGCCAGCACGAGCGTGCAGGCGCCGGCGCAGATCCCGTCGATGATGACGGACGCGCCGAAGTCGCGTAAAACCTTGAACCTGTCGATGTAGTTTCCGATCCGCCCGCCCTGATCAAAAACAATGCGCACGGCGGCATGACTCGGTTGCATGCTCCCAAGCATGAACGCTGCGACCAGCGTCACCCTCACCAGCTTCATCTGTCCATCATCCGATCGATCGAACTCCATCGCCTTGCGCAATAACGGCTGCCGGTTCCACTTTGGTCAAGAGCTGTCTGCCGACCATTCCACGATTTGCTCCGATGTGGCCTCCAGCGCGGACATCGCCGCCATCGACCGGGAAGGTCGTGACGGGCCAGAAGCGATCCGAAGGACAAGGGTTGCACGCGCTCGTCGGGCAAATCAGTCTGGGCACTTTGTGCGCACGTGGTTGAAACGCGCGCCGTCAGGGCTACGACACGCCGCATCGGACGAATCGAATTCGTCCACGAAATCAAGCTGATCTCGCGCACATCGCTGCGAAGCCAAGAAATCGCTTTCCATTTTTCAGAAATCATGCATGATGCACCCATCCTGTCTCGCCGAGAGGGGCGTTGCGCGCGATCGTCACGACACGTGGGGCAGGGATGCGGTGGCCGTGAGGTGTCGCAGCATGCGCTTACGCGCATGTGGACGAACGACGCAGCACGGACGCGAAGTCGTGTGGTCCTGGCCTCCCGGTGCCGAGGTCAAGCGCGCGACGAGGGCTCATGCCCTCGCGCGGGCGACGGGGTCAATCAGCCGGTCCCCGAGGAGAGCGCGAAAGAAGCGTTAAGACTGCCGCGCAGGGAATGCCGGTTGATCGGCTGAACCTGTGGTACCTGCCGCCTGCATTCTTTCAGCAGGCGGGCCATGGGTGAGGCCTTCACCCGGCATTCCCTGCGCCCTCTCGATTCATCGGAGGGCCGTCGATCGCGGGACTCGGGCGTGATCCGCCGCGAGAGTGCGAACCTGCGCGCGGTTGTTTGAAACGTGGATAGCAACTGAGCAATCTCTCCATCATCTCCGACGATGGTGAAGAGTTCGAGGTTTGGTTCCCTTGGCATGATGGTTCCCTTGGCATGATGAAGTTTCGGCCATTTGGAACCGGAACTGCAGGCGATCCCTTGGTGTTGAACGGCATCTCGAAAGCACTGGAGGAGAGACAATGATGAGAACCCGTCTTGCCGTTTCGCTGATCGCCACCTCGCTGCTGGCGTCGACCGCTGCGTTCGCCCAGTCCACGACCGTCGAAGGTGCCGCCAATGGTGCTGCGGCCGGCGGCGCCGTTGCCGGTCCGGTCGGCGCCATGGTTGGTGGCACGGTCGGCGCCGCCGTCGGTGCGGGCCTGGAGATTCCGAACGCGGTCATCAACTCGATCGAGGCCGAGCGCGCGCCGTCGGTGGTCGTCCATGAGCGTGTCGTGGTCGGCGAGCCGCTGCCCGCCACCGTCGAACTGCGTCCGGTACCGCGCTACACCGAGTATCGCTATGCCGTCGTGAACGATCGCCGCGTGATCGTCGATCCGCGCACCCGCCGCGTCATCAAGATCATCGAGTGATCTGACATTCTGACAGGCAGGGGCCTCGTCGCATCAGCGGCGGGGCCTCTTGTCATGCGGTTTGCGTGCGGATCTGTCGGATGAGCCAGTCGATGGCCGCGGACAGGCCGAATCCGATGCAGGCGGTCGCGGCGTCGACGACGAAGTCTTCCAGCCGTGCGTGACGCCCTGGCGCCAGGAACTGCGCGAGTTCGAGTGCACCGATCAGGATCACCGCAATCCCGGTGGTCAGCAGCCGATGACTGCGATAGGCGAGGCCGAACGCAAGGCCGATCAGGATGAAGGCGAGGGCGTGTTCGCCGTCCTGTCCAAGCTGCGAATGGGGCCTATAGCTGGGCGGACCCAGCGTTGCGAAGGCAACGGCTGCGGCGAGCAGCCAGGCCGAGAGGCGGATCGCGATCTTCATGGACGCTGCTTAGCACGTTCCGGGCCACGAACCGGGGTCACGGTCGCTTGAGGCACCGGTTTAGTTAACGTGGCTCGGAAGCCGGAACATGGCCTTCTCATCGTACCGCGAACAGCTTTCGTCCGGCGCCTCAGATCGGCTGCCGGACTCCCAGACCCTGCATGAAGCGCTCGCGGATCTGTGCCGGATCGCGCCTGGTGGCGCCCGTACCGGGCTTGTCGTCGATCTTCGCCGCAATCAGCACTGGACCGGGCGCCTCGAACGCAACATCGATCAAGCGTTCGAAATCCTCTTCGTCTACAGCCCAATGGCTGGCGCCAATGCCGCAACCGGCGGCAATGGCGACAATGTCGGCCTGCCGGGCCGAGGTCGGCTGGCTGCCGGTGATCTGGTAGATGCCGTTGTCCATGACGATGATGGCCAAATTTTTCGGCGCCAGCGTCGCAATCGTGGTCAGGCAGCCGAGCTGCATCAGCAGCGAGCCGTCGCCCTCGAGCGCGAACACCCGGCGCTGCGGCTGCGCCAGGGCGACGCCGAGCGCGATCGGGCAGGCAAGCCCCATGCTGCCGAGCATGTAGAAATTCTGCGGCCGCGGGCCCGCCGCCCACAGATCGAAATTGGTGTTGCCGATGCCGCCGATGACAGCTTCCTCGTGCTTGAGTTTCGCGACCAGCCGGCAGGTGAGGTCGGTGCGGTTCATGACCTTGGTGTTGCTGATGGTCGCGCTCATGCGAACACCTTTCCGCCGGTCAGCAGCGGCGACAGGATGAGCGCCACCGGCGCCTGTGTCGCCACCGCCTGCTTGATCGAGCGGTCCATGATGAATTCGAGCTCGTCGAGGCGCGTCATGGTGTGATGCTCCATCGCCAGCGCATCGAGCACGGGGCGCATGGTCCGGCACACCAGCGACTGGCCGTAGTTGAATTCGCCGAGCGTGCCGCGCTCGGACACGATCATGATCAGCGGGATCTGGCAGGGCACGACCAGCGAGGCCAGCACGTTGGGCAAGGTCGCGAAGCCCGATGTCTGCATCAGGAGCGCGCCGCGCCGCCCGCCCATCCAGGCGCCTGCGAGAACGCCGACCGCTTCCTCCTCGCGCGCCGTCGCAAAGGTCGTGAAGAACGGATCGTCGTGCAGGCTGTGGATCAGCGGCGTCAGGACGCGGTCGGGAACGTAGGGGATGAGGTCGACGGCGTTGCGCTTGAACGTCTGCAGCACGATCTCGTGCCAATTCGGCACGGTGCTTGCGGATCGCGCCGCATCGGCATCGGCGGCCATCGCTGTTCCTCCGGTCGTCCCTGATGGGGGGCGCTGTTTGGCGCTGAGCTTGACGGCACCGGGACGATTGTCAACATGCCGGCCCGGCCGGTCAGGCATCCGCCTTTCAAGTCCGACATCAAGAACCAAGACACCAGGAGGTCGCCTGTTCATGGCCGCGAATTCGAAGCGCGTGTTCTACGTCAAATATCTCGCGCACCCGATCTTCAGCGAGCTGCTCGCCGCACGCCCCGACGTCCGGCTCGACCGGCTGGAGAACGAGAGCTCCGAGGCCGAGACGGCGCCGATCCTCGCGGCGGCTCACGCCTACCAGATCGGGGCGGCCCGCGACGAACTCGCGCCGCGCTTCCATGTCGATGCAGACCTGCTGCGCCGCGCCCCAAACCTCCTCGTCGTGTCGAGCAACGGGGCCGGATACGACCCGGTCGACGTCGACGCCTGCACCGGGGCCGGCGTCCTCGTCGTGAACCAGTCCGGCGGCAACGCGCATTCGGTGGCCGAGCACACGCTCGGCATGATGCTGACCCTGTCGAAGCGCATCATCCAGTCCGACCGCCGGCTGCGCCGGGAGCGCGACGTCAACCGCAACGATCTGATCGGCAACGAGGTGCAGGGGCGGACGATCGGCATCGTCGGGCTTGGCCATGTCGGCCGCCGGGTTGCCGAGCTGTGCCGCGGCCTCCTCGGCATGACGGTGCTGGCCTATGACCCGTATCTCTCGCCGGAGGAGATCGCGGCACGCGGCGCGGAGAAGGTGGAACTCGATGACCTGATGCGGCGCTCTGATTTCGTCTCGATCAACTGCCCGCTGACGAGGGAGAGCCGGGGCATGATCGGTGCCCGCGAGTTCGCACTGATGCAGCCGAGCGCCTATTTCGTCACCACCGCCCGCGGCTTCATCCATGACGAGGAGGCGCTGTTCGCCGCCCTCAGCGAAAAGCGCATCGCCGGCGCCGGCCTCGACGTCTGGGCCAAGGAGCCGCCGCCGCCGGACCATCCGCTGCTCCAGTTCGACAACGTGCTGGCGAGTCCCCATACGGCCGGCGTGACTCTCGAGGCGCGGCAGAACATGGGCCGGATCGCCGCCGAGCAACTGCTCGCCGCGCTCGACGGCGGGCGGCCGCCGCGCCTCATCAACCCCGAGGCCTGGCCGCGCTACAGCGCCCGTTTCCGCGAGGCATTCGGAGTGACACCCGCCTAGCTGCGAGAGGGGAATTGCGAGGAGAAGATTTCATGCGTCGCAAGCCGCGATGTGGCAGCAAATCTTCTCTCCCGGGCGGCTTCCGCGAAGCGGACATTGCTATTTTCCGAGCTGTCTCGACAGGACGATGGAGGCTGATCATTTTTCCTGTGGCGCCATGAGCTTAGGCCACGTTTTTCGCTCGGCGCGGAAGGGAAGTTGGTCCGATGCGCAGGCTGAACGCGATCCTGAAGTCGACCCACGGCCGCGTCCGTCGCGCCGTCTCGCAGTTCGTCGCAATCGCCGCGGCGAGCCTGCCTTCGGTCGGCGCCTGAGCGCCGGTTCCACGAGCTGCGTCAAATATTTGCATCGACCGCTTGATATCGGTCAACAGCGAGCTGGGAAGCGCGGTAACATCACCTCCGAGCACTCCGTGAGAGACGGGAGGTTGCATGTCGCGCTATGTCATCCATTTCATGAAGGACGTGCTGGGCGAGAACGGCCGCCAGTGCGAGATTTGCCAGAGCACGCTGGAGGTTGAGGCCGAGAGCGAAGGCGAAGCCGCAGAGATCGCAAAGTCCCGGTTCTGCGAACAGCAGGAGCTGCGCGACTGGTCGCTGCATGCCGACCGCATCGAGGTGAAGGCGGCCGACTTTCCCTCCTGACCCTGCGGCTCAGCGGCGCAGCCCAGCCGGTGCGTCGCTGGCCCCGGGGCCCAGCGAGCGCTGCACCATCACGGTGTCGCACCAGCGGCCGTAACGGTAGGCGACGCCCGGAAGCAGCCCCACCCTGGCGAACCCGAAGCGCTCATGAATGCCGAGCGAGGCGACGTTGTCGGCGTCGATATAGCCGATCATCTGGCGATATCCGGCCGCTGCGGAAGCATCGATCAGCGCCTGCATCAGCAGCCGGCCGACACCACGGCCGAGATGCTCATGGTGGACATAGATCGAATGCTTGACCGCGAACCGATAGGCTGGCCGCTTCCTGAACAGGACGACATAGGCATAGCCCACGACCTCGCCGCGGAATGTCGCGACCAGATGTGGCAGCCGATGATTGCGCAGATTCTTGCGCCGCTGCTTGAGATCGTCCGGCTCGGGCGCCCCGGAACCGGCGGCGCTGTCCTCGACCCCGCGGCGGACGTGCCGCCGGTAGATCGAGAGCATGGCCTCGACATCTTCGTCGCGTGACGGCCTGACGAGGACCGTCGGCTCGGTCTCGCGAGCCGTGATCGCGCTGTCCATGGTTCGAATTACTCTGCGCAGACATAGGTATGGAGCCGGATCCGGCCGGACTCGTCGAGCTCCTTGTACAGCCCCTGGATCTCGACGTCGAAACCGGGGTAGGCGTTGAACGCCCGCTCGAACATCTTGAGGTAATCGATCATCGGCTGGGCGCGTTCGGACAGCCGTTCGCCCGGAACGATGGTGGCGATGCCCGGCGGATAGACCACGAACGGCGTCGTCGCGATGCGCCCGGCGATCTGGTCGATCGGCAGGTAGTCGACCTCGTTTCGCATCAACGCACGCGCCGCCTCGCGCGGCGACATCGCGATCTCGGGCAAGTGCTGCGGCTGGAACTGCTTCGCCTGCAGCGCGCTCACCTCGGCCTCGCGGTAGAAGCGGTGCATCTCGGCGCAGAGGTCGCGCAGCCGCAGCTTGCCGTAACGCGCAAAGCGCTTGCGGGTGAACTCCGGAATCGCGTCCTCCAGCAGCACGTTGTCATCGTGGAGCCGCTTGAAGGCGACCAGACCGCTGATCAGGGTTCCGGCCTTGCTCGCCTCGACCCCCGGCGTCAGCAGGAAGAGCAACGAGTTGAGGTCGTTCTTCTCCGCCACGATGCGGTTCTCGCGCAGATATTGCGCGACGATCGGAGCTGGGATGCCGTGATCGGCATAGCCGCCGGTGGTGCGATCGAAGCCGGGGGTGAGCAGGGTCAGCTTGTTGGGGTCGGTCATGGTGAAGCCAGCGGCGAGATCCGGAAAGCCGTGCCATGCCGCCCCGGGCGCGAGCTGCCACAGCGCGGCATCGGTCGAGAGCTGGTCGGTCGAGAGCGCCTCCCAGGCCACGTCGTGGCTAGCCCCGGGATTGGCCGCATCGGGGATCGATACGCGATCCGGAACGAATGGCTCGAAGAACCAGCGCCGCGCCGGATCCTTCTCCTTCTCCTCGAATTCGCGGCGCATCGCCCGGATCTTCTTGCGCAACTCGATGCCGAGCCGGATCGTGTCGTCCCACAGCACCTCACCGGAGCGGCCCTTCATCATCTGTGCGCCGACGTCCAGCGAGGCGAACAGCGGATAGAACGGCGATGTCGAGGCGTGCTGCATGAAGCTTTCGTTGAAGCGGCGATGCTCGATCCGCCGCCGCTGCCCCTTGATGTGGCGGTCCTTGACGTGGATCTGCGATGCCTGGG
>BFBZ01001358.1_pt1 | contig 16576 bp, 16 predicted proteins | sample 1888401 | NCBI WGS metagenome assembly BFBZ01 (sample SAMD00112614, study PRJDB3348) | symbiont metagenome | host: Chara braunii | reverse complement strand
CTCGACGAGACCGAGATAGGCGAGGTTGCGATCCAGCGCCGCGGTGGGGCGCTTCCCCGTTTCCTGGATTGGATGGACTGGAAACTCGAAAGCGATGCCGCCTGCCGAGCGGATGCCTTCGCGCACGCGCTGCGCCAACTCGATGTGGTGGCGATTGCACGGCGAAAGGTCCGAGCCGGTCTGCGCGATGCCGATGATCGGCTTGCCGGAGCGCAGCTCAGCGCTGGTGAGGCCGAAGTTGAGATAGCGCTCCAGATAGATCGCGGTCATGCCGGGATTGTCCGGATTGTCGAACCAGAGCTGCGATCGCAGCATTTTTCCGCGCGGGGCTTGGGGCGATTTTCGCTTGGCCATGACGTTTCCTCTGACTTTTCTGGTTGCCCTGATCTTACAGAATTTAGGGCCTTTGCCGGGTTTGATTTTCTGGGGCCAATCGGTTGAACTGCCGCCTAACGACCGGAAAAACATCAGGAAACGACCATGCTGAAAACCATCGCGGCCTTCGATCGCATCGGCGAGGAAAACGCCTTCGCCGTGCTTGCGCGCGCCAACGCGCTGATCGCGCAAGGCCGCGACGTCATCAACCTCGGCATCGGCCAGCCAGATTTCCGCACGCCCGAGCACATCGTCGAGGCGGCGATCAAGGCGCTGCGCGACGGCCATCACGGCTATACTGCAGCGAACGGCATTGTGCCGCTGCGCGAGGCGGTGGCGGCCGATCTGCACAAGCGGTTCAGCGTCGAGGTCTCGCCCGACAGCGTGATGATCATGCCGGGCGGCAAACCCACCATGTTCATGTCGATCATGATGTTCGGCGAGCCGGGCGTGGACATCCTCTATCCCGATCCGGGTTTCCCCATTTATCGCTCGATGATCGAGTTCACCGGCGCGCGTCCGGTGCCGGTGCCGATCCGCGAGGAGAATGGCTTTGCGTTCTCCGCGGAGGAGACGCTCAAGCTGATCACGCCGCAGACGCGGCTGCTCATCCTCAACTCACCGGCCAATCCGACCGGTGGCGTCACCGGCAAGGCCGAGGTCGACAAGCTGGTCGCGGGTCTTGAGAAGTGGCCGGACGTCGCGATTATGTCGGACGAGATCTACGATCACATGGTCTACGACGGCGAGAAGCACGTTTGCCTTCTCTCCTATCCGTCGATCCGCGACCGGCTGATCCTGCTGAACGGCTGGTCGAAGACCTACGCCATGACCGGCTGGCGTCTCGGCTATGCGGTCTATCCGCCGAAGCTCTATGAGTATGCGCGTAAGCTCGCGGTGAACCTGCACTCCTGCGTGAATGCGTCGGCGCAATACGCGGGTCTTGCGGCGCTGAAAGGCCCGCAGGACGAGGTGCACAAGATGATCGCCGAGTTCGACAAGCGCCGGAAGGTGGTGGTCGATGGGCTGAACAAGCTGCCGGGCGTTTCGTGTGCGACGCCGAAGGGCGCGTTCTACGCATTCCCGAACATCAAACGCACCGGCTGGAAGGCGAAGGAGTTCGCGACCGCGCTGCTCGACGAAGCGGGCGTCGCCATCATCGGCGGGCCGGACTTCGGCATTCTCGGCGAGGGTTACGTGCGGCTGTCTTACGCGAACTCGACCGAGAATATTTTGAAGGCGCTCGCGCGGATGAATGAGTTTCTGTCGAAGCGCAAGGCTGCCTAAGTTCTTGCTCCACTCGTGCCGCAGGTTCACCCTCCCCTTGACGGGGAGGGTCGGCGGCCGGAGGCCGCCGGGGTGGGGTGTCTCATGGCGAACGAACGCGCTCGCCAATTGCGCAACAACCAGACCGATGCCGAGCGAAAGCTCTGGCGCTCGCTGCGGCTTCTAAAATCGCGCGGCTATCATTTTCGCCGCCAAGCACCGATCGATCATTTCATCGCGGATTTCGTGTGCTTCTCCGAACGTCTCATTGTTGAGATCGATGGCGGGCATCACAATTTTCCGGATCAACAACGTTCTGACCAGCACCGCGAGAAATATTTGCGAGAACAGGGATTCGAGGTTCTGCGGTTCTGGAACAACGACGTGCTTCGGAACACCGAAGGCGTCGTTGAGGCTATTTTGATGGAGTTGTCGTCGCGGACCCCCACCCCAAACCCCTCCCCGCAAGGGGGAGGGGCTTAGGGCAGCGCGAGCGGCAAGAGGGTCTACCTCTCGCTCACTCCGCCGTAATCCCCGTCACCGCGATCAAGTTCCGTTTGTATTCGAAATCCTCGCGGATGAACTTCGCGAACTCGGCAGGCGCGCTGCCCACAGCCGTATGTCCCGGCGTCTCGATCTGACGCGCTTTGAACTCCGGATCGCTGAGGACCTGCGCCACGTCCCGCTGGATTTTCTCGAGCACGGCGGGCGGCGTGTTGGCCGGCGCAAACATTCCGAACCACGAGCGCGGGTCGATGTTGGGATAGCCCGCCTCGCGGAGCGTCGGCACGTTCGGCAACTTCGGCTCGCGCGAACTGCGGCTGATCGCCAACGGCTTGAGTTTCTTCGCTTCGATGTGGCCCATCGATACCGAAATCGCGCCGAGCGTCATCTTCACGTCGCCGGCCAGAACCGCGGTGATCGCCTGCGCGATGCCGCGATAGGGCACCTGCATGATCTGCGCACCGGTTTCCTTGCGGAGCATTTCGAACAGAAGGTGCGGCTGGCTGCCGATGCCGTAGGAGCCGTAATCAAGCACGTTGGGATTGGCCTTCGCGAAGGTTGCCAACTCCTGCATCGAGTTGGCGCTGACGCTTGGATTGACCAACACGAGCTGGTTCAGCTCGATGAGTTGAGTGACCGGGGCCAACTCCTTGATCGGGTCGTAGCTCATCGTTTTGTAAAGATGCGGATTGCTGGTGATCGAGGAGTCGCTCGTGATCAGCAGCGTGTGTCCATCGGCTTGCGAGCGCGCGACCTCAGCGCCGCCGAGCATCGTGCTCGCACCCGGTTTGTTCTCGACGATGACGGTTTGGCCCCACATGCGCCCGAGCCGCTCGGCGAGCGGCCGGGCAAGTCCGTCGACGCCGCCGCCCGGCGGATAGGGGACGACAATCTTCACGAGGCGCGTCGGGAAGTCCTGGGCGAGGGTGGGCGTGCCGTGCAGGGCGAAAGCCAACAGCACGATCGAAGCAAGCAAACGAACCACCCTCATCATTCCTCCTTGTCGCCGCGTCACGATTCGAAAATCAAAGCCAGGCCGCAGGCCTCTTCGGCCGGGACCATGATGCGGTTGCCGAGCTCGATGACGGTGAATTCGTTGCCCAGCAGCCGCTCCCTCAGAGCTGGCAGGGATTTGGTGCGGAATGCAACAGCGGTGATGCCTGGAACTGGCGGAAACAGCGTGCCTGGCAGCATGGTGGTCGCTTCGGGCGCTTCGACGAGCGTGAGTGTGGTGCCGAGCGGCAGCCGGAATTGGACGGTGTCCTGTTCGCAGGAGGGGGCCGCCCCGAGATAGGCGCGGTACTTCTGCGAGAACTCGGACAGCTTGTCGGTGACCAGGATCACCTCCGAAAGCGTGAAGCAGCCGTTCGGATGCGCGATGTAGCGCGGCTGGTAGATGTATTCCGGAGTCAGGTGCGTCGCAGTCTGGATCAGGCCTTCCGGCGAATTGCGCGGAGCGAATTGGCTGCGCTGGAACTTGGCGGTGCGGATTCCCTCCGGCGTGTCGATATCCCGTTGCAGCGGGATCACGCCCGACGTCTCGACGCCTTCCGCGCGCACGCGCCGGTCTACGGCGTCGCAATCGTCGCAATCGAAGCAGATGATCTGCGCGCCCTGATGGCGTTTCAGGAAGTTGGTGATGCGCTGCGCCGGCTTTGTCGGGTCTTCGCTTGCCAGGATTTCCAGATAGTTCTGCTTGAACATCACACAGCGGTTGCCTGCGCCGAACGGCTGCACAGGCTCGCCCGGTTTGAGCGCGCCGGAATGCGGCGAGAACGGCGTCAGCAGGAAACCCATCGCTTCATAGCGCGCCGTGGTCTTGGCGATGTCGCGCACCGCCATCCCGACGTGGTTGATATTCGTGATATCCATTGAACGGTTCCAAGCTTCCAGCACCGGAACAATCGTAGCCACACTCCTGCGCAATGCGCCAAGCCGAATTCAGCGGCGCATGGCAGCGTTGCGGCGATGTCGGAAGTTCAAGTCGCCCGCTCGATAATCATGCGCGTCGGGCCGGGCTTCGGGATTCCGATGCCTTCCTTGTCGAGCGTGTCCCAAAGCGCGAGCAGGACATCGCTGCGCACCTTGCTCACGCCGGCGACCGGGTCGTGAATCCAGAACGTCAGATTGAACTCCAGCGAACTTTGGCCGAAGGCCAACAGATGGCAGATCGGGGCCGGCGTTTTCACCACGCGTTCCACGCTTTGCGCGGCCTCGATTGCCACTTTTTGCGTTTTGTGCGGATCGCTCGCGTAGGTCGTGCCAAATTTGACCTCGAGCCGCACCAGATCGCTGGAATAGGACCAGTTCACCACGCGCTGGGTGACGAAGTCCTCGTTCGGGATCAGGTATTCGCGGCCATCGCGGGTATCGACCAAAGTGTAACGCGCGCCCATGTGCTCGACGCGGCCGAAGTGTTCGCCGACCGAGATCACGTCGCCCGGTTTCACCGATTTGTCCGCGAGCAGAATGATACCGCTGACAAGGTTCGACACGATCTTCTGCAAGCCGAAGCCGAGACCGACACCGACCGCGCCGGAGAACAGCGCGAGCACCGACAGGTCGATGCCCATCGAGTTGAGTACGATGATGATCGCAAGCGTGATGAGGGCGATGCGGATGAGCTTGACCAGCAGCTCCTGAACCGATGGCGTCAGGTCCTGGAATCCGTGGATGCGCTTGTCGAGGAAATTGCTGAGCGTGGTCGCGCCCCACAGCGCAAGCACCAAAAGAACGCCGGTCTTCATGATGAGAAGCGGCGTGAGCCGCAACCCGCCGAGCGTTAGCGATATGGAGTCGAGGCTGTTCACCACCGGATTGAGCAGCTTCAGGATCGAAAGTGCGGCGATGGTCCACGCCGTCACCGCCACCACGCGATTGACGAACTGATTTCGGATCACGCTGGTGACGATCGCGATGACGAGCCACGCGGTCGCGAGATTGAGCGCAATGGTAAGCAGGTAGATGCGCGGCCGGTCGACCGCTGCGTCGATTCCGGCGCGGGTGATCGCGATCAGCACGATGAAGATCGCGGTGCTGAAGTTCGCCGACACCGCGTGGACCACGCGCTTCAGATAGGCCGGCCAGCCCATTGTCGCGGAGACGAGATCAAAGCGCTTGCGGATCAGCGCGGCGGCGCCGATGGCGGCGAGGACGACGAGAAGGATGATGCCGAGCTGGATCGGCAGCCAGATGGACGTGAACTCGGTGCGCATGGTGGTGCGGATCATGGTCAGCACCGCCGCGAGGAAGTCGTTGAAATCGCCCATGTCCATAGTCAGCCGCTCCCGCCGCAATGAGGCGCAATAACGCGATTCGGCCGGGAAGGACACCCGGCCGAAGAGTGTCTCTATCCCTTCTGCGTCAGGCGGAAACCGGCCAGAACGATGGCAAAGCCGAGAAGCTGGAACAGGCTCGGGACGATGCCGAGCGCGAGAAAGCCGATCAGCAGGGTGAAGCCGGGCACCAGCGACGGGAACACCGCCGCGCGTCCTGCGCCCAGGAGCACGACGGCACGCGCGAACAGGTAGATCGCGCCGGGACCTGCAAGGATGCCCTGCATCACCGCTTGCAGAAGGTTCTCCCGCCAGCCGAGCGCGAGCATCGTTTCGAAACCGTGGAACAACCAATAGAGCGGGATGAAGCCGAGCGACACCGCGCTCACGACCACTGTGGCGCGCGTCGGGGCCATGTGCCACAGTCGCAGCAGCATGCCGAAGGTGGCGAAGAAGAATCCGGCGACCATGAACATCAGGTCGCCCGCGAGCCCATGCACGCCGATCGTGGCGAGCGCCTCGCCGCCGATCACCACGAGGCCGCCGACGATGACGCCCGCGCCGACGATGCGGGTCACCGGCAGCTTCTCTTTCAGCACGAGCGCCGCGAGCAGCAATCCGCCGACCGCTGCGCACGACGGCTGGATCACGCCGCCGTGTCCGAGTGGCACCAGCAGGAACCCCGAATAGGAGATGATGGCGAGCCCCGGCCCGCCGAGGATCGTCAGCACGATCCCGCGCCCCCATCCGATTCCGTTCAGGTCTGCGATGCCGTCGCGGATCACCAGCGGCAACAGCACCACGCCGGACCAGAAGAAGCGATGAAAGGCGAGATCGGCCGGCGAGAAGCCGACGTCGATGCCGTGCTTGGCGGCGGTGAAGCCCGCGGCCCAGAACAGCGCGGCGCCCGCGCCGCATGCGATGCCGGCGGCGATCGAGTTCAACGGGCCTGTCGTCGCCATTGGCTCTCTGTATCGCTTCGTGGGTTGCGTCACACGCTTACGCCAGCCGCAAGCCTCTCGCCATAGTTACCAAGCCCGCTAATATGGCGCCGGTCAAAAGGGAGTGAGCCGTGGCAAAAGACGCGAAGAAAGCGAGCAACAAGGTCATCATCACCTGCGCCGTCACCGGCGCGATCCATACGCCGACCATGTCGCCGTATCTGCCGATCACGCCGGAGGAGATCGCGGACGCTGCGGTCGGCGCGGCGGAAGCCGGCGCCGCCATCATCCATCTGCACGCGCGCGATCCGAAGACCGGCCGGCCGGACCAGACGCCAGAGGCGTTCGGCCGCTTCCTGCCGCAGATCAAGCAGCGCTCCAACTGCGTCATCAACCTGACGTCGGGCGGCTCGCCCACCATGCGAGTCGATGAGCGCGTGAAGCCCGCCGCGACCTTCAAGCCGGAGGTCGCCTCGCTCAACATGGGTTCGATCAACTTCGCGCTTTACCCGATGCTGAACCGCTACAAGGAGTTCAAGCACGACTGGGAGAAGCCCTATCTCGAAGGCACGCGAGATCTGGTGTTCCGCAACACGTTTCAGGACATCGAGTACGTGTTGAAAACCTGCTACGGCAACGACACTCGTTTTGAGTTCGAGTGCTACGACATCGGTCATCTCTACAATCTCGCGCACTTCCTGGAGCGTGGGCTGGTGAAGCCGCCGTTGTTCGTGCAGAGCGTGTTCGGCATTCTCGGTGGCATCGGCACGCATCCGGAAGATGTGATGATGATGCGGCGGACGGCGGACCGTCTGCTCGGCCGCGAGAACTACAGGTGGTCGGTGCTCGGCGCAGGTCGTTCGCAGATGGGAATCGCAGCGATGGCGGCGTCGATGGGCGGCAATGTCCGCGTCGGCCTCGAGGACTCGCTCTGGATGGGTCCCGGCAAGCTCGCGGAGACGAATGCGCAGCAGGTCACCAACGCGCGCAAGATCATCGAGGGGCTGGGTCTTCAGATCGCGAGCGCCGACGAGGCGCGCGAGATTCTCGAACTGAAGGGCGGCGACAAGGTCGCGTTCTAGTTATTCGCGTAACTCTCACCACGTCATGCCCGGCCTTGTGCCGGGCATCCACGTCTTTCTTTCTTCACGAAGCAAGTAAGACGTGGATGGCCGGGACATAGGCGAGCGAAGCGACGCCGTCCTTACGGACGGCTATGCCCGGCCATGACAGTGGAGTTTTTGGAGACTGCGGAATTCTAATTGCGAGCTACCGCGACAGGCCCAATCCCAACCAAGGCCTCTTGCCCACCGTCCGAATCGGCCGGCCCGGGCTCACGAACGAATACCCCGCGCCGTCCACCTTCCCGAACACAACGGCCTCGATCAGCGGCTCGGCCATCGGAGCGATGCCGGCCCACGTCACGATGAAGTTCGCCGCAGGCCCGCCGCGGGCATCCTCGGCCGAGATGAAAATCTGGATTGCTCCGAACGGCTTGATCGCGACCGGCGTCTCCACGTAGCGCTGCACCAGCTTGCCGCCGGTGTCGAAATACTCGACGCGCTCCAGAATTAGCGGCTTGCTGGACGACGTGTTGTCGATCCGCAGCAGCGTGGCGAGCGTGCCGGGCCGGTCGTTCCGCCCGCGGATGCTCGAATAGGCCGGCACATAGACGCTGCCGCGCACCGTCAATGTCTTCAGGTCCGGGGCCGGCATCAGCGATTGCTGGAACTCGTCGAGGAAGTTTCGTGTCGCCGGGCGATCCTGTGGCGGATTGACGGCGGCTGCGTCCTGCGCCACCGCGGCGACCGAGAACGAAACGACGGAAACAACGGCCGCGAGCCGGATCGGCTGCGCGAGGGCACGGAGCGGTGATAAAATTCCGCTGATCATCGCAAGACGGGTTCGATTTTTGGTTGGGCCGCTCCTGCGTCAGTATGACACCTTCGCGTTCGGCTTCTCAACTGTCTGTTGGAGTTCCAGTTACGGAGAGAGCGCTGATGACCCATAACACGCCGCTGATCGCTATGATTGTGATCGGTCTGGTCCTGGCTTTTACGCTGGGAGCGCTCGCGCATCGTGTCAGGATTTCCCCGCTTGTGGGCTATCTGCTGGCCGGCGTGGTGATTGGGCCGTTCACGCCCGGTTACATCGGTGACCAACATCTCGCGAACGAGCTGGCCGAGATCGGCATCATTTTGCTGATGTTCGGCGTCGGGCTGCACTTTTCACTGAAGGACCTGCTGTCGGTCAGGGCGCTCGCGGTTCCCGGCGCCGTCGGTCAGATCGCGATCGCGACATTGCTCGGTATGGGTCTGGCCCATTTTCTCGGCTGGACGGTCGGCGCGGGTATCGTGTTCGGCCTCGCCCTGTCGGTCGCGAGCACCGTGGTGCTCTTGCGCGCCTTGCAGGAGCGCCGTCTGGTCGAGACCGAGCGCGGGCGTATCGCGGTCGGCTGGCTCATCGTCGAGGATATCGCGATGGTGCTGACGCTGGTGCTTCTGCCGGCGCTGGCGGGTGTCTTGAAAGGGCAAGGCGGCGCGGACCTTGCCACGCTCGCGATGCCGCTCCTGATCACCCTCGGCAAGATCGTTGCTTTCGTCGCGGTGATGCTCGTCATCGGCCGCCGTGCGATCCCTTGGCTTCTGCACTACGTCGCACACACTGGCTCGCGCGAGCTGTTCCGCCTCGCGGTGCTCGCCATCGCGCTCGGTTTCGCCTATGGCGCGGCGGTGCTGTTCGACGTGTCGTTCGCGCTCGGCGCGTTCTTCGCAGGCATGATCCTGAGCGAATCCGAGCTGAGCCAGCGTGCCGCCAACGAGACGCTGCCGCTGCGTGATGCCTTCGCGGTGCTGTTCTTCGTCTCGGTCGGCATGCTGTTCGATCCCGCCATCGTGCTCAAGGATTGGGCGCCGCTGATCGGTACGATCCTGATCATCGTCGTCGGCAAGTCGGTCGCGGCCTACGCGATCGTCCGCGCCTTCCGCCATTCGCACTCGACCGCGCTGACGATTTCCGCAAGCCTCGCCCAGATCGGCGAGTTCTCCTTCATCCTGGCCGGCCTCGGCGTGACGCTCGGTCTGCTGCCGGATCGCGGCCGTGACCTCATTCTGGCCGGTGCGATCATCTCGATTGTGCTCAATCCGCTGCTCTTCGTGATGCTCGACCGGGTTCTTGCCAAGACGGATGCTCCGGCCAAACCCGATGCGCCTGCGCCGGAGCCGCCGCGCGAGCCCGTGCCGGCAACCGCTCTCTCCGGCCATATCGTCCTGGTCGGCCATGGCCGGGTCGGCAGCTACATCAGCGACGCGCTGAGCAAGAATCCGGTGCCGCTCCTGGTGATCGAAGACGACATCAAAGGTGCGGAACAGGCGAGGAAGCGCGGCATCGAGGCGATTTCCGGCAACGCCGCCGACCCCAACGTCATCGCCGCTGCGAACCTTGCCGCGGCCCATTGCCTTCTCGTCGCCATCCCGGACGCCTTCGAGGGCGGTCAAGTGGTCGAGCAGGCGCGGCGGATCAGCCCGACGCTGCCGATCATCGCCCGGGCGCACTCCGAGGAGGAGATCGCGCACCTCAAGAAGCACGGCGTGACCGACGTGATCATGGGCGAGCACGAGATCGCCAAGGCGATGATCGCGGACATCCCGCCTCACGACGCAAAACCCAAGGATGTCGTGCCGGAGAGCGCAGCATCAGGAGAAAATCCTCCCTCCGATTTGTCCGCTCGACCGGCCTGAGCATCACAAGGCCGCAAATTTTTTAGCATCGCAGCGATTTTTCGTTGCCGATTCGCCGCAATGACCCTCCTATAGATTCGGAGGTTCAAAACGGCGGGTAATGGCGGCTCTCGACGCAGTCAGTCTGACGATCCTGTTCGGCGCGGTCCTGGTGCTCGCGGGCATCATGTCGAGCCTGATCGCGCTCCGTTTCGGCGCCCCCTTGCTGCTCGTGTTCTTGCTGGTCGGCATGCTGGCGGGCGAGGCCGGTCCCGGCGGCATCCGGTTTGACGACGTCCGTCTGACCTACACCGTCGGCTCGGTGGCGCTCGGCCTGATCCTGTTCGACGGCGGCCTGCGCACCCGGCTCGTCACGTTCCGCAGCGTGCTCTGGCCGGCTGGGCTCCTCGCCACGGCCGGTGTGCTGATCACGGCCACGCTGACGGCGCCGGTGGCGATCTGGGTGCTCGATCTGAGCAAGCTTGAAGGTTTCCTGGTTGGGGCGGTGGTGGCTTCGACCGACGCGGCGGCCGTCTTTTACCTCTTGCACGCCAAGGGCCTGCGCCTTCGCCCCCGCGTCAGCGCCACACTGGAGGTCGAATCCGCCACCAACGACCCGTTCGCGATCTTCCTCACCATCCTGTTGGTCGAGATCCTGCTGGTCGGCGACAAGTCGTGGGGCGATATCGTCAAGCTCCTCCTGATGGAGTGCATCGTCGGCGCACTGGTCGGCTATCTCGGTGGCCGGGCGATGGTGTTCGTGCTCAACCGGCTGGAGCTGCCGCAAGGCCTGCATGCACCCTTCGTGGCGACCGGCGCGCTGGTGGTGTTCGCGCTGACCCAGACGTTGCATGGCTCCGGCTTCCTCGCGGTCTATCTGGCGGGTCTCATCGTCGGGAACAGCTCGACCCGCGCGCACAACTCGCTGGTCGCTTTCCTCGATGCCGCGACCTGGCTCGCGCAGATCGCCATGTTCGTGCTGCTCGGGCTGCTCGCTTGGCCGGAGCAACTTTTGACGCGCGTGGTGCCGGCTTTCGTGGTCGCGATGGCGCTGATGCTGATCGCACGGCCTGCCGCTGTGTTCCTTTGCCTCGCGCCGTTCCGTTTCTTCTCGGTGCGTGAGAAGCTGTTCATCTCGTGGGTCGGTCTGCGCGGCGCGGTCGGCATCTTCCTCGCCTCGATCCCGCTGCTGGTCGGATTGCCGAAGGCGCACGTCTATTTCGACGTCGGCTTCATCGTGGTGCTGGTCTCGCTCCTGATCCAGGGCTGGACCATCGCGGCGGCCGCGAAAAAGCTCCGCATCGCCATGCCGCGGCCGGACGTGATCGCGAAGCGCACAGAGCTCGATCTGCCGGGCCAGTTGGAGCAGGAGATTGTCGGCTATCCGGTGAACGCCGGCAGCCCTTATCTCCGCCGCGGCATCACGCCGTCATGGGCCAAGCTCACGCTCGTCATTCGCGACCAGCGCGTCCATACGCCGGAAGAGGCGGGCGCGGTGCGCGAAGGCGATCACGTCTATTTCCTCGCGCCGCCCGGCCGTGTGCAGGCGCTCGACCGCTTTTTCGTCGATCAGCCGGCGGTGACGCTGCCCGAGCCGGAGACCATCGAGGACTTCTTCGTGCCAGGCGATGCGACGCTCGGCGCGCTCGCCGAAATCTACGGCGTGACGGTGACACCTGAGAAAGCGTCGATGACGCTATCGGACTATTTTACCGAGCAGTTCATGCGCACGCCGAAGGAGCACGACGCGCTGCGGCTCGGGCCGATGGCGCTGGTTGCGCACACGGTTACGGACGGCAGGGTGACGACGGTGGGCCTGCAACTCGCCGAGCCAGAGCATGAACCGCGCACGCTCTCCGAGAAGGCGGCGGCGGAGGCGCGGCGGATTTGGGAGTGGATGCGCGAGCGCTTCAGGCCCTGATGGCCGCGCGCTCCCGCATCGCCTGCACGAGATACGCGCCGCTGAACAGCGCGACACCCCAGAACAGATCGCCGGCGATGGTGTTCTTCAGGAACGGCAGCGCGGCGATATAACAGGCAAGCAGACCATCCATCGTCTGCGGATAGATGCTACTGAACGCCCACACCGCGAGATTGGTGGTCGCAAAGAAGAGCAGTGAGCCGAAGAGCGCCGCCGGCACCAGCATCCGCGACACGCGGACATGCTTCGCCAGCATTCCGATCATGGCGGGCAGCGCGAGCGCGACATAGACCACGCTCATCACACGCCAATCGTAGAAGCCGAGCACAGCGTCGCTCGCGATCATCGCTGCGAACGGAACGACGAGGGCAATGCCACGATGATGCAGCATCGTGCCTGCGAAGAGCGCTGCGGCGGCGGCCGGTGTGAAATTCGGCGCATGCGGAAGAAGCCGCGCGATCACCACGAGGCCGACCAGCGCGCCCGCCAGGAGGAAGTCCGACCCGAGCTTGCTCTGCATGAACTTCGTTATCGCGCCATTCATGGGCTCTGCTCCGTGAAGCGCCACAGCACCGTATCCTGAGGCTGCACCTCATATACGCCGAAACTTCGGTTTCCATAGGCCGCATTGACCCAGAACTGCCAGTTTTTCTTAAGCGTGCCGCCGCCCTGGCTCGCCAGATCGTCGATCTTGGTCAGGAAGGCCGAAGACCCGGAGCCGTGGAACTCGAAGGTGATGCCGTGAGGCCGCGTCTTGGCGGCGTTCATCACGTCGAGCACGGTCAGCCCTTTCGTCCACGGAATGTCCATGATGGTCTTCATCACGCCGTCGCCGTAGTCCACAGCGAGGTGAACGGTCTGCGCCGGCTGCGCCACGGCCCCCTGCGCGAGGCCGAACGCGAGCAGCAACACGAGGGCGATGCGCCGGGTGATCGTCATGGCCGTAGTCTACAACAACGGGCGCTATGACGCGATCTTCGCTGCGCCACCAGTGGCCCATTCCTCGATGATGGCGACCAGCGCGTTCAATCCGTCCGTCAGTGCCGCTGGCCCCGGCTGAAGGATCAATGTCGATTTGATCTCGCGCAGACAGCCGTTGCGCACGGCGGGAAGGGCGTCGAAGCCGGGCCGCGCCGCGAATTTCATCGGCGCGAATTTCTTCCCGCACCATGAGCCGATGACGATGTCGGGCTTTGCCGCGATCACCTGCTCCGCGGTGACGATGCGTTCCCTCGCGCTCTTGTGGGTCGACAGCTCCTTGAACACATCAAACCCGCCGGCCACTTCGATCAGCTCGGACACCCAGCCGATGCCCGATATCATCGGCTCGTCCCATTCCTCGAAATAGACGCGCGGCTTGCGCGGAAGTCTTGCGGCGTGCTCGCGTACCTTTTCCAACTCCGCTTCCAGCGAGCGCGCCAATCGCCCCGCCTTTTCGCTCGCACCCACCAATGCGCCGAGCGTGCGGATCATTGCGAAGATGCCCGCGATGTCGCGCTGGTTGAACGCATGAACTGCGACCCCGTGCCGGATCAGTTCCGCCGCGATGTCGGCCTGCAAGTCGGAGAAGGTGAGAACCAGATCGGGCTCGAGCGCCAGAATCTTCGGCACATCGGCTGTGATGAAGGCCGACACCCGTGGCTTCTCGCGCCGCACTTGCGGCGGCCGCACCGCATAGCCTGATACGCCCGCGATGCGCCGCTCTTCGCCGAGCAGGTAAAGCGTCTCGACGGTCTCTTCGGTCAGACAGACGATTCGCTCGGGCGGAAACATGCCGCACGATAGCACGGCCTCAGAACGCCATCTCCCGCCGTTCGGCGTCGAGCAGGTCCAATCCGCCGGCGGCCAGCACACGCCCGCCGTCGATCCGCACCACCTGCGAGGCGAGCCGCACGATCTCGCCGGCCTGATGGCTCACATAGATCATCGGCACCTTGGCCTCGTCGCGCAGCTTGGCGAGATACGGCAGGATTTCCTGCTTGCGGGCGCGGTCGAGCGAAGCGAGCGGCTCGTCGAGCAGCAGCAGCCGCGGCTTCATCAAAAGCGCACGACCGAAGGCGACGCGCTGGCGTTCGCCGCCGGAGAGGTGCCCCGGCCGCCGCGTCATCAGATGCCCGATGTTCAGAAGCTCGATGACGCGTGCGCGTTCGGCTTCATCGACCGGTAGGTTTCCCATCCAGCGCCCGTAGTCGAGGTTCTTCGCGACCGTCAGGTGTGGGAACAGTCGGCCTTCCTGGAAGACAGTGCCGATGCGGCGTTTGTGCGCGGGCACGTTGGTGCGCGTCGCGGAATCGAACAGCACCTGATCGCCGAGCGCGATGCGCCCGCGATCCGGCGACACGAGCCCCGCGATCATGTGCACGATCGAGGTCTTGCCCGAGCCCGAGGGTCCGAACAGTGCGGTCGCGCCACCGGCCGCGTCGAACTTCGCGGTGAGGGAGAACTCTCCGAGGCGCTTTTCCACGTCGACCGAAAGCATCATCAGTCTCCGTGGTAGCGCATGCCGGCGCGCCGCGCGAACCATTCGGACGCGATCAGCGCGATGAGCGCGATCACCACCGCGATAATGACCAGCCGGAATGCTGCGGCATCGCCGCCCGGCACCTGCGTCAGCGTGTAGATCGCGGCCGAGATCGTCTGCGTCTCGCCGGGGATGTTGGAAACGAAGGTGATGGTCGCGCCGAACTCGCCGAGCGCTTTCGCGAAGCAAAGCACCATGCCGGCGATCACGCCCGGCAGCGCAAGCGGCAGTGTCACGGTGAGGAACGTCCACAGGCGGTTCGCGCCGAGCGTCGAGGCTGCGTCCTCCAGCCGCCGGTCGATCGCTTCGAACGACAACCGGATCGCGCGCACAAGCAGCGGAAACGCCATCACGCCGCAGGCGAGGGCAGCGCCGGTCCAGCGGAACGAGAACACGATGCCGAAATACTGGTCGAGGATCGCGCCGACCGGTCCCTTGCGGCCGAACCAGATCAGCAGCAGATAGCCGGTGACGACCGGCGGCAGCACGAGCGGCAGGTGAACGACGCCGTCCAGAAGCGCCTTGCCCCAGAAATTCGCGCGCGCGAGCAGCCACGCCACGGCGATGCCGAACGGCAAGGCGCCCAGCGTCGCGACCGTCGCAATGCGAATGGACAGCCAGACGGCTGTCCATTCCTCGGGTGTGAGATCAAACACGGTGGTTGTTTATCAGGACACCGGCTTGATCAGGAAGGTGAAGCCGTATTTCTCGAAGATCGTTTTCGCTGCGCTGGAGCGCAGGAATGCGACATAGCCCGCCGCTTCCGGCTTCGCGGTCGAAGTCGCCGCGACCGGATAGGTGATCGCGGGGTGCGAGTCTTCCGGGAAGTGGGCGATGATCTTCACGTTCGGCTCGACCTTGGCGTCGGTCTCATAGACGATGCCGAGCGCCGCTTCGCCGCGTCCGACGAGCGTGAGCGCCGCGCGCACGTTCTCCGCCATCGCGAATTTGGGCTCTGCCGCGGTCCACGAGCCGAGCTTCTCCAGCGCGGCTTTCGCGTATTTGCCGACCGGCACGGCCTTCACGTCGCCGGTCGCGATGCGGCCGTCGCCCGCGAGCTTGGCGAGATCGAAGCCCTGGCCGATGGTGACGTTGCCGATCTTGGAATCCTTCGGCGCGATCAGCACGAGGCGGTTGCCGAGCAGGTTGGCGCGGGTGTCGTCCTTGATCAGCTTCTTGCCCGCGACGTAGTCCATCCACTCAAGGTCGGCGGAAGCGAAGACGTCGGCCGGGGCGCCGGTTTCGATCTGCTTGGCGAGCGCGGAAGAGGCGGCGTAGCTCGTAGAAACCTTCACGCCGGTGCGCTTGGTGTATTCGGCGTTGATGTCGTCGACGGCGTTTTTCATCGACGCGGCGGCGAAGACGGTAAGGGTCTTCTCCTGTGCGAGAGCCGGCTGCGCCGTCAGAGCAGCGACGAGGGCAAGGGTGGACAGCGTAAAGGCGCGTCTAAGCATGGCGATTCTCCTTGGGCGCAATACGCCTGAGGTCAGAGTCTGTTGGTTGAATGACCTGTCGGAACCGCCGTTCCGGACGTCTCGCAGCCGACGGACAGTGGGCTGCGGGTCGATGAAGGCAACTTAGCAACTCTGTTTTTCGCTGTCATCAAGCGCATCGGTTCACTTGTTGTCGCATGCATCGCAAATGTCCCCGCTTTCCTGCTTGCGGTGGCGTTGGCCCGCTCGGCCTCGTGCTGGTCAATCGCGCGCACTGACTTTTGGAAACGACCGCGATGTTTTTTGCTGTCATCCCCGCGAAAGCGGGGACCCATAACCACCAATCTGTGTATTTGCGAAACAGAGCTGGATCCCCGCTTTCGCGGGGATGACAGCGGAGTTTTATGCTGAAAGTGGCCTATCCAATCACCTTCAACGACCGGCCCTTGACTTTATTCCCAAGGATTATATTCTTTTGTTGCCCTGCTCGTTGAGGGCGTCGTCGATCGCGGCGTTTGATGACGGGGCAGGGTGGGATGCCCGACAACGGCATCTCGGTGGAGCGTCGGGAGGCGCAGGGCTTCGCAAGAAGCTCGTGCGTCCTCACCAGACGCACAGACC
>BFBZ01000003.1_pt19 | contig 16576 bp, 16 predicted proteins | sample 1888401 | NCBI WGS metagenome assembly BFBZ01 (sample SAMD00112614, study PRJDB3348) | symbiont metagenome | host: Chara braunii | reverse complement strand
GACACGTTACTGCCCGGCACCCCGCCCAACAGTGCCTTGGGCAAGGCGCTCGCCTACTGCACTCGACAGTGGCCGAAGTTGGTGTTGTTCCTCGAACACGCAGACGTAGTCATACACAATAACTTTGTCGAGCGCCAGATCAAGCAATACGCTCTCGGCCGGAAACTGTGGATGTTCTGCTATGACAAGGTCGGTGCGCAGGCAAGCGCCAACCTGTTYTCCCTTGTGATGACCGCACGTGCCAACGGCCTGGAGCCTTTCGAATACCTGAGCGAGGTGTTCGARCAGCTGCCTRCCGCAACGACAGTAGAKGCCATCGAGGCGCTGCTGCCGTGGAACCTCAAACCCATCTTGGACTCACGGAAGCAGCCACAGGCCGCGCCCCAGCTCGTCTCTGACTGACTATAGTCGGACACCCAGCGACCCGCGCCGCACAGGCTCCGCCGCCAGCTGCTTCCGATGACGGGGTTATCGGAATGGACACTGTGTAAATGCATTCGCTTTGACAATCAGCTCGTTAGCCGCCGGAAATCCCATGCGTCTGAGCAGATTCACCCACACCGCGAACTCGTGCGCTGGAGGCGACCGCACCGCCAAAGACACGTTCCGTGCGATATTCTCTGATTTTCAACGCTTAGCGGCGAATGGTCGCCGCAATCCGCCGCGGATTCCTGAATGGTGCCCGGAGCCGGACTCGGACCGGCACAGCCTTGCGGCCGAGGGATTTTAAGTCCCTTGCGGGTACTCCTAAGTTACTGGTTTCTAAGGGATTCTAGCTCACCTCAAAAGCTTATGTGCAAGTGAACCTGCCTGCAATCGCTGTTTGCGGCACCAATGCAGATGGCAACGCAATTCGGCGCTGGCGGTGTCCTGTTGGGCCAAAACCGGACTTGGAGCACATAGCAACGCTCGCCCGAAAGCCGGCATTGGAGCCCGCGGTAAACTGCGGCAGAAGGCTGCGGCCCCGCCGATCGCAAGGAACGCAAGCGCCGCTGTTAAAAAGGAAACATGATCGACAGAGCTCCGGTTCCCGACACCGCCACTTTCGCCTGTCTGCGCGAAGAACCTTTGCATTTGAAGGTTGGCGTCACCGCGCGGGACAACTATTACGCTCGCATGGCGCCATTTGTTAGCAGCGCCGACGCTGCTGTCACCGATCGGCATAAAGGAGCCGGGGATGATCGGCGTAATGGAGCCAGTTTCAGGTGAGGAAAACGGGCATCCCTTCAGGGGTTAAGAATGGGCGGGTTTGGCAGCGCCGGCAAGGGCCGATTTGCGAGCGGGCGGAGCCACCTTCGGGTTGCGGCCGGAGGGTCCATCGAGCTCCATGCAGTAGGCGTTGTGACGCAGCCGATCGACGGTGGCTGAGGCCAGGAGCCGGTTGCTCGGAAAGGCCTGGTCCCATTCGTCAAAGTCGAGGTTGCTCGTGACGATGGTGGAGGCCTGCTCGTATCGCTCGGCGATCAGGTCGTGCAAATCTTCGTCAGCCGGAGGACGAAGCGGTTTGAGCCCAAAATCGTCGATGACCAACAATGGCACGCGCGCAAGAGTTGCGAGCTTGCGTTCGTAACCGCCGGCCGCTCGTGCGGCATTGAGGGTGGCGGTGAGTTGAGAGCAGGAAGAGAACAACACATCGATGCCCTGACGGATGGCGCAGTGGCCGAGCGCCTGCGCCAGATGACTCTTTCCGACGCCGACTTGGCCGACGATGAGCACCGGAGCATGTTCGGCCAGATACCGCCCGGTCGCCAGATCGTGCACGAGCGCGCGATTGAGCTTTGGCAGGCGATCGAAGTCGAATTGATCGAGTGTTTTGTTGGTTCGGAAGCTCGCGCGGCGCAGGCGTGTGGTGAACTTCTTCTGGTCACGCCGTGCAATCTCGTCCTGGATGAGAAGGGCCAGAAACTCGGTGTAGGCGAGCTTGGAGTCGATGGCCTGGCGGTTGCGTGCCTCGAGGGAATCGAGGATGCCAGACAGGCGTAGTTGCTTCAGGTGGGGAGCGAGTTCAGGGATCGGGTTCATGGTATCTCCAGTGATTTGACGATCATCGAGTAAAGGCCGGTCACGACGACCGGTGTTGGAAAGACGCGGCACGATGATCAATGCCGCGTCTCATCATCGGTATCAAACAGAGTCTTGGCGTCGCGCGCGAAACGCGCGTTGCGGCCGTAGACGGATTGACGATCCGTGCCGTGGCGATCGAGGGGCAGCTTGTCGAAGCCGCCGACGAGAATCGACTTCACGGTGCGATAGGCGGGACTGGCGTGGGCGAGTGCACGTACGCAGGCCGCCTCCAGGCGAAGGACTCCGTAGGTGTCTGCGAAACCGAGAACGCCCTGCGCGCCGCGCAGTCGCTCCACGATGCGATCCCCGAGGAGTTGCTCGATCAACTCGGCACAGGCGGGGCCAACCCYTCGGGCTTGCTTCAAGCACCACGCTCGATCGTGGGCGAAGAACTCGCGTGCCTCCGGCGGCAGGTGATCCGGGACTGTGCGGCGATCCCCGGGGCGATGCGAGCGCACGTGGGAGGCGACCAGCCGATAATCCTGAAAGATCGACACCGAGACATCGGTGGCGCGCACCCACAAAGTCTGACCTATGAGTGCGAAAGGCGCTGAATACAGCACGTACTCGAACTTGACGTGGCAGTCACGATGCAGCTTCAGGCGATGCCAGGTGCCCAGGTCCGGCGTGACATCGGGTAGCGCACGCATCAGTGGCTTCTCGATGAGGAAGCGCTCGAGAGGCTGCTCTCGGGTGGTGCCATGRATGCGTACCCCCGCTTCTTCCAACACCCAACGTCGAGCCTGTTCGTTCAGATCGGTCAGATCGCGGAACGTGCGGGTGGGCAGGAAATTGCCTTTGACGTATTTGACGCCGGACTCGACGACACCCTTCTTGGCCGGATCCGCTGGCGGACACGGATCGATTTTGAACCCGTACCCTTCGGCGCACTCGGCATACGCCCGCTGTACCACGGGGTCGCGAACACAGGCCCGAGTGATCGCGCACTTGGGGTTGTCGATGATGACCCGAGTTGGAATGGCACCGAACCACTCGAAGGCTCGCCGGTGGCAGCCGAGCCAAGTCATGACAGTCTGGTCGAAAACAAACTCCACGTACTGATGWCGCGAGAAACACAGCGTCATCACGAAAGCCCAGGTCCGACGTTGTTCGCCGCTTGCTGGATCCAGCAACACAGGACCGGCACCGAAATCAACCTGCACAGCGTCGGCTGCGGGAAAATGCAGCCGCACGGTCGCTTCCGGGGGCAGGCTGGCGCGGATGCCGGCCATCATCCGGCGCACAGCGGAATAGCTGCCGCGGTAACCATGGTCGCGGCACAGCGCGGCGTGGATGGCGATCCCGCCAACGCCTTCGGCGGCCCAGCGTTCGACTTGGGCGCGGTATGGCTCGACCGTAGATATGGTGCTGCGGGCCCGGCGCGCTTGGCCCAGGGCCGCACTCAACGTGGCGTCATCCGGCAGCGCCGCCTCCGGCGCCAACCATCCTCGGGCAGCGGCCAGCCCGCGCAAGGCAGCCACCTTCGGTCGGCCCATCAGTCGCGAACGCGCAATATCTCGATCAGAGTCGCCCTGGCGCAGCCGCACCAGGACCTGGCGATACTGGAACATCTCGAATCTCCTTCGGCTCACCGGCTCTCCCCGCAGGCAAAAAGCCCACAGCGTAGCCGTGCCGTCTTCAGTTCGAGATGCCCGTCCTCCTGCTCAACTGGCTCCTTTATGCCGATCCGCGAGTGGCTCCATTATGGCGATCATGCCGTGGCTCCATTACGCCGATCCTCTGCTGGCTCCTACATGCCGATCACGCCCTGGCTCCAATACGCCGGTCGGTGACAGCTGCCATTCGAGATAGCGCAATCGAGCGGATCTGCATGGCGGTATTCAGGGCAGAGCCCATGAACGCGCGCAGGTCGCAAGACGCTTATTCTATTGCCCGGGTGGGGTGGCTTCGCAACGTGATAGAAGACGCCGCGACGCACTATCCTGATGTAAGGACCGCCTTTCTCGAGCATATGGTTCATCACGGTGACGACGAACCCTTTGCCGCTCCGCTTTGCGCGTGGTTTGATGAATGGCTCGCCGCGGCAGTTGATCCGCACCTGCGCGAGATGATTCGCGGTGCTTTGGTGCTGCACGGCCCGCATACCTTCACGGCTGCGCAAGCGTGGATCACACTGCTGGATGATGAATCCGATTATGTGCGCGCATGCGCTGCCAAGAGACTCGGCGATTGGTGTGATGAGACAACAATGCCGACGGCAACATCTTTGTTTGATCTGGTAGGCGCGAAGGACATACAGCGGCCTGGCGTTGCAGGGCCCTTCTGGTCCGGCCACCAATACAAACACGGTGGTAAACCGGATCCAGCTGAATGGATGATGGACATACTCGCGAAGCGCCTGAATCCCGAACCGACTCTGCCGTTCAATGGCATCGATTTCCACTTGCACGAGCTTTGCGATTCCTCGCCCCGAAGTGTCGAACTCATGCTGAGTCTCGGACACAAAGAACTGGCTTTGGAAACAGCATTGGAGCAACTCGCCGCCGTTTCCGGGATGCGCCCCATTCTCGTGCGCTTCGGTGATGATCCCGACCCAAATATTGCGACGCGCGCAATTCAACACCTCGCTATGTACTACTGCGTGTTGCATGCGCGTGCGGCGGAGTTCCATGTTACGCGGTTGCTCAACTGGGATAACCGGGCAATTGCATTCAGGCTTCAGTTGGGAGAAGACCCGCATGCCCGCCGCGTCGATGTTCTTTATCCGCGCGAGGGGTCGAGCTTCACGGACGATGACGCCTGGTCGCTTATCAACCGTGTTGTTGATCCCATGCGCAGAGGGCCACTGTTGCCTCACGAACTGGCGTCCGACAATGCGCCGGCGCCATATCGGCTAGGGTCGCAATTGCTCTTTCGATTTGACCGGGCGAACATTGAGCTGCAAGGTGACGTCGACGCAAAATTATGGACGCGGCTGGAGATTCACACATAAGGCCGCCTTGCTCAAGACTTGGTGCTTAACGTTGATTTCCCTTGTGAGCGGAGTTACTTCTCCGAAACTGCCATGGACGAGAAGGGCGCAGTGGGTTTCATCATTCAAACATAGCCCTCTCGGCCGCCGTTGGGCCCCTACAGTGATTTTCTACGACATAACTCCTGTCTGAAAGAGTGCCGCCACGTCTACTGGCTTTCCGCCGGGAGCATCAAGCAGTTGGCCTCCGTCTTCGACAAAGGACACGAGCAGCATTTGTGCGAGTTTCTGCGCCAACATGAGCGCCTGAAACGAATCAGTGCCGCGTTGATCGCGGAGCTTGGAATGTAAACCTCGAAGTGCCACCGGACACGCCGCTTCACCTTCGCTGATGCAGCATGGTTGACCGATACAAACAGTCACCAAAAATTCACCTCGATCAGGATGGAATGCGGTAAGTTCCCGAGTTGCGATGTATCTGATTCGCCTTGCGAGATCCAGAGCTTGCGACGATGAAAGTATAGGTTCGCCCGTCAGGCGCTGTACAAAACCAGCAGACGAAAACGAAATCTCCCCAACCGGCCAATTAACTTTCAGTGTCCAGTGTTTGGACTGGTCGACCTCAATCCGGTCCAGAGTAAAAGGGCTCAGCGCTGCGGATATTTTGGGGTAGTCGAGAGTCATTCTGAGATCACTGACCTCATGGAAGCGGAGCTCCGCGGGCGCGACCAGAAAATCATATCGCTTATCTGAATTGATCCACTCGATAATGTGGTCGATGTCCAAGGTGAGCTCTCCGGTCCCATCCTTACCTTCAATGACCCTGAAAGCGTGAACGCTGTTGTCATGCCAAGATAGACTTGGGAAGTCCGCATCCGTCCAGAAGCGCTTCATGGGTGCATACCTGTCATTCCCTTTTGAGGCGTGGGGGCAGGGCTCGTCTCCGTCCAGCCCTTAAAGTTTTAAGGCGCCTGTTTTAGGCGAATCTGTAGCCTATTATTGGCGGAGCGGCACTCAAACATTTGTTCATATTTTCGGGCGCGGGCAGCAATTTGGGAGTCGGGTACCTGCGTCTTGTCTCGACGGCGGTATTGGTCGCGCCTGTTGACGGCAGCAGCGATCTCCGCGGGAGTCATCCATTTGTTACCGCTGTCGCGCAGGATGTCTTGCATCTCGCTATGCAATGTGACTTGCCCTGGTTCCCACTCCCATGGATTCAGGATTTCAACGCCAGTCGGTAGGAAGTCCCCGACGTTCCGCGTCACCACAGTCATTCCGTGTACTAGGGCCGCAGCTGCGATGAGGGCGTCTCGCTCAGAGCAAGGATCGGGCACATGCAACCGGGCACAGCGCAATGCAACGGCAGTATCGACGGCCAACACGCGCCCGACAAATCGGGTCAGTATTTGGTTGTCCATCCATGCCCGCAGAACGGCACCCTGCTTCGGATCCTTCCGTTCCTTCTGTAACGTCCCGAGTTCCAGCTCCAGCAACGTGATGGAGGAGATGAAGATGCTCGCGACGGGCACACTGGCAGCCCATGCCACGACGTTAGGGTCAGCTTTATCCGGCCGGCGAAGATGAGATACGACGTTCGTGTCGAGGACGAACATCAGGATAAGTCGGCCGGGCGGTAGAGTCCTTTCACACGCGGGGGATCGAAATCAACGACTTCCCCCTCGGGTTGCGCAAGAGCTTCAATCAGCGTCATCTGGCCGCCGGTGAGGCGCTGATATTCCTGCATTGTCAGTAGGACGTGAGCAGGGCGGCCACGATCGGTAATGAAGACTGGCCCGTTCTGCGCGGCTTTTTTGGCGCGGCTCGTGTCTTGGTTGAATTCACGACTCGACAAAGTGGTGACGGTCATCAGGCACCTCAAAAGCATATGTAGGTATGTTGCTACAATGGGGTCTTTCTGGCAAGCGACAAGGTGGTTGTTGCAGCCGGGCACTGATGCCGGCAGGTCGTAAAAAGTGTGCAACGAATGTGCAAGTTCAAACGCGCGGAAAATCAGGAGGACTGATCGGCAAATATCCCCTGCGTCTACTCAGATGAAGCAGCGGAGTTCAGTGGGGCGAACTTCGACAGGCGCCCGCACGGCGGAGACTAACGTCAGAAAGACTTGATAATTCAATGAGTTCGGGCCAGTTTTAGAGGGCGCTGCTTCGCCAGAGATGTGGATCTGCCCGGAGCCGGACTCGAACCGGCACAGCCTTGCGGCCGAGGGATTTTAAGTCCCTTGCGGGTACTCCTAACTTGCTGGTTCAAATAGAATTTTAGCTCTTCTCCAAACCTTATGTGCAAGAAAATGTGCCAGTTCAAGGCTGTCACGTCCGTGCCGGAGGCGATCGGGGAGGCCGATTCCGTTACACCGGGGCGCCGCAGGGATAGGACGGCCAGCCTGGGTGGTTTAGCCCGAGTGGGATGGCGGCGTAGCAGGCCCGTGGCATCGGTTTCACGGCCTCGATGGCTCGAGGCCGCCTGATTGGCATAAAATCTGTTCATGATCGAGCAGATACGGCAAGCACGCTCGGAATTAGCGGCCATCTGCCTGCGGCACAATGTGCGCAGGCTGGACTTGTTCGGCTCGGCCGTTGGAACCGATTTCGACCACGCCACCAGCGATCTGGATTTTCTGGTCGAGTTCGGCCCATTTCCGAAGGGCGGGTACTCGGAGCACTATTTTGGGCTCATTGATGACCTGACCAGCTTATTCGGTCGCCCAGTGGACTTGGTCGTGGCACGTGCTGTCCGCAATCCCTACCTCCTCAAGAGCATCAATCAGACACGCGAGCCTCTCTTTGCCGCCGCGTGACGCTCGCAAATATCTCTTCGATATTGCCCAGGAGGCGGCGCAGCTTTCCGAATTTGCGTCGGGAAAATCGCTCGAGGACTATCTCGGAGACCGGTTATTGCAGAGAGGCGTCGAGCGCCAATTTGAAATCATCGGTGAAGCTCTCAGTCAGATGTCGAAGCTGGATCCGGCGTTGGTCAAGCGCGTTTCGGACTACCAAAAAATCATCTCCTTCCGAAATATCCTCATCCATGGATACGCTGATGTTGACGACGAGCTCGTCTGGGATATTGTTGAAACGAAGTTACCAACTTTGCGTCGCGAGATTGCGCAAATTATCGCAGAGAATCCGGACTAGCCGGCATGGCCGAACGCCAGCGCAGCGTTCGCCGCGCTCCATTGCGGTGTGTGTCAAGGTGGTTGCCGCCTGACTTACGCGGCGATCCGCGTTTTATCAGCGGCTTTTTGGGCCGCGTTGATCGGCGCTTCACGCTCGGGATTGAGTGTGACAACGCCGATCGGATCCCAATTGCGTGTGTGACGCGACCAGCGCTGCGGGTGAGCCGCTCTTGCCTGTAAGTACACCGCGTGACGAGCTGCAAGTATGTCCCGGTCTTCACCCGCATGACGYTGCGAAGGGCTGACGTAGCGGATGCCGCTGTGTTTGTGATCGTTGTTGTACCAATCCACRAACGCTCTTGCCCAGAGTCTCGCTTGCTGCAGATCGGCAAACCCCTTCGTAGGGAATTCAGGACGATACTTGGCTGTGCGGAACAGCGATTCGCTGAACGCATTATCGTTGCTGACTCGGGGGCGTGAGTAAGAGGACTTCAACCCGAGCCAGTACATCATCGCCAACACGCTCGTCGCCTTGAGGGTCGAGCCGTTGTCACCGTGCAGCACGGGTTTTTGAGCCATCGTATGCAAACCCTCGGCCAACGCCGTTCGGCGCAGCAGCTCCACGGCGTGTTCGGAGTCGTCGGTCTCGTGCACCTCAAAGCCCACGATTTTCCGACTATATACATCGAGTATCAGATATAAGTAACACCAGACTCCGAGTACCTTTGTCGGCAAGTAACTCATATCCCACGTCCACACCTGTCGCGGCCCTGTGGCAACATGGGTAGTTGGCGATCGCACAGGCCGAGGCGCCTTGGCGCGCCCACGGTGACGAGTTTGACCGTGAGCCCGAAGTACACGGCTGAAGCTGGACTCGCTGGCGATATAGACTCCTTCGTCGGCCAGCGCAGGTACAATGCGAGCCGGTGGCAGAGCCGCAAATCGCGGCTCATTGGCGATCCGCAGGATCTGCTCGCGCTCCTGCATACTCAGCGCATGGGCCGGCACGGGACGCACTGCTCGCGGCCGGGCATCCCCCTCGCGCAGACCCGCGTTGGTTTCCCAGCGCTGCAAAGTGCGCGCGTCAATGCCGGCAACTTCACAGGCCGCTTTTAGTCGCGCGCCTTCGCGGCGTGCTTGCTCGATCATGGCTGCCATCTTTTGGCGCTCTTCCAGGGAAATCATTCTTCCCCGCCCTCGCGGAAGAGCGCCTCTAATTTTTTTGAYAAAACCAACAGAGCAGCGGTTTCCGCGAGCGCCTTGTCCTTGCGTCGCAAATCCCGCTCGAGCTCTTTGATTCGCCGCCGATCTTCCCGGGTCTCTTGCGGACTCGCCCGCACTTCCTCAGGTTGCGACAACGCCGCCATCGCGCTCTGCCGCCATTGCTGCAGATCAGCCGGAAAAAGACCCTGCTCGCGGCACCAGGCGCTGCGCTGCGCCTCGTCCATCGCCGCCGTCGTGATCACCGCTTCCAGGCGCGCCGCCGCTGTCCAGGCCCGCTCCGCGGGCCTGGACAGCGCCTCTGACATCCATCGCTCGAGCGTAGCCACCGAGACACCGATCTCCTGCGATAACCGCGGGATCGCCGCGCTCTCCGGTGGCAGCAGGCGAGCTACTGCACGTGCTTTGAATTCGTCGGAATATCGAGCCATCATCCTTCCTCAATGCCCCCATTATTACAGAGCTATCGAGGCGGCAACTATCGTGACACTGAGGGTGCCTCAATCGGAACTCGTGTTGCATTGAGTCTGTGTATGGCTTGACGGCCTACAAACTTCTTGTGCGTCCAAAACTTTATCGCCGCCAGACCCAAAGGCAGTCCTTCCGTTGTGATTGCGAGACTTGAGTGCATCAAAATCCCACACACGGTACTGACCTGCGCGTCCCCGTACACGCCTTTACCCTGCTTGCGGACAGTCTTCACTCTGCGTGTGAAGCCGATTAACTCCGGGTTCTTCCTCTGATAGGAAACTTCCGAGGTATCCTGCAGAACCAGTATGTTACCTTCGGTTGCCGCAAAGCGATCACGAGTTGCCTGAAAATGTCCGGCGAGAATATCTCCTTCGTTCACGCGCGCGTTGGATAAAAATCGATAGGCGGCTTTGCTATTCGCCCAATCCTGACAGGCCATCGGGATACTCTCCCCAGTGACGTCGGATAATTGCTCCAACAACGCGCGAAATCGCTTTGCTAGACGCTCGTCCACGAATGTGCACTCTTCGAGCTCACGATCTATCCAACTGCCTGGCGGCTCCGCAAAGGCAACAGCGGGCCGTTGGCGCTGAGACTCCTTTCCGTTCGGCATACAGCAGCACCGTGTATAAACCTGACACGGATGAGTTATATGTCATAAGTAATAATTCAATTCAAGTCATTTCTGCAAGTCGTTGAAGATTTCAGATAAGTTGTGGGTAATTGCAAGGTTACCGGAGTGAACACAGCGCAACTCTCCGAGTTTGTGTCGGGACAATCGCTTGAGGAATATCTCCGAGACCGGCTATTGCAGAGAGGCGTCGAGTGCCAATTTGAAATCATCGGTGAAGCTCTCAGTCAGATGTCGAAGCTGGATCCGGTGTTGGTCAAGCGCGTTTCGGACTATAAAAAAATTATCTCGTTCCGAAATATCCTCATCCATGGATACGCTGATGTTGATGACGAGCTCGTCTGGGATATTGTTGAAACGAAGTTACCAACTCTGCGTCGCGAGATTGCCCAGATTATCGCAGAGTATCCGGACTAGCCGGTATTACCGGACGCCAGCGCAGCGTTCGCCGCGCTCCATTCGCATAGTTGAAGCACACAGCATTTTGCGCGTCGGCTCGCTGACACTGAAGGCGAACTGCAGCCATTAGCGTCTAGCAATGCCAACTCGCCGCAAATCCACGGTCCCTGCAGACCCCGGCCAATGGTCTGAAAAGAGTCAACGGTCGGTCTCATCTCTATTTATTTACGTCGAGATACGAGGACCGTGAGTACAAGTGCTGGAGTTGCGGAAAGTCCGCAGTATTTACAGCGGAAGACAAAAAATACACATACGAGTTTCGGAAGGCCTCAATAGACCAACAGCGACTTCTGTGCGCTGAATGTTGTAAATTGTCACTCCAGATCTCCAAGGAACTCGAATCTTGTTAGTCCAGATGGGTAACAGTGAAATCGACGCTGAAGGCAGGCAGGGTTTTCCTATCTCATTGGCTGGACCTGCTCGAGAAACGGGAGCATTACGTACGCTACCGGCCGGATAAGGCGAACAAAAGCATGTTGCGCAAACTTCTTTTGGAGGACTGATCTGCGTTGAAGCTCGTAGGAAGTTGTCAAAGTGAGGAGGCTGGGTGCTCGTATCTCTCCACAGGCTGCGATGGCAACGACATCAGCCACTGGCTGTATTCACCTGTTGGGCCTGCGTCTCGATCCTGGGAAGCGATCCGATCGGCGAGAGCGGGAGTTGGGTATCCGTGTGCGCGGCCGCTGGCGGCGTCTGTCCGTTAGCGGCTGCGTACCGCCAGCTCAAATCCGTCGGTTCTCATGCCGGCGGAAAATGACTGGGTACGAAAGTCGAGGGTCAATTGGGGAGAAAAGACACTGGGATCCGGAGGGGCTGGCAGTGGCGAGGCCCCCTGAATTGCATGTACCAGAGATGTTTGCCAGCCGATATCGCCGTTACACCGTACGAGCTCGATTTCCAGTACCCGCCCCGTGGGGTCCTGGCTGATCTGCACCCGGCACTCGAAGAGACCGGAAGGGACTGCGGTCCGGGGTCGGATCCAGGCCCTCTGCACCCTGGCGTCAATTTGCCCAATGTAGCGCCCAAACAGCGCCACCAGCCGCGGATCCGCGGCTGAAGCGTCACTCGCGAGTTGCTCGCGCGGGAAGTCGATCTCTTCGACAACCACCGCAGCAAGTGGCGCGGGGGCGGAAAGGCGCACCTCCCAAGTGTCACTCGGACCTTCAGGTGCCGGCGCGGCTATCTGCGTCTGCACAAGGATCAAGGTCGACTCCCGTGGCACCTTTGGGGCCTGCTCAGGTGCGGGCGCACCCAACAACACAGGCACGAATAGCAGCCCATGGAGCAACACGGAGGCCGCACCACCCAGTAGCGCAATTGGCCACCGACGTTGGAGATTGAAGTCCTGACCCATACGTAGTTAACGAAACTGAAATATTCAGTCAGTAGCCTCGAATCATATCAACAAATAACTCAGACGACTTCGTCGGGGCATCGTGGACTTTCAGGTCAGGGAGCTCATGGAGAGTATGAGTAGACTACGCGCGCGCGCCTGTATAGCGCTCATCTTGTTCTTTTCGGCCCCGGGTTTCACTACCTCTGCGCTGGCCGCCGTCGGTCGCACCGCCGGATCCGCGGAGGTAACCAAGTCGGGCGCTTTCGCCTATCACATACCGATCTGGAGCCCGCCTGGAGTGCGCGGAATAGCACCGCACCTTTCCCTCGACTACAACAGTCAGGCGGGACCGGGAATGCTCGGTGTCGGCTGGAGCCTCGGCGGCCTCAGCTCGATCACACGCTGCAACAGGACGGTTGCCCAAGACGGAGCGGCGGCGACGATCACCCTGTCCTATCTCGACGGCTACTGCATCGACGGCAAGCACTTACAGCTCACATCCGGCCAATACGGGCAAGCCGGATCGACCTATAAAACGGAGCTCGAAGACTTCTCCAACATCACGCTTGAAGACGTGGTGGGCGACAGCCCCGCCTGGTTCCTCGTCCAGGGGCGCAACGGCCTCCTGTACGAGTACGGCTACGAGGGCAATTCTCAGGCGCTCGCGAACAACACGGGCGCCCCGGTGGAATGGCGGCTCGACAAGGTGTTCGACCGATCCAACAACACGATGCTGATTACGTATCAGGCCGCGAGTCAGGACGGCAGTCTGATGGGAATGACCGTTCCAGCCAGCATTTCCTGGACCTCTACGAGTCAGTCCGCCGGCACCTATTCGATCCAATTCAAATATCAGGTGCTCTCGTCCGCGCTCGTTGCGGGCTACGTTGCGGGCGGTCCCGTGCAAAGCTCGTATTTGCTCAAGAACATCTACGTGCAATCCTCCGGCACGACCATCAAAAACTACGTTCTGGGCTATACCATCTCTGCAACCACAAAGCAGACACTCACCTCGGTCCAGGAATGTACGGATGAGGCGCTGACTGACTGTCTGGCCGCGACCAATATGACCTATCAGACGGGCAGCGCACCGGGACTTGCGACCGGTCCAAACACCCTGCCTTTCGGGAGCTCTGCGGGCGACGTCTACACTGCCTTCGACTTGAACGGTGACGGAATATCCGACCTCATCTGGCGGCCCGTCGGTGGCGCAGACTTGCAAGTCGCATTTGGAATCGCGGGCGGCGGCTACACTGCCCCAACCTTGGTGGGCATTCCCACGGCACAGTGGGATTTTGTAGGAGTCGGCGACATCGACGGCAGTGGTGTCAACGGCATACTGGTCGCACAGGTGAACCCCTGTAAGTACGGACTCTACAGGTGGAACGGCTCGTCATTCGCGAGCGTGTCGACTACGATGTTGAATGCAGCGGGTGCGTACGCCGCTCAGGCCGTCGCATGCCCGACGCCCACGGTTTTTACGGACGTAGACGGCGATGGACGTGCGGAGATCGTTCAATTCCCCAGTCGCTATGTCGTGAATGTCTGGTGGAACAACGGTGCCGGGCAGGTCTATTTTCAGGGCGCAGCATATACGCAGTTTGGCGGTTTGCCTGTGGGAAACTTGGCGGCCAGCACCACCGACTCGAAGCGCTTTGATTTCACCGGGGACGGCCAGGGCGACTTCGTCGGCTTGAGCGCCGCCAATTCGATCCAGGGTTTTCATCTTGCCGCGGACTTTCTACCCTTCAATGGGTTCGGCGCATCCAGAGGGGCGTATACCGGTTTCCAGCAGGTTTTCGACATCCCGGCGCCCGCGCGAGGCGCGCTGATAGCGATCGCCGATGTCAATGATGATGGCTGTCAGGACGTGTTATTTACGTCCGTACTCGAATTATCCAGTTGTAGCACGGGAACGAGCGTCCCGGTTCAACTGACGCCCGGCGATCGTGCCGTCACGGCCCTTGATTGGGACTCGGATGGCCGCAAAGACGTCATTGCCGAGCGGCCCAACACCACTGGTGATGTCACTAAGGGTGTCCTGGTCGTCTACCTGTCGACCGGAACCGGGCTCGCGCCGGCCATGGTCACCAATATTCGATATAGCGACTCGAACTTCATCAGGGCCATTCCGAATGCCGCGGGAGATGGACTCGATGGGCTGTTGATCGGGGATTATTCGAGCAACTTCAAGTACTACTTGCATTCCGGAGGCGGACGGCAACAGGACCTTCTGTCCTCGGTTTCCGACGGATTCGGCATCTCGAGCGCGCCCACGTACACCTCGATTGAGCTGGGCAGCTTTACCAGGAGTACAGGCGCTGTCTATCCGGAGACTGATTGGAGTGGACCTCTTTATGTAGTCAAGGGCTTGACCGCGAGTGACGGTATCGGTGGGACGTACACCCGAACGTACTCTTATTCAGGTGCCCGGACGAACGTGCAAGGCATAGGATTCGAGGGATTCTCCTCCATTGCCGTAGCCGACAGCCGATCCGGCGGCAGTATCAGAAAGAGCAATTTCCTAACTGCGTTTCCGCTGTCTGGGATGATTTCCGAGGACGATCTCTATCAATCAGACGGAACCACGCTGATCGCGAAATCCTCTTACACGAATAGCGCGCTCAACCTAAAGTCTGCCTCTGGGAGCCGGAGCTATTTTCCGTACGTGAGCGCATCGACAGCGCAACGTTACGAAGTGGGAGGCAGCAAGAACGGCAAGCTGATCGCCACAACGACTACGAGTTACACGTATGACAACTTCGGCAATGCAACAAACGTCGTAACGACGGTTACAGACAACGATGCGACCTCTGCCTTGGTCGGTCAGCAATGGGTCACGAACGCGGTCACCAGCATCACGCCGGATACGAGCACGCACTGGTGCCTCAACCTGCCGACCCAAACAACTGTTACAAACAGTGGGCCTGGCACACCGTCGATTACCCGCACGGTGGCGTATACACCCGACTATGCATTGTGTCGTGAGCAAGAGAAGATCACGGAGCCGGGGAGTGCGACCTATCGGGTTTCCGAATCGTACGCCTTCGACACCTTTGGGAACATCAGGGGCACTACGGTCCAGGCTGCAAACATGCCGGCGCGCTCCAGCTCGGCTGACTGGGGATCCACCGGACAATTCCCGATATCGACCACCAACGCACTGAATGAAACGACGCTACTCGGTTACGACTCCAGGTTCGGCCTACCTACCAGCCAGACGGACCCGAATGGCATCCTTACGAAGTCGCACTACGACACGTTCGGGAGAATCGATACGCAGACGGCGGCCGACGGCACCAAGGTCGTTTTCACCTATTCGGACTGCGCCGCAGGCGGTGGTTGCATCACCGGCAACCACGGGACGGTCGTCACACGAACCCTTTACAACGCCGATAACTCGGTCCAGACCGACGCCACAACGTACCTGGATCAGATGGATCGGCCCCTCGTTGCGACGAGTCGTCTGTTGGGTGGCGCCTATAACCGGACCGAGATGAGGTATGACAGTTTCGGCCGAACGCTGAAACGGTCCATCCCCTGTCTTTGGAGCTCCATTGCCACGAGCTGCCCCTATTGGCAGACGATCGCATACGACGTGTTGGGTCGACCGACGCAGATGCAGCGGCCGATGAGCTCGCAGGATCAATCGTTGCAGACGACCACGTACTCTTATAACGGAGACACGATAGTCACCACCGACCCGCAACAGAAGGAGAGCACGCAGGTCACAACACCGGTGGGTCTGCCTGCAAGCATTCAGGATCACGATGGTTATGCGATCAACTTTAGCTACGACGGCTTCGGCAGCCTGACCAAGGTCAGTGACAGCCTGGGCAATACCCTACGGACGCAAACGTACGACTACGGCCTCGGTGCCTTTCGGCGAACGCAATCCGATGCGGATCGAGGAAACTCCACCTATCAGTACGACGCTCTCGGAGAGTTGATCGCATGGTCCGACGGCAACAACCATACTTACTCTCAGCAGTACGACGTCCTATCGCGCCCAACTGTCCGCTCCGCCATGATTGGAGTCGATAACATCCAGCTAATACGGACATGGGGAACCAGTCGCGTCGATCACAATGTTGACAAGCCGGTATCGATGACCGGGAACGACTGCTCTGATACGTGCTTCGTAACGTATGAAGAGGACTACACATACGATGCGGTGGGGCGACTCCTCCAAAGAAGCATTCCAACTCCGGCAACTGGCTCCACGACAAATACATGCAGAATTTCCCCAGTTCGGACCCACCCAATTTCCTCGGTTGAGGACCACGCGATTTCCTGAGTTCAGGACCACCCGATTTCCGGGTTGAGGAC
>BFBZ01000008.1_pt36 | contig 16581 bp, 16 predicted proteins | sample 1888401 | NCBI WGS metagenome assembly BFBZ01 (sample SAMD00112614, study PRJDB3348) | symbiont metagenome | host: Chara braunii | reverse complement strand
CAATTCAGGCCGATTTTCCGCGATTTTTCTGCGGATTTACTTCAATGCAGATACGTCCGGTTTATCGACCGATGCTAAGCCGAGGGCAACGGCGGCATCGACCGCTCAAGAAGCAAAAGACAAGATAGACGACCGGGATCGCGCCATGTTCTTCCTGTTGCGTTTGGCATTCTGGCTCGGGCTTGTGCTCGTGCTGCTGCCCAGAGACAAAACACCTGAAGCGGACAACACGCCGCAGGTCAGCGCATCGGACGCGGTATCGGCCGCGACCGCGACGATCAACGACATGGGTCAGTTCTGCAAGCGTCAGCCCTCGGCCTGCGAAGTCGGTGGCCAGGCCGCGACCGCGATCGGCCAGCGCGCAACCGACGGCGCACGTAAGCTCTATCAGATGATCACCGACAAGAAGCCCGATCACACCGGCTCGATTGGTGGGGACGATACTTCGGCCGTCGCGTCCCGCGACACGCTGACAGCGGACGACCAGTCGATCGAATTCCGCCCGCCGCCGACGCCGTGAGCGCCTGCCGGGGCGCTTTCGCCTGAAGTGAGTGCCGGTTCACGCGAAGAAAACGCCTCAAAACAACCGGGAACCGGTTCCATTTTCGTCGCTTTCGCGGCCCGCCTTCCTATATAAGCCGTCGAGGACAGGACGCGGGCCACGATGACGACGATCGACGAAATCAGGGACAATTTTGCGCTGCTCGACGAGTGGGACGACCGCTATCGCTACGTCATCGAGCTCGGCCGCACGCTCGAGCCGTTGTCGGAGGCGGAACATTCGGCCGAGAACAAGGTGCAGGGCTGCGTCAGCCAGGTCTGGCTGTCGAAGCGGGTCGAGCGCGACGGCAATGGCGAACCGCGCCTGATCTATCTCGGCGACAGCGACGCCCACATCGTGCGCGGCCTGGTCGCGATCGTGCTGACGCTGTTTTCCGGGCACACACCGAAGGAAATCCTCGCCACCGACGCGCTCGCGCTGTTCGAAGAATTCGGCTTCCGCGACCATCTCACGCCGCAGCGCTCCAACGGGCTGCGCTCGATGGTCGATCGCATCCACAATGATGCGCGCGAGGCGCTGGCTTCGGCCGCGTAGAGATTTCTTGCTTGACGCGTTTTCTTCACGCGAACCGGTGTCCACTTCGCTCGAAAACGCTCTCTACTTCCGCTTCCTTGCCTGCTGGCCGAGGCCCATCTTCTTGGCGAGCTGCGAGCGCGCCACCGCGTAATTGGGCGCCACCATCGGATAGTCGGCCGGCAGTCCCCATTTGTCGCGATATTGCTCCGGCGTCATGTTGTACTGGGTACGCAAATGGCGCTTGAGCGACTTGAAGCGCTTGCCGTCTTCGAGACACACCAGATATTCCGGCGTGATCGACTTCTTCATCGACACCGCGGGCTTGGCCGGCTCGCTCGGTATGTCGACCCGCCCGCTCGACACACGCAGCAACGCGGCATGGACCTGGCTGATCAGGCCCGGAATATCCGACGCCGGCGTCGGATTGTTGCTGAGATAGGCCGAAACGATGTTTGCGGTCAGCTCGACCGGCGTTTTGCCTGACGGATCGGACATCACTCAACCTTCCCCGCGCGCTCGACGGCGCGGCGTTGCGAACCGCTCGGACAGTATCCGAGTGCGACAATACACCAACAGAATCGCGTACTACTTCGCGAATATGATCGGATTACAGCAAATCTGACAAGAACGCCCGCGTTTGCGGCCTCACACCGGCCGCTCGCAAGTATTGGCGTGAACCTACGGCCGCTGCTCCAGATGCGACCTGAGCTCGTCGATCGAAGCAAACCGCATCATGCCCTCGGGCATCTGCGCTTCGATCGATCCGTCCGAATAGAGCGAATAGGCCATGCCGTCGACAACGCCGGATTTGAGCACGGTCACCGGCGGCTGCTCCTGCGGCGGCGGCGGATGGCCTGACGACGGCGCCGCGGCCGACTGAGCCTCGCCAAAGGTCGACGGCGTCCGCGGAGCGCCGCGTCGCGGGGCGACATCGACCGACCTCGGCCGATCGGCCTTCGGCCAGGCATCGTCGAACGCCGGCGGCGCGGGCTCGGCCGCGGCTGCCGCCGGATTTGGGCGCAACTCCGGCGACAACAGGTCCGGCGTCAGGGGCGCGGCGGCGCGCGTCGGGGTCCGCTCACGCTCCTTCCGCGACGAGGAAAACAGCAGGTTGCGCCGCTTCGGCGGGGGCTCAGCTTCCGGCGGCGCGACGCCCGGCACGGCGGGGGGCACCTCGCCCGGCGACGCACCACGCTGCGGGATTTCGTCGTGCCAGGGTGGTGGTGCCGCGGGCGCGGAGGGCGGAACCGGCGGCGGTGCGGTGAGCTTCGGCTCGCGCGGCGGTGGGAAAGCCGCCTCGTCGGGCACGTTTCGCGGAGAAGTTGCGGCCGGCGCTGAAACCTCGGACCGCACGCCCGTGGCAAGCGGTTCAAGCCGTCCGGCAATGACCTGCAGCTCCCTCAGGACCGCAGCGAGCGCCAGCACGATCGCGCCTGTGCACACACCGGTCACGCCCGTCATGATCAACGTGCCGCCAACGCTGAATTCCTTATTGGGGATTCCAAGGCCGAGCGCGGCCAAGCCTGCCACGACCAGGCCCACGCCGACGACCACCAGACCAACCATCATCGAACTAACCCCCGGGAGACCCAACCGAAAATCGGCGCGGGCCGCCGCTGCCACGATACCGTCATATTGCCCACACCGCCAACCGCCAATTGTAGACGGAGTTCCCTAAAATCCCGCTTAACCGGGCGTGACGCCTGTTTCATCGCGCTCACGGCATGCGCGGAAACCCGGCTCCCGTAGATTTACTGACGACGAATTGCTGCCAATTTATTGCAACGCATCTGGGAAATTACGCCACAATTCCCAATTACTCAGAAATGGAACTGCGCTATGGATGCCGGGGAATGAGGCCCTAAAGCGCCAATCTGGGCCACAGGCACGCCGGTATCACTAGCCATGTCATCGATTACGACGTCTGCCCTCGAGGCGCCTGCGCGGCGCTCGGTGGAGAAGACCTGCGACGATCTCGCCTTCCTCGTCCTCGGCGTGGTCGCCATAGTCGCCGGCCTCACCTTCCGCGATTACGGTTTGGGCTGGGACGACTACACCCACGCTGAATATGCCGATCTCCTGCTGCGGATGTACGGGTCCGGGTTCAAGGACACCGGCGCGTTGTCATTTGCCAATCTGTATATGTATGGCGGCGGCTTCGATATGGCCGCGGCCCTGCTGCACAAGGTCATTCCGCTCGAGTTGTTCGAGACGCGCCGGCTGCTCGGCGCGATCGTCGGCGTCATCGGCCTCGCCATAACCTGGCGCCTGGCTCGCCGTATCGGCGGCCCGCTGGCGGGACTGGCGGCGCTGCTGCTGCTGGCACTGTGCCCGACCTTCTACGGCCACATGTTCATGAATCCAAAGGACGCGCCGTTCGCCGTGGCGATGATGGTCCTGATCATGGGCCTGGTCCGCCTGATCGAGGAATATCCGGCGCCCTCGCCGCGCACCATCCTGATCGTCGGCTTCGGCGCCGGCCTGTCGATCGGTTGCCGCGTCCTCGGCGGGCTCGCGCTGATCTACGCGGTGATCGGCTTCATCCCGCTCTGGATCGCGGAATTCCGCAAGCAGGGGCCGCGCGAGGCGATCCATCGCTTCGCCCATGTCGCCTATGTGCTGCTGCCGGGACTTGCGTTCGGCTATCTCGTGATGGGCCTGATCTGGCCGTGGTCGATCATGGAGCCCGGCCATCCGCTGGAAGCGGTGACCTATTTCTCGCACTTCTTCGAGAAGCCCTGGAAGGAGATGTTCGACGGCAACCTGGTGTCGGTGCCGGACATGCCGTGGTCCTATCTGCCCACGCTGTTCGCGCTGCAACTCCCTGAAGTGCTGCTGGCGCTGCTGGCCGCTGCCGTCATCGCGACCTTCATGTCGCTGTCGCGCACCGACGTCGCCGCGAAGCGCAAGTCGATCATGCTGATGCTGACGCTGGCGGCGACGCTCCCGCTGGTGATCGCGATGGTGAAGCGCCCGGCGCTCTACAACGGCATCCGCCACTTCATCTTCGTGATTCCGCCGATGACGGTGCTTGCCGGCGTCGCCTTTGCCCGCGGCATGGACTGGCTCGGCGAGAACCGCCGCGCCTGGCAGCCCGCGGCGCTCGCGGTGTTCGCATTCGGCCTCTTGCTGCCGCTCAGCGAAATGATCCGCCTGCATCCTTATCAATATACGCATTTCAACCACATCGCCGGTACGGTACGGACCGCCGACAACTTCTTCATGCTGGACTATTGGGGCCTGGCGCTGAAGCAGGCATCCGACGGACTGCGCGAGCAGCTGGCGGAACGGCAGGAAGTGCCGCCGCAGCATCGCAAGTGGAAGGTCGCGGTGTGTGGACCGCAGCGCCCCGCGCAAGTCGCGCTCGGCCCCGACTTCACGATCGGCTGGGACAGCAACGCGGCCGACTTCGCTATGACGCTCGGCGAATTCTACTGCAAGGGCCTGGCTGCGCCCGTCATGGTCGAGATCAAGCGCGACGACGTCGTGTTCGCCCGTGTCTACGACATCCGCGGCCGCAGCATTTCGAGCCTGCTGGCGATCCCGGCGCCGTAGCGCCGGACATCCACCGCGCGGTTGCCCACCGACCATCAGCTTTCGGATCGTGGGCCGCATGCCGGCATGACTGTCACGCCGTTACGCTGCCTTGCTGCGACCGGGCGGCAGGGCTAGGCTTGGTTCCAAGCAACAACGATCAACGGAGCAATCGGCCATGTCGCCCGCGGAAGCGCGCCTGAAGGAAGTGCCGTCGAACATAAGTGCGGCGGAGTGGGAGCAGCGGATCAATCTCGCTGCCTGCTACCGGCTGGTAGCGCTCTATGGCTGGGACGATCTGGTCGACACCCACATCTCCGCCCGCGTGCCGGGGCCCGAGCATCATTTCCTGATCAACCCCTACGGGCTGATGTTCGACGAGATCACCGCGTCGAGCCTGGTCAAGGTCGACCTCGACGGCAACCAGCTCTCGAAGAGCGATTACAGCATCAACCCGGCCGGCTTCACCATCCATTCGGCGATCCACGAGGTGCGTGAGGATGCCGGCTGCGTGCTCCATCTGCACACTGTCGACGGCACCGCGGTGTCGAGCGGCCCTGACGGGCTGCTGCCGCTGAACCAGACCGCCCAGCTCGTCACCCACGATCTCGCCTATCATGACTATGAAGGCATCGCGCTCGATCATGACGAGCGCCCGCGCCTGCAGCGCGATCTCGGCGCCAGGAACCACATGCTGCTGCGCAATCACGGCACGCTGACGGTCGGCCGCTCGGTCGCCTCTGCCTTCGAGCGGATGTACCATCTGGAGCGCGCCTGCTCGATGCAGGTGGCGACCCGCGCGCTCGGCGGCGCCGCCTATCCAGTCGACCAGCACGCGATCGACAAGAACACCGAGCTGCTCTCCAATCCGGACCGCGCCGAGCTGCGCTCGACCCAGTTGGTCTGGCCGCCGCTGCTGCGCAAGCTCGACCGGGTCAATCCCGGCTACCGTGATTGAAATTTCACAATCCTGGGGTAAGCTATTCGCCAACACCCTCTACACGGCCTGAATCAAAACGCCGCCCAATTCCGGGCGGCGTTTTTACGTTCGGGACCTCTCGCCTATTTGGCCTCTGCGAAGGCCGCGAGGATACGCGCCCAGGAGCGGATGCCCTTGTGGTAGCTCTTGAGGTCGTACTTCTCGTTCGGCGAATGGATGTTGTCGTCGTCGAGCCCGAAGCCAACCAGCACGCTGTCGAGGCCGAGCGTGCGCTTGAAGTCGGCGACGATCGGGATCGAGGCGCCGGAGCCGACCAGCAGCGCCTCCTTGCCCCACTCGTCGGTCAGCGCCTTCCTGGCCGCCGCGAGCGGCTTCATGTTCCAGTCGAGCGCGATTGCCGGCGCACTGGAATGATCGATGAACTCGGCCTTGCAATCCGCCGGCACGCGCGCCCTCACATAGTCGCGGAACGCTCTGCGGATTGTTTCCGGATCCTGTCCCTCGACCAGGCGGAACGAGACCTTCGCCGATGCCTCTGCAGGGATCACGGTCTTCGAGCCTTCGCCGGTATAGCCGCCGACGATGCCGTTGATGTCGCAGGTCGGACGGGAGGAGACCTGCTCGATCAACAGCCGATCCTTCTCGCCGGCGGGCACCGACAGGCCGATCGGCTTGAGGAAGCTCTCCGGCGTCAGATTGAGCTGCTTCCACTGCGCCAGAATGTCCGGCGGCAGATCCTTCACGCCGTCATAGAAGCCGGGGATGGTGATGTGGCCGTTGTCGTCATGCAGGCCGCCGAGGATCCGCGTCAGCACACGGATCGGATTCTGCGCGCCGCCGCCGAACACACCGGAATGCAGGTCGCGATTGGCGGCCTTGATCTTGACCTCGTCATAGACCAGGCCGCGCAGCGCCGTGGTGATCGCGGGCGTGTTGGGGTCCCACATGCCGGTATCGCAGACCAGCGCGAAGTCGGCCTTGAGCTCGCTCTTGTTCGCCTCGAGGAACGGCACGAAATTCTTCGAGCCGACCTCCTCCTCACCCTCGATGATGATGGTGATGTCGACCGGCAGTGATCCCGTCACATTCTTCCAGGCGCGGCAGGCCTCGACAAAGGTCATCAATTGTCCCTTGTCGTCCTCAGCCCCGCGCGCGACGATGATCTTGCGTCCGTCGGCATGGTCGGTCACGACCGGCTCGAACGGCGGACGATGCCAGAGGTTCAAGGGATCGACCGGCTGCACATCGTAGTGGCCGTAGAACAGCACGTGCGGGCGCCCGTCGGTCGAGCCGTTCAGCTTGCCAACCACGGCGGGATGGCCGGCGGTCGGCCGCACCTCGGTCTTGAAGCCGAGCGTTGCGATGTCCTTGGCGAGATGCTCGGCGGCCGCCTTGCAGTCGTCGGCAAAGGCCGGATCGGCCGAGATCGATTTGATCCGGAGCAGCGCGAACAGCCGCTCGAGACTGTTGTCGAAATCGGCATCGATGCGGTCGAGGACGGGCTGCAGCTTGGCATTGGACATCGCGGATATCCTGTTTCGTTGGACGTTGCAGCAGGTTGTAGCGCGGCCTGCCGCCCACGGCAAAGCCGGTTGCCCGTTCCAGTCGGACCGCGGTGATCTACCTGCGCAGAATTCCGCCGAGCGCGCCGCGCACCAGCGCGCGGCCGATCGAGCCGCCGACCGAACCACCGACCGACTTGCCGAGATCAGCGACGACTCCGCCGACCACCTTGTCCGTCACCGAGCGCGTCACGTTGCGCGCGATCACCTGCCCGGTCGAGAGCCGACCACGCCTGACATTGGTCCCGAAGATCGTGGCGGCGATCGCGCCGATCTGAGCGAGGATGCCGCCGCCTCCGCTTGCACCACCATCCGCCGGCTCCGCTGCCGCCCCGGACAGACGCTTCTGGATGATCTCGTAGGCGGACTCGGCGTCGATGGCGGTGTCGTATTTGCCCTTCACGGGGCTCGCATCCATGATCGCCTTGCGCTCCTCGGGCGTGATCGGCCCGATCCGTGCTGACGGCGGACGCACCATGATGCGCTCGACCATCGACGGCGTGCCGGCGCCCTCGAGGAACGACACCAGCGCCTCGCCCTTGCCGAGTTCCATGATCACTCGCGCGGTATCGAGCTTCGGATTGGGCCGGAAGGTCTGTGCGGCCGCGGCAACCGCCTTCTGATCGCGCGGCGTGAAGGCGCGCAGCGCGTGCTGCACGCGGTTGCCGAGCTGCGCCAGCACCTTGTCCGGAACGTCGATCGGATTTTGCGTAACGAAATAGACACCGACGCCCTTGGAGCGGATCAGCCGCACCACCTGCTCGATCTTGTCCATCAGCGCCTTCGGCGCGTCGTTGAACAACAGATGCGCCTCGTCGAAGAAGAACACCAGCTTCGGCTTCGGCAGGTCGCCGGCCTCCGGCAACTCCTCGAATAGTTCCGAGAGCATCCAGAGCAGGAACGTGGCGTAAAGCCGCGGGCTCTGCATCAGCTTGTCGGCAACGAGAATGTTAACCATGCCGCGACCGTCGCGGTCGGTGCGCATGAAATCCTTCAGCGTCAGCGCCGGTTCGCCGAAAAACTTCGTGCCGCCCTGGTTCTCAAGCACCAGCAGCTGGCGCTGAATGGTCCCGACCGTCGCCTTGGACACGTTGCCGTAGCTCTGCGCGGCCTTGCGGATCGAGGCGAGCGGATCTTCGCCCTCGTCGGCGCCCTTCTTGCTGCTGTCGGGAGCGATCGCATCCAGCAGGGCGCGCAGATCCTTCATGTCGATCAGCGCGAGGCCGTTCTCGTCGGCAACACGGAAGGCAACATTGAGCACGCCCTCCTGCACGTCGTTCAGGTCGAGCATCCGCGACAGCAACAGCGGCCCCATTTCGGTGATGGTGGCGCGCACCGGATGACCCTGCTCGCCGAACACATCCCAGAACACAGTCGAGAATTGATCCGGCTGGAAGGTCAGCCCCATCTCCTTGGCGCGCTTGACGATGAAGTCCTTGGCTTCGCCGACTTCGGAGATGCCGGAGAGATCGCCCTTGATATCAGCGGCGAAAACCGGGACGCCGGCGCGCGCAAATCCTTCCGCCATGACTTGAAGCGAGACCGTCTTGCCGGTTCCGGTCGCGCCGGTGACAAGGCCATGCCGATTGGCCAGTGCCAGCGTCAACCAGGCTGTCTCCTCGCCCTTGCCGATAAAGATCTTCTCGTCCGTGTCGGCCAACTTGTTGTCGGAGGTCGCCATCGCTTCGCCTTTTCGTGCAGAAACTTAGATCGTTTCAATCGTCGCACCCGGTTCGATGTCGAACCCGGTTCGCGCATCCGAACCAAGTGCCATCATATTGCATCTTGCGGGTCGAATGAAACCGTTAGCGAATGCTGACGTATTGTCGCTCCAGCAGTTCCTCATACTTTTTTCCCGGCCAAGTGACGAAAGGCATTGCGCATTGCGAGAAGATGGTGTGAATCCGCCGCTCACTCTTGCAGAGGTGCAACAGTCACAACGCGATCGCAAAAGAAAACGAACTGAAATGCGCGGATCGCTTGTATTTCGTGACACAGGCGCTCAAGATAAATCTTCAAGAACGACCCGGCAAAAACCGGTTGAGGCGGGGCAATATGGACGAATTGGTTGGACRGCTGGCYGCGAAGGCCGGCATCGATGGTGCTGTCGCTGAAAAAACCGTCGGCATCGTTCTGGGTTTCCTCCGTAACGAGGGCCCTTCCGACAAAGTCCAGGCTCTGATCGACCAAATCCCCGGCGCCGAAGCGGCAATCGCCGCGTCCAGCAACAGCGGTGGTCTGTCGCGGTTGATGGGCGGCGGSCTGATGGCTGTCGGCACCCGGCTGATGGCGCTTGGATTGAGCATGAGTGAAATTCAGAACGTGGCGCGTGAACTTTTCAGGTTTGGCCGCGACAAAATCGGAGCGGATCAAATGGGCGAGATCATCTCGGGGACGCCGGGCCTCAGCCAGTTTGCCTGAAGCGCTTCTCCCCACGCCCCTGCACGCGCGCTCCCTTCTACCTGCATACGAGTATCATGACATACCCCCTCTCCGAGATCGAAGGCCTGTCCGCCTATTGCGCCACCAAACTGAAATCGCAGGGTATCCGCACGACCGACGCGCTGCTTGAAGCCGCCCGCACCGTCAAGGGACGCAAGGCGCTCGCCGCCAAGACCGGGATCAGCGAACAGCAGTTGCTCGAATGGGCCAACATCTCCGACTACATGCGGATTCCCGGCATGGGCAAGGCGAAGGTCGGACTGGTGCGCGCCGCCGGCGTCACCACCGTGCGTGAGCTCGCCCACCGCAACCCGTCGCGGCTGGCGCAGAGCATGAAGGACGCCAATGTGCGGCGTAAGCTCGTCCGCGTGATGCCATCGGAGAAATCGGTCGAGCTGCTCATCGAAGAGGCACGCAAGCTGCCTCCCAAGATCACCTATTAGCATCCCCTATTAGGCTCGCTTAACGCCAACGAGCAGCCGATCGCCCCACGCATCTCCGCCACACCTTGACTTGCCGCTGCGGTCAGCGCAAAGGCAGCGCATGATGGCGACCCAGCCCAAAGCATCGACGGTGGCCGGCTCTGCCGGACACGCGGTGCTGCCGGCGCTGTTGTCGAAGCCCTATCCGGCGGTGATGGGCGTCCTGAACGTGACGCCTGATTCATTCTCCGATGGCGGTCAATTCATCACACCCGAGCAGGCGCTGGCGCAGGCCCGCAGGCTGGTCGCCGACGGCGCCGACATCATCGATATCGGCGCGGAATCGACCCGCCCCTATGGCTCGCAGCCGGTCACGGCCGACGACGAATTGGCGCGGCTGAAGCCGGTGCTGGCCGAGGTGATCGCGCTCGGCGTGCCGGTCTCCATCGACAGCATGAAATCGGAGGTCGTGGCATGGGCGCTCGACCAGGGTGCTGCGATCGCCAATGACGTCTGGGGTCTGCACCGCGATCCCGGCATGGCGCCGGTGGTCGCCGCGCGCGGCGTGCCCGTGATTGTCATGCACAATCGCGAAAGCGTCGATCCAGCGATCGACATCATGCGGGACATCGCCGCGTTCTTCGAACGCTCGCTCGAGATCGCGGCGCGCGCCGGCATTGCGTCCGACCGGATCGTGCTCGATCCGGGCATTGGCTTCGGCAAGACGCCGGAGCAGAGCATGATGGCGCTGGCGCGGCTCTCCGAACTCGGCTCGTTCCGCCTGCCGGTGCTGGTCGGCGCCTCGCGCAAGCGCTTCATCAGCACGATCGTGCCGTCGGAGCCGCAACAACGGATCGGCGGTTCGCTCGCGGCGCACCTGATCGCCGCGCAGAACGGCGCCCGCATCATCCGCGCCCATGACGTCGCGGAAACCGTGCAGGCGCTGCGGGTGGCCGCAGCAATCGAGGAACAGCAATGACCGACACGATCTTCATTACCGGGATCGTCATCCATGCCCGCCATGGCGTGATGGAACATGAGACCGAGGTCGGTCAGCGCTTCGTCATCGACCTCGAACTCTACACCGACCTCTCGGAATCCTCGCGCACCGACCGCCTCTCCGACACGGTCTCTTATTCCAACGTGGTGGCGACCGCGACGTCGGCCTTCAAGAACACCAACTATAAGCTGCTGGAGCGCGCCGCCGGCGCGGTGGCCGAGGACATCCTGGCAAGCTTCCCGCGCGTCAGGGCGGTCAAGGTCACCGTGCACAAGCCGCATGCGCCGATCGCCGCGATCTTCGACGATGTCGGCGTGGTGCTGACCCGCTCGCGCCATCCGACGTCGCAGGGTTGAACGCCGATGGCCGACGTCCTGATCGCGCTCGGCGGCAATGTCGGCGACGTCCGCTTAACGTTCCGCAAGGCGATCGCCAACATCTGCGGCATGACGCAGGCCGCACTGCTGGCGCGCTCGTCGGATTATTCGACCCCGCCCTGGGGCGACCAGCAGCAGGACAGCTTCATCAATGCCTGCATCGAGATCGASACCAGCCTCGATCCGCATGCGCTGCTGTTCACCCTGCACAAGATCGAAGCCAAATTCGGCCGCGACCGCAAGAACGAGCAGCGCTGGGGACCGCGCACCCTCGACCTCGACCTGATCGCGTATGACGACATCACACTGAACAAGCCGGAACTGACGCTGCCGCACCCGCGGCTGTTCGAGCGCGCCTTCGTGCTGGTGCCGCTGGCCGAGATTGTTCCCGACCGCATCATCGCCGGGCGCCGTGTCGCCGACGCGCTGGCAGGGGTCTCGACAGACGGTATTTTCCGTCTAGCGGACCTCGATTAAAAGCCCAGCGGCCGCAAACAAAAGTTTGGCTTGGCCGCCCGCCCGTGGCAATTTCCGGCCAAATCAAGGGACCCCCGCGCGGGGGCCGATGAAGGACGATTTGGGCGGATGACGACCTCGACTGACGATCTCACCCTGGCTTCGGATTTTCCGGCCGCGACCTATGACGACTGGCGCAAGCTGGTCGACGGCGTGCTGAAGGGGGCGCCGTTCGAGAAGCTGGTCGGCAAGACCTACGATGGCCTCAAGATCGATCCGATCTACCGCCGCGCCACCAATTCGAGCCCGCTTCCGGGCCGCGCCGCCGCCACCCCGTGGCAGATCCTGCAGCGGGTCGACCATCCGGACGCCGCGCAGGCCAATGCGCAGGCGCTGCACGATCTTGAGAACGGTGCGACCGGCCTCGAATTCGAGTTCGCCGGCGGTCCGGGCACGCGAGGCTTCGGCCTTGCGAATGCCTGCAAGGCAACCCTGGCGAAGGTCTGCGACGGCATCTATCTCGATGCCGGCATCATGATCGCGCTGAACCCGGTGATCGGTCGCGAGAACGCCGGCGAGACGTTTGCCGACATGATCGAGGGCCCCAAGCTCGATCCTGCCAAGATCGATCTTCATTTCAACCTGTCTCTTATACACATCTAGATGTGTATAAGAGACAGCTTGAGAACGGTGCGACCGGCCTCGAATTCGAGTTCGCCGGCGGTCCGGGCACGCGAGGCTTCGGCCTTGCGAATGCCTGCAAGGCAACCCTGGCGAAGGTCTGCGACGGCATCTATCTCGATGCCGGCATCATGATCGCGCTGAACCCGGTGATCGGTCGCGAGAACGCCGGCGAGACGTTTGCCGACATGATCGAGGGCCCCAAGCTCGATCCTGCCAAGATCGATCTTCATTTCAACTACCAGGCGCTCAGCACCATCGCCGTGCGGGGTGCTGCCGCCACCGCCTGGGCCGACTATGAGAAGCCGTTCGGTCGGGTGGTCAACGGCCTGATCAAGCGCGGCTTCAAGGGGCCGTTCGTGCTGGCCGATGGCCGGCCGGTGCACGATGCCGGCGGCTCCGAGGTGCAGGAACTCGCCTTCACGCTGGCGCTGGCGCTGGCCTATCTGCGCATGCTGGAGGCCGCCGGGATCGATCTCGACGCGGCGCGCACCGGCATCTCGTTCCGGCTCAGCGCTGATGCCGACCAGTTCCTGACGATGGCGAAATTCCGCGCGCTGCGCCGCCTGTGGGCAAGGGTCGAAGAGGCCTGCGGCCTCGCGCCGAAGCCGATCTTCGTGAACGCGCAGACCGCCTGGCGCATGCTGACCCAGCGCGATCCCAATGTGAACATGCTGCGCGCGACCATCGCGACGTTTGCAGCAGGGCTCGGCGGCGCCAACGCGATCACCGTGCTGCCGCACACGCTGGCACTCGGCCTGCCGGATGATTTCGCCCGGCGCGTGGCCCGCAACACGCAGCTCGTGCTGCTCGATGAGTCCAACCTTGCCAAGGTCTCCGATCCCGCGGCGGGCGCCGGCGGCATCGAGACGCTGACCTCGCAGCTCTGCGAGGCGGCGTGGACGCTGTTCCAGGAGATCGAGAAGGCCGGCGGCGTCTTCGCCGCGCTCGAGCAGGGCCTGCTGCAAAACAAGGTCGCCGCAACGCGGGCGCAGCGCCAAACCAATGTGGCGAAGCGCCGCGACGTGCTGACCGGCGCCAGTGAATTCCCCAACCTGCACGAGGCCGACCTCGCGGTGCTGGATGTGAAACCGGCGGTGCCGGTGTCACCGGCCGATGCCAAGATCAGGTTCGATGCGCTGGCGCCGATGCGGCTCGCCGCGCCGTTCGAGGCGCTGCGCGACAAGTCGGATGCGGCGCTGAAGGCGCATGGCGCGCGGCCAAAGATCTTCCTCGCGAACCTCGGCACACCGGCGGACTTCACGGCCCGCGCGACGTTCGCAAAAAGCTTCTTCGAGACCGGCGGGATCGAGGCTATCGACAGCGAGGGCTTTGCCGATCAGGCAGCGCTCGCCGCGGCCTTCAAGGCCTCGGGCGCCGCGATGGCCTGCATCTGTTCCTCGGACAAGGTCTATGCCGTCAGCGCGGCAGATGCCGCCAAGGCCCTTCACGGCGCCGGCGCAAGGCATATCTATCTGGCAGGGCGCCCCGGCGACCAGGAAGCGGCGCTTCGGGCGGCCGGCATCGGTGAGTTCGTCTTCGCCGGCGGTGATGCGCTGGCGACATTGCGCGACGCCTATCGGCTGACGGAGCAGACATGACGGCAGACGCACCATCGACACCCGTTCTGACCGGCGGCTGCCAATGCGGCGCCGTCCGCTTTGCAGTGTCAGCGACACCGAACCGGGTCAGCGTCTGCCACTGCCGGATGTGCCAGAAGGCGTCAGGCGCACCATTCGCCTCCTTCGCCGACATCGACAAGGAGCATTTCGCCTGGACCCGCGGCAAGCCGGCGGCGTTCAAATCCTCCTCGATCGCCGAGCGTGACTTCTGCGCCGCCTGCGGCACGCCGCTGAGCTTCCGCCGGATCGACGGTCCCCGCATCGAGATCATGACCGGCACCTTCGACCGGCCCGACCGGATCGTGCCGACGCGGCAATATGGAACCGAATCCCGGCTCGGCTGGGTGGTGGGCATCGCCAATTTGCCGAGCCAGACCACGATGCAGAACTACGGACCGGAGCAGATGGCGTCGATCGCCAGCCATCAGCATCCGGACCATGATTGACAATGTAGCGCTGCCTTATCACCGGCTCCAATCATGCTAGGATTGGCCCATGTTGCAAATTCTCCTCGAATTTCTGCTTCAGATATTCGGCGAGGCATTGATGCACCTTCTTGTCGGCATCTGTCGCCGCAATGCCGCCGAGAAGAATCTACAGCGACTGATCGAACGCAATCGCAAGCTTGAGGAAGCCAAGGAATGACCCGCATTCCCAATTTCGCCGATGTCGCCTTCCAGCCCACCGCCATCGCGGCACAGGCTGCGAGCGCCGAGCCGTGGCTGACGCCCGAGGGCATTCCGGTGAAATCCGCCTACAGCGAGGCCGATCTCGAAGGCATCGACTTCCTCGAGACCTGGCCCGGCATCGCGCCCTATCTGCGCGGCCCCTACCCGACCATGTACGTCAACCAGCCCTGGACCATCCGGCAATATGCCGGCTTCTCCACGGCGGAGGATTCCAACGCGTTCTATCGCCGCAACCTAGCGGCCGGACAGAAGGGCCTGTCGGTCGCGTTCGACCTCGCCACCCACCGCGGCTATGACTCGGATCATCCGCGCGTCTCCGGCGACGTCGGCATGGCCGGTGTCGCGATCGATTCCATCTACGACATGCGCACGCTGTTCGCCGGCATCCCGCTCGACCAGATGAGCGTGTCGATGACCATGAACGGCGCGGTGCTGCCGATCCTCGCGCTGTTCGTCGCCGCCGCCGAGGAACAGGGCGTGCCGCCGGAGAAGCTGTCCGGCACCATTCAGAACGACATTCTGAAAGAGTTCATGGTGCGCAACACCTACATCTATCCGCCGTCGCCCTCGATGCGGATCATCTCCGACATCTTCGCCTACACCTCGCAGCGGATGCCGAAATACAATTCTATTTCGATCTCCGGCTAYCACATGCAGGAGGCCGGCGCGACGCAGGACCTCGAGCTCGCCTATACGCTGGCCGACGGCGTCGAATATCTTCGCGCGGGCCTGGCCGCCGGCCTCGACGTCGATCGTTTTGCTCCTCGCCTCTCGTTCTTCTGGGCGATCGGCATGAACTTCTTCATGGAAGTCGCCAAGATGCGCGCGGCGCGGTTGCTGTGGGCCAAGCTGTTGAAGCAGTTCAATCCCAGGGATCCGCGCTCGCTCAGTCTGCGCACGCATTGCCAGACCTCGGGCTGGTCGCTGACCGCGCAGGACGTGTTCAACAACGTGCCGCGCACGATGATCGAGGCGATGGCGGCGACGCAGGGCCACACCCAGTCGCTGCACACCAACGCGCTTGACGAGGCCCTGGCGCTGCCGACCGATTTCTCGGCGCGCATCGCCCGCAACACCCAGCTGTTCCTGCAGCAGGAGAGCGGCACCAACCGCATCATCGATCCCTGGGGCGGCTCCTATTATGTCGAGCGGCTGACCCGCGACCTCGCGGCCAAGGCATGGGGTCATATCCAGGAGGTCGAGGAGCTCGGCGGCATGGCCAAGGCGATCGAGGCCGGCGTGCCGAAGCTGCGCATCGAGGAGGCGTCCGCCAAGACCCAGGCACGGATCGATGCCGGCCGCCAGGCGGTGATCGGCGTCAACAAGTACAAGCCTGCGAGCGAGAAGCCGATCGACGTCTTGAAGGTGGAGAACTCCACCGTGCGCCGGCTGCAGATCGACAAGCTCGGCCGGCTGAAGAAGGAACGCAACCAGAAGGACGTCGAGGCGGCACTGGCCGCGCTCACTCGTTCGGCTGGCGAAGGCAACGGCAACCTGCTGGCGCTGGCGATCGACGCCGCGCGCGCCAAGGCCACCGTCGGCGAGATTTCGGACGCGATGGAGAAGGTGTTCGGCCGCCACCGCGCCGAGATCAAATCCATCACCGGCGTCTACAAGCGAGAGGCAGCGACCATGTCCAACCGGGTCGAAAAGGTGCAGGAGCTGATCGACGCCTTCGAGGAGGCCGAAGGCCGCCGCCCGCGCATCCTGGTCGCCAAGATCGGCCAGGACGGCCACGACCGCGGCCAGAAGGTGATCGCGTCCGCGTTCGCCGATGT
>BFBZ01001361.1_pt1 | contig 16595 bp, 14 predicted proteins | sample 1888401 | NCBI WGS metagenome assembly BFBZ01 (sample SAMD00112614, study PRJDB3348) | symbiont metagenome | host: Chara braunii | reverse complement strand
ACCACGGCCGCGAAATAGACGAGGCGGTTGAGATTGATCGCCTCCATGCCTGCGGCTCCTTCTATTGTCCATTAACAGCATACAGTCTGTCTCATTATGCTGTATTTATGGACAAACGAGAACCCGCTATCTCGGCGCCATGCCGCTCCAAGACAGGGTTCCGGAAATGCGACTGACCTATCTGTTCGACCCGCTCTGCGGATGGTGCTACGGCGCCGGCCCGGCGGTCGAGACGCTCGCCGCCCACGACGCCATCACGCTCGAGCTGCTGCCCACTGGCCTGTTCGCCGGCCGTGGCGCCGGCAGGATGGATGCGCAATTCTCCGAATATGCCTGGAGCAACGACCAGCGCATCGCCAAGCAGACCGGCCAGCGTTTCACCGACGCGTACCGCACCCGCATTCTCGGCGCGGGCGGCGCCTTCGATTCGACAGCCGCATCGCTCGGCCTGACGGCGGTCCACGTCACCGACCCCGGCCGTGAGCTCACGGTCCTCAAGGAGCTGCAGCTTGCGCGCTACGTACACGGGCAGGACATCGTGAGCGTCGCGGGCGTCGGCGAAGTCCTTCGAGCGCTGGGCCTTGCGAGCGCCGCCGAGCGGATGCTGGCCCGGGATCACGCGCTGGTCGAGGCCTATGGCCGCCGGCTCCAGACCGCGCATAGCTTGATGCGACGCTACGGCTTGTCCGGTGTCCCGGCCCTGCTGGCGGGTGACGGCGAGCGGCAGAGGCCGCTGCCGGGCAACGCCTTGTACGAACCGCTCGACGGCCTGCTCGCACAACTCGGAGCAGCCTGAGCCGCTCCGTACTCGATGCCTGGCACAATCCACCCAGCCGTCGCACACGGCCGGAGCGCCGCCTGCTGCCCGGCCTCATCGTTTTATCACTCCAAGAAAGAGACTGACATGCCGACACGGAGACAGATCATGACGACAGCGATTGCAGGGACCGCCGCAGCCATTCTCGGTGCATCGGACAGCGGCCGTGCCGCTGGCAGCAAGCTGGTCTGGACACACTTTCCCGCCGGCCCGAACGGCTTCTTCCGCGCGCCCGTGCTGCTGAGGGGCCCCACCGAAGCACTGCTGATCGACGGCGGCTTCAACTATCCGGACGGCCGCGCGGTGGCGGCCGCAATCAAGGCGAGCGGCAAGACGCTGACGGCCATCTACATCAGCCAGTCGGACCCGGACTACTACTTCAGCCTCAAGCCGATCCGCGAGGCCTTTCCCGGCGTGAAGGTGATCGCCGCCACGGCGACCATCGAGGCGATCAAGGGCAATGTCGAGAAGAAGCTCGCCGTCTGGGGCCCGCAGCTGAAGGAGAACGGCCCGCAGACGATGGCCGACATCGTTCTGCCCGAACCGTTCGATGGCCCGTCGCTGTCGGTCGATGGCGAGACGATCGAGATCGTCGCCGCCGAGGGGCTGGCCAATCGGCGCTATCTCTGGGTGCCCTCGCTCGCAGCCGTATTCGGCGGCGTCATGATCTTCTCGGGTGTCCATGTCTGGACGGCCGACACCCAGAGCAAGGAGCAGCGCGCAGCCTGGATCGCGACCCTCGACAAGATCGCTGCACGCGCTCCGACGGTGGTGGTCGCCGGCCATGCCGTGGCGGACGCCGCCACCGACCTGTCGGGTGTTCGGCACACCAAGTCCTATCTCATCGCGTTCGAGGAGGAGCTCGCCAAGGCCAAGGACGCCGCAGCCCTGAAGGCCGCAATGGAGGCGAAGTTCCCCGGCCTCGGCATGGGCGTGGCCCTCGACATCGGCGCCAAGGTGGCGAAGGGCGAGATGAAGTGGGGCTGATGCAGGCCGCGGCCACATCAGGCTGACATGACAGAAGCGCCGGCCCGTCAGGACCGGCGCTTCGGCCTTTCGTGGATGGCCGCGTCGTGCCTCAGGCCGGGCGCTCGGCGACGTTGGGACGCCATTTGATCAGGCGGCTCTCGACGAGGTCGAGCAGCGCGTCGATGCGCGCGGAGGAGCTGCGCGCCCGCGTCGAGGCGCTCAACATCAGCTATGGCGTGGGCATGCTGCCGCGGGTGACGATCTCGGTCGGCGTCGCCGCCTATCCCGAGGCCGGCCTCGATCTGACGGAGATCCTGCGCGTCGCCGACGGCGCGCTGTACCGCGCCAAGCACAAGGGCCGCAACCGGGTCGAGCTCGCCTCCGGCGGCATGGTGCCGCCGCTCGACGAGGTGACGAACCGGGCCGTCGCCGCGCTCGATGCCATCGTGGCACGCGCCGAGACCGGCACCATCACGCCATCCGATCGGGACACGGACCAGCAGGTGGCTTGACGCCGGAAGGCTACGCCGCCGGCAGCAGATGCCGCAGCGCCGATGCGATCATCACGCCGCCGCCGGTGATGACGGCGGCGTCGAGGATGGCGGCGTGGATGTGCACCGGCATGCGGGCGACGAAGGCCTTGGCGAGGAACGCGCCGGGCACCGCGACCGCGCCGATCAGGAGCGCGAACGCCAGCACCTGCACGGTGACCACGCCGGCCAAACCAAACACCGAGATCTTGATGACGCCCGTCGCCACCGAGATCATCGCGTCGGTGGCGATGACCGCGGCGCCTTCGAGTCCGGCGGCCATCAGCAGCGACAGCAGGATCACGCCGGAGCCGGAGGTGCCGCCGACCAGCACGCCATAGCCGACCGCTCCGGCAGCAAGCCCGCCATTGCCGATCCTGACCTCGCGCTTGCGCAGGATCCGCCGCAGCGGAACGCTCATGATGAGCATCGTGCCGATCACGAACGCCGCGCCGGCATTGGTCAGTCGCGTGTAGCCGTAGGCGCCGAGCGCGGTCGTGAGCGCGGCTGCCGCGATGACGATTCCGGCGCGCGTACGGTCGGCATGGCTGATATAGGCGACGACACGGCTGAGATTGGTGAGGATCGCCGAGATCGCGATGATCGGCACGACCGGCTCGGCCCCGACCATCGGCACCAGCACGAGCGGCATGAGAGCGCCGGTGCCGTAGCCGGCAAGACCACCGATGATGGAAGCGAATAGAGCGACGGAAGCGACGAGCAGGAGTTGCAGCAGCGAGATGTCGGCAAAACCTGCCAGAAAATTCATGAACGTCCGTCGCGGTTGACACGCGCCGCCGCCTGATCGGCGATCGCATTCAGCGATGCCTCGTCGAGCGGGAAGTCCGCGGCTAACCAGGCATCCTCTGCGAGGGTAAGCACATGACCGAGAAGCGGCCCTTCCGCAACCCCGCGCGCGATGAAATCGGCCGCCTTCAACGGCAATTTCGGCGGCGTGAAGCGCTGCGGCAACAGCGCACGCTCGCGCCAGCGCCGGTCGTCGCGATCGCGCGCCCGCGCCCAGCCGAGCATCAGGCGGTCGCGATAGACGGTCTCGCCGAGACGATACAGCAGACGCCGGACTCGCGCCTCGTCGGCGGAAGCGAACCGCCACCAGCGATGGCCCATGCCGTCGAGCGCCTTGGTCTCGGCGTTGGAGAGCTTCAGCCTGACGCCGAGACGGCGCGCATCCTCGGTCACGGCGACCGCGAGCGCCGCGAGACGGCGGACCGGGCTCGGCGAAAGCTCCAGCTCGCGCTCGATGCCGATCATCGCGGCGAACGGACCGAGATAGGCGACGCCGCCGAGGATCGCCGTCAGCAACCCGCCATCCGCCATCGCCGTGACCGCGCCGACAGCGCCGTCGGTGACGAGCAGCTTCAGCATCTCCATGCGCACGCGCTCGGCTGACAGCGTGGCGAGCCCGGCACGGCCGGCGATGCAGGCCAGATAGCCCTCGCAATCGGGGGCGCCGTGACCGAACGCCGAATGGATGCGGAAGAAGCGCAGGATGCGCAGATAGTCCTCGGCGATGCGCTGGGCGGGGTCGCCGATGAAGCGCACGCGGCGCTGGGCGATGTCGGCGAGGCCGCCGACGTGATCATGCACCACGCCATCGGGCCCGACGGAGAGCGCATTGATGGTGAAGTCGCGCCGGTGCGCGTCGCCGACCCAGTCGCGGCCGAACTCGACCTTGGCCTTGCGGCCGAAGGTCTCGGTGTCCTCGCGCAGGGTCGTGATCTCGAACGGATGGCCGTCCAGCACCAGCGTCACGGTGCCGTGGTCGATGCCGGTCGGCACGCTCTTGATCGACGCCGCCTTGGCACGCCGGAGCACCTCCGCCGGCAGCGCCGTGGTCGCGATGTCGATGTCGCCGATGGCGATGCCGAGCAGCGCATTGCGCACGGCGCCGCCGACCACCCGTGCTTCCTCGCCATCGCAATTGAGCAGCGCGAGCACGCGCGCGGCGGGACCGGACGAGAGCCAGGGCGCGTGCAGCACCCGCGCGTCGATCATTTCTCGACCCCTGGAACGAGCCTGCCGTTCTCGACATGAGCGGGGACGTAGGTCGAACGCGGCGGCGCGCCGGAGAACTCGGCGAGCAGGACCAGACTTGCAATCACCAGCACCAGCGCCGCCACCGTCAATTTTGTGGTCAGATGAAAGGGCCAGTTGGCCGGCACCAACAGCCCCGATTTGGTCGCGAGCAAGAACAACACATAAACCGCAAAAGGAATGAGGAAAATTCCGATTTCCGTCAATACGCCACGGATCATGGCCGACCGATCCGCTCGTACAACACCCGAAGGATGCCCGCTGTCGCGCCCCATATGTAGCGCTCGGCGAACGGCATCGCGTAATACGAACGCTCCATGCCGCGAAACTCCTTGGAATGCAGCTGGTGATTGGCGGGGTCCATCAGGAAGGCCAGCGGCACCTCGAAGGCGTCGTCGACCTCGCCCTCGTTGATCTTGAGCGTGAATCCCGGCCGCACCCGCGCCACCGTGGGCAGGATGCGGAAGCCGAAGGCGGTGCCGTAGACGTCGAGATAGCCGATCGGGTCGACGAAGCTGCGGTCGAGCCCGATCTCCTCTTCGGCTTCGCGCAGAGCGGCATCGAGCGGAGAGGCATCGGTGACGTCGATCTTGCCGCCGGGAAAGGCGATCTGTCCGGCATGGCTCGAGAGGTTCGGCGAGCGCTGGGTCAGGAGAACGGTCGGCTCGGGGTGGTCGACCACCGGGATCAACACCGCCGCGGGGCGGATCGGCTGCTCGCGGGAGATGATCTCGAGCATGCGGTCGGTGCCGGAATCTCCACTGGCCGGAATGACGTCCGGATCCAGCAGGGCCTGCGGAACGTCGAAGCGCAGCCGCGCGCGGCCCCGCGCGAAGAAATCGGCCGAACTGAGTTCAGCGGTCCTGTTCCTCACCATGGGCTGGTTCAAAGCGCCGCCCTCACCTCTTCTGCATCGGCCATGGGGAAGAACGCGCCGCCCGACCCCACGCCGAACATCACACGGCCATCGATCATCCGCTCCTCACCCATGTCAACAAGCTCGTAGTACAGCGCCCGCGTCACCTTGGCCCAGAGATCGGCTCGCACATGCAGATAGGGCGTCAGGCCGCCGCTCTCGCCGGGCTCGAAGCGCAGCCGGTGCTCGGCATCGCACGCGACCCAGTCGTCGACATTGGTGCGGAAATGCAGCAGCGGCCCGCGCGCATCGCTCTCCGTCCGCATTTCTACGGCCGTGAAGGGGGCATCATCGACGCGGATGCCGACCTTCTCCACCGGCGTGACCAGAAAATAGCGGTCACCCTCGCGCTTGAGGATCGTTGAGAACAGCCGCACCAGCGCCGGCCGCCCGATTGGCGTGCCCATGTAGTACCAGCTACCATCACCGGCGATTCGCATGTCGAGATCGCCGCAGAATGGCGGATTCCACAAATGCACCGGCGGCAGTCCCTTTGCGGATGTGCCAGCCTGCGTTGCCGCCGACGTCAGCCGATCGAGTCCGTTGTCGGTGGTCTGCCCTTGCTTCGCCATGGTTTGCCTTGAGTTTGCGTCCACCTTGGCACGATTGGTGCAAGATTCCATCGCCGTCGTCTGTGCAAAAGTTCCTGGCGGCCCTGCAGGTCATGTAAGGTCGCCATAACGTGATGCCGTCAATACCCCGTAATGCCGATAATATGGGGATAGTTTAACTCAACGAATACAGCGCCTTCGCATAGGTTGGCATCCGCTTCCCGGCAAACTGGAGCGGAACGTCCGTCCGAAAGTTCAAGATGCGGGGCAGAAGGAGCGACGGAAATGGCTGAGAGTGCCGAGAAGCTCGAGGATGCGATTGTCCGGTCGGCCGAACAGGTCTCCGGCCAGATCCGAGCGGCAAAGGATGCGATCTCCGGCGTCATCTTCGGCCAGGACCGCGTGGTGGAAAACACGCTGGTGACCATCCTGTCCGGCGGCCACGCGCTGCTGATCGGCGTCCCCGGCCTCGCCAAGACCAAGCTGGTCGAGACCTTGGGCGTGACGCTCGGCCTCGATGCGAAGCGCATCCAGTTCACGCCGGACCTGATGCCGTCGGACATTCTGGGCGCTGAGGTGCTGGACGAAAGCGCCGGCGGCAAGCGCTCGTTCCGCTTCATCGCCGGCCCGGTGTTTGCGCAACTCCTGATGGCCGACGAGATCAACCGCGCCAGCCCGCGCACGCAGTCGGCGCTGCTGCAAGCCATGCAGGAGCAGCACATCACGGTTGCAGGCGCCCGCCATGACCTGCCGAAGCCCTTCCATGTGCTCGCGACCCAGAATCCGCTGGAGCAGGAAGGAACCTATCCGCTTCCCGAGGCTCAGCTCGACCGCTTCCTGATGGAGATCGACGTCGACTATCCCGATCGAGATGCCGAGCGCCGCATCCTGTTCGAGACCACCGGCGCCGAGGAGAGTGCCGCCAAGGGCGCGATGACGGCCGATGCGTTGATCGCGGCCCAGCGCCTGGTGCGGCGGCTGCCGGTCGGCGATTCCGTGGTCGAGGCGATCCTGTCGCTGGTGCGCTCGGCGCGTCCCGGTCCCGAGGCCGGAGAGGCCGGCAAGCTGATCGCCTGGGGCCCCGGTCCCCGCGCCAGCCAGTCGCTGATGCTCGCGGTGCGCGCCCGCGCGCTGCTCGACGGCCGGCTCGCGCCCTCGATCGACGACGTGCTCGATCTCGCCGAGCCCGTGCTCAAGCACCGCATGGCGCTGACCTTCCCGGCGCGCGCCGAGGGACGCACCATTCCGGACGTGATCCGGCAATTGAAGAGCCGGATTGGCTGATGGCCGCAGCGACAGGGCACGCCGACAAGGAGATTCTCGCGATACGGCGTGCCGATGGCGAAAGCCGGACGCTGGCATCGTCGCTCCCGCGGCTGGTGCTGGAAGCCCGGCAGATTGCCGCCAACGTCATTCATGGCCTGCATGGAAGGCGCCGCGCCGGCTCCGGCGAAAGCTTCTGGCAGTACCGACGCTTCGTCTCCGGTGAGCCGTCGCAGCGCGTCGACTGGCGCCGCTCCGCGCGCGATGACCATCTCTATGTCCGCGAGCAGGAATGGGAGGCCGCGCACACGGTGTGGATCTGGCCGGACCGCTCGCCGTCGATGGCCTTCGCGTCGAAGGGCGCGCGCGACAGCAAGCTCGAGCGCGCGCTGATCGTGACCTTTGCCCTGGCCGAGCTGCTGGTGGCCGGCGGCGAACGCGTCGGCATTCCCGGCCTGATCAATCCGACCGGGAGCCGCAACGTGATCGACCGCATTGCGCAGGCGATGCTGCATGATGAGACGATCAGGCCGAGCCTGCCGCCGTCCTTCGTCCCCTCGGCGCTCGCCGAGATCGTCGTGCTGTCGGATTTCTGGTCGCCGATCTCCGAGATCAGCACCATGCTGGCGGGCCTGTCCGCGTCCGGTGCACACGGCACGATGGTGCAGGTGGTGGATCCCGCCGAGGAGACCTTCCCCTATTCGGGCCGCGTCGAGTTCGTCGAGCCGGAAGGCGGCGAGGTGATCACGGCCGGCCGCGCCGAGAGCTGGGCGCAGGACTACGTCGCTCGCGTGGCGCTGCATCGCGACCAGATCCGCGCCGAGACCGGCAGGCTCGACTGGCTGTTCACAACCCACACCACCAGCCGCTCGGCCGCCGAGCTGCTGCTGTTCCTGCATGCCGGCATGACCACGGCCAAAGGTAGCGCGCGCGGCGGCGTCAAAGTGGGCGCTGGCCCCGGAGGGCTCGGCGCATGATGGGCCTGCCGCTGTCGTTCGCCGAACCGCTGCTGCTGACCGGTCTCGTCAGCCTGCCGGTGCTGTGGTGGCTGCTGCGGGTGATGCCGCCGCGGCCGCGCCGCATCGAGTTTCCGCCGACCCGGCTGTTGTTCGACATCACGCCCAAGGAAGAGACGCCGTCGCGCTCGCCCTGGTGGCTCACCCTGCTGCGGCTGGTGGCGGCGGCGCTGGTGATCTTCGCCGCAGCCGGCCCGATCTGGAATCCGCGCACCGAAGCCGTCGGCAGCAAGGCGCCGCTGGTGCTGCTGCTCGACGACAGTTGGAGCGCGGCCGCAAGCTGGGACACGCGCATCAGGGCCGCCGACGAGATCATCGCCAACGCCGATGCCGACCGCCGCGGCGTCGCGCTGCTGCCGCTGTCGGAGCCCGCGCGTGACCTCACCTTGATGCCGGCCGGTGCTGCGCGCGTCGCGCTGCGCCAGATCGCGCCCAAGGCCTACACGACCGAGCGCGCCGACGCGCTGCCGCAGCTCGATCGCTTCCTGAAAGCGACCGGCGATGCCGAGATCATGTGGTTCTCCGACGGTGTCGATCCCGGCCGCGGCAGCGAGTTCGTGGGGGGTCTCGCCAAGACGATCGGCGACCGCAGCCTGACCGTGTTCGAAGGCGGCACGCCCTCGCCGCTGGCGCTCGCTGGCGCCGAGAACGCGGCCGCCAAGATGACGGTGAAGGTGCTGCGGGCGGATCTCTCCGTTCCGGGCGGCATCGTGCGGGCGCTCGATGCCAAGGGCTCGCCGCTCGGCGAGGCACAGTTCAGCTTTGCCGCCGGCGCGCACGACGCCGAGGCGAGCTTCGACCTGCCGGTCGAGCTGCGCAACGACATCACCCGGCTCGAGATTGCGGGCGAGCGCTCGGCCGGCGCCGTGCAGTTGCTCGACAAGCGCTGGCGCCGCCGCGCCGTCGGCATCGTCTCCGGCGCAACCAGCGACACCGCGCAGCCGCTGCTCGCACCGACCTTCTATCTCACCCGCGCGCTGTCGCCGTTCGCCGATCTCAGGCTCGGCGATCGCGGCGCCCCGCAGCAGGTCATCACGCAGTTCCTCGACCAGAAGGTGCCGATGATCGTGATGGCCGACGTCGGCACGCTGTCGCCGGAGCTGCGCGACCGTCTCAACGGCTGGATCGAGAATGGCGGCGTGTTGGTGCGCTTCGCCGGCCCGCGCCTGGCGCAGGGCGACGACGACCTCGTGCCGGTGAAGCTGCGCCGCGGCGGCCGCACCCTGGGCGGCAGCCTGACCTGGGAGAAGCCGCAGCACCTGGCCGCGTTCGCCGCCGACGGCCCGTTCGCCGGCATCACTGTCCCGAAGGACGTCACCGTCAACCGCCAGGTTCTCGCCGAGCCCGACGCCGTGCTGGCGACCAAGAGCTGGGCGTCTCTTGAGGACGGCACGCCGCTCGTCACCGGTGAGCATCGCGGCAAAGGCCTGATCGCGCTGTTCCACGTCAGCGCCGACATGCGCTGGTCCGATCTGCCGATGTCCGGCGCCATGGTCGAGATGCTCCGCCGCATCGTCGACATGTCCGGCTACACCTCGACGCCGGGCCCTGGGCCCGCGGGTGAGACCGCCAAGGCCACGCTGGCGCCGCTGCACATCCTCGACGGCTTCGGCGCCTTCGGACCGCCGCCTTCGACCGCCAAGCCGCTACCGGCCGATTTCAACGACCGGGCTTCGCTGGATCATCCGCCCGGATTCTATGGCCCAGCCGAGGGACCTACCGCAGTGAACACGCTCAGCCCCGCCGATCGCATTCTGCAGCTCGACACGGCAGCGCTGCGCGCCAACCGCGCCAGCTACACCACCGCCGAGCCGCGCGATCTCCGGGGCATCCTGCTGTCGACCGCACTGCTGCTGTTCCTGATCGACGCCGTCATTGTCGCCCTGCTCGGCGGCGTGCTGGCCGCGTTGGCAAGACGACGGCGTGCGGCCCCCGCGGCCATCGCGCTTGCGGTGCTGGCAACCGGCGCCCTGCTCGCGGTCGCGATGCCGGCGCCCGCACGCGCCGACGCCGCCAGCGATGATTTCGCGATGCGCGCAGTGTCACAGACGCGGCTTGCCTATGTCGTGACCGGCAATGCCGACGTCGATTCCATCGTCAAGGCCGGGCTGACCGGGCTGACCTTGTTCCTGGCGCAGCGGACCGCGCTTGAAGCCGGCGATCCCGTCGGCGTCGATCCCGCGCATGACGAGCTTGCCTTCTTCCCGCTGATCTACTGGCCGATCGTGCCGGGCGTGCCGAAGCCGCCGCAGGACGCGATCAACAAGATCGACGCCTACATGAAGCAGGGCGGCACGGTGATCTTCGATACCCGCGACGCCGTCGAGGCTCCTCCGGGCGAGAACGGCGCGCAGCAGACCCCGGGCATGCAGTCGCTGCGCGAGATCCTGTCGTCGCTCGATGTGCCCGAGCTCGAGCCGGTGCCGCGCGAGCACGTGCTGACCAAGACGTTCTACCTGCTGCGCGACTTCCCCGGCCGCTTCACCGCGGGCCAGACCTGGGTCGAGGCGCTGCCGAAAGATGAGGACGAGGACAGCGCCTCCCGTCCGGCGCGTGGCGGCGACGGTGTCTCACCGATCATCATCACCTCCAACGATCTCGCCGGCGCCTGGGCCATCCGCCCCGACGGCCAGGCCATGCTGCCGATGGTTCCGGGCGAGCCACGGCAGCGCGAATTCGCCTTCCGCGCCGGCGTCAACATCGTGATGTACACGCTGACCGGCAACTACAAGGCCGACCAGGTGCACGCGCCGGCGCTGATCGAACGGCTCGGGCAGTGACAATGCGCGTCGTCGCTCTCGATATCGCAACAACAATGGTTGTCATGGCCGGGCTTGACCCGGCGATCCACGAGCAGCGACGCACGCTGCGCGACGTGGATGCCCGGCACGAGCCCGGGCATGACGACAACTGCGAGTTTGCCTCATGAACTACGGCATCGCGTTCACACCTCTGGTTCCGCCGATCGTGCTGTGGCTTGCGATCGGCGCAATCGTCGTCATCGCCGCGCTCCTGTTGCTCGGCCGCTCGCGTTCGGCCTGGATCCGCGTCACCGCGCTGGCCTTGATCGCGCTCGCGCTGGCCAATCCGCAGTTCACGCGCGAGGACCGCGAGCCGCTGAGCTCGGTCGCCGCCGTCGTGGTCGACAAGAGCCCGAGCCAGAATTTCGGTGACCGCAACAAGCAGACCCAGGCGGCCCAGGAGTCGCTGGTCGACAGCTTGAAGAAGATCAAGGGCCTCGAGGTCCGCGTCGTCGATGCCGGCCAGGCGGACGGCGAGACCGACGGCACGCATCTGTTCAGCGCGCTGACCTCGGCGCTGTCGGACGTCCCCGTCGATCGGGTCGCCGGCGCCTTCATGATCACCGATGGTCGCGTTCACGACATTCCCGGCAACGTCGCCGCGCTCGGCTTCCAGGCTCCGCTGCAGGCCCTGATCACGGGCCAGAAGGCCGAGCGCGACCGCCGCATCGCGATCACCGCCGCGCCGCGCTTCGGCATCGTCGGCCAGCCGCAGACCATCAGCTTCCGGCTCGACGACCAGGGCGTCAGCGGCGCCAGCGCGAAGGTCGTGATCCGCCGCGACGGCGAGGTCATCAGCGAGCGCACCTTGACCAGCGGCCAGGCCGCCAATGTCGACGTCGACGTCAAGCACGAAGGCCAGAACATCGTCGAGATCGAAGCCTCGCCGCTCGACAACGAGCTGACCCTCGTCAACAACCGCGCGGTGGTCTCGATCGATGGCGTCCGCGACAAGCTGCGCGTGCTCTTGGTGTCGGGCGAGCCGCATTCGGGCGAGCGGACCTGGCGCAACCTGTTGAAGTCGGACGCTAGCATCGATCTCGTCCACTTCACGATCCTGCGGCCGCCGGAGAAGCAGGACGGAACCCCGATCAACGAGCTGTCGCTGATCGCTTTTCCGACCCGCGAGCTGTTCCAGCAGAAGATCAACGAATTCCAGCTGATCATCTTCGACCGCTATGCCCGCCAGGGCGTGTTGCCGATCGCCTATTTCGACAACATCGCGCGCTATGTCAGGAATGGCGGCGCGGTGCTGGTCTCGGCCGGCCCGGACTACGCCTCCAACACCAGCATCTGGCGCACACCGCTCGACTCGGTGCTGCCCGCCGAACCGGTCGGCGTCACCGAGAAGCCGTTCTATGCGCATCTATCCGACGCCGGCAAACGCCATCCGGTAACGCGCGGCCTCGAAGGCTCGGGCTCTGAGCCGCCGCGCTGGAGCCGCTTCTTCCGCACCGTGGAGACGCGCAATGCGGTCAGTCCGCCGGTCATGACCGGCGCCGACGGCAAGCCGCTGCTGCTGCTGTCGCGCTTCGGCGCCGGCCGCGTCGCGCTGCTGCTGTCCGACCACATCTGGCTGTGGGCACGCGGCTACGAGGGTGGCGGACCGCATCTCGACCTGCTCCGGCGCATGTCGCACTGGCTGATGCAGCAGCCGGATCTCGACGAGGAAGCGCTGCGGCTGCAGATTCAAGGCAAGGATCTCGCCGTCATCCGGCAGACGATGGGCGACAGCGTCCCGCCGGTGACCGTGACCTCGCCGTCGGGCCAGACGCGTGAGCTCACTCTGAGCCAGGGCGATCCCGGCGAATGGCGCGCGACCCTTCCCGCCAACGAGCTCGGCCTGTGGCAGGCGACCGACGGCACCTTGAAGGCGCTGATCAATGTCGGCCCGACCAATCCCAAGGAATTCTCCGAGGTCACCTCGACCACCGAAACCCTGAAGCCGCTGGCACAGGCGACGGGCGGCGATGCCCGCCGCATCGGCGACGGCTCGGGCATCGACATGCCGCGCATCGTCCCGGTGAGGTCATCGACCTTGTTCAGCGGCGACGGCTGGATGGGCGTGCGCATGCGCGATGCCAGCGTGGTCAAGGGCGTCGGCGTGCTGCCGATGTTCGCCGGCGTGATCGGCCTCTTGCTGCTGCTCGGCGCGCTCGCCGCGACCTGGGTGCGCGAGGGACGCTGACACGAAGACACAAGCACGCACCACCGCGGCGCGCCACGTGGCGCGAAGGGCACAGCGACGGGGATTCCGACCACCGTTGCAGTGCACTGATTGACAGCTGTGAAGCTCCCTTGCGATGTTATATTGTAACAAAGGCTGAGCCTCTCAGCCGAACGGGGTGGCCTATTCATATGAGCCAGAGCTGGCGATGAGCTGGTTTCGCGCGAACATCAAGGATGTCTCGCGGCTCGCGCTGCTGGCGCTGGTGCTGCAATTCGCGCTCGCCTTCGGCCATGTGCATTGGCTCGCCGGACAAGCCCGGGACGGCGGCGGCATCTCCATCGCCGAGCGGCACACTGGTCCCTCTCCCGCTGACCAAGATCCCGATCAACAGCCGTCGCCGGATGGCTGTGCCATCTGCGCCGTCACGGCGATGGCGCAGTCGATCCTGCTGTCACCGGCGCCAGTTCTGACGCCTCCTGAAGCGGTCGCATTCCGTCTGCCCGATGCGATCACCGCCACTGTCGCGGCTGTCGTCGTCGACACCGCCTTCCAGCCGCGCGCTCCTCCCACCGCCTGATCTGAGCTGCTCGAAACGCTGCCCTGCGCGCGAGCGCACGGCGGCCGCGTGAAGGAATGGTCCGTCGCACGACGACGGCAGGCGCATCCCGCCGGCAACGAAAGACGTGGGACGCCTGATCAGGATCAGGAAGTGAAAGATGTTGTCGAGAGCCTTGATGTCGGGCTGCAGCGCCGCAGCCATGTTGTGCGCTTTGGGTGCGCCCGCGCGCGCTGACGATCCTGCGAAGCCGGCGGCCGAACTGCCCGAGGTCACAGTGACCGCACCGAGCCCGATCCGTGCCCGCAAGCCGGTGGTGCCGCGGCCCAATCCCGCCCCGCGCGTGGCCCGGAGCGGCCCACACACGCCGGCGCCCGCGCGCGAGGCACAGACCGCGCCGCCCCCGCCGCAACAGGGCGTGCTGCCTGTCGTCACCGACCAGTTCGCGACCGTCACCGTGGTGCCGAACGAGGAACTGCGCCGCTCCGGCGCCGCCACGCTCGGCGACCTTCTCAATTCGAAACCCGGCATCACCGGATCGAGCTTCGCGCCGGGCGCATCGAGCCGGCCGATCATTCGCGGCCTCGACGTCAACCGCGTCGGCATCGTCGAGAACGGGCTCGGCGGCGGCGGCGCCTCGGATCTCGGCGAGGACCATTTCGTGCCGATCGATCCGCTCACCAGCGACCAGATCGAGGTGGTCCGCGGCCCCGCGGCGCTACGCTACGGCTCGACCTCGATCGGCGGCGTCGTCAGCGCCACCAACAACCGCATTCCGCAGGCCCTGCCGACCTGTTCGACCGCGCCGTTCCAGACCTATGGCCTGCCGGCGAGCGCTCCGGCCGCGGGCAGCGCGCCCTGCGTTACCGCGGAAACGCGCAGCTCGTTCAGCTCGGTCGACCGCGGCGTCGAGGGCGGCGTGCTGCTCGATGCCGGCGGCGGCAATTTCGCGCTTCATGCCGATGCCTACGGCCGCAAGACCGGCGACTACTCCATTCCCGGCTATCCCTATCTGTTCGACCAGACCCGCCCGGTGAACGGCCGACAACCGAACTCCGCCGCGCAGAACGATGGCGCCTCGATCGGCGGCAGCTACTTCTTCTCAGGCGGCTTCGTCGGCGCCGCGATCACGCAGACCGATGCGCTCTACCACATCCCCGGCATTGGCGGCGCCGACAGCCGGACCCGGATCGATGCGCACCAGACCAAGATCACCGCGAAGGGCGAGTATCGCCCGGACTCCGCGGCAATCGACGCGATCCGGTTCTGGGCCGGCGCGACAGACTATCGGCACAATGAGCTCGGCCTTGCAGCCGTCACCGACCCGACCACCGATGGCGTGCGCCAGACCTTCACCAATCGCGAGCAGGAAGCGCGCGTCGAGATGCAGATGATGCCCGTCAATCTGCGCTTCGCCACCCTGACGACCGCCTATGGCGTGCAGGCCGGGCACCAGGAGCTGAATGCGCCGAGCCCCGACAATCCCGGCTCGGTGTTCAACGGCCTGTTCGGCCCCAACACCAACAACCGCGTCGCCGGCTATGTCTTCAACGAGTTCGCCTTCTCGCCCTCGACCAAGGCGCAGGTCGCCGGCCGGATCGAGCACATCGCGCTGAACGGCTCCACGCCGAACTTCCCGGTCGACTATCTGCCGGACGGCACGCCGCAGGCCAACATCGCCCGAAATCCGTCATACACGCCGAAGAGCGCGAGCGTCGGCCTGTTGCAGAACCTGCCGGGCGATCTGGTGGCGAGCGTGACCGCGCAATATGTCGAGCGCGCGCCGAAGCCAGCCGAGCTGTTCTCGCGCGGCGGCCATGATGCGACCGCAACCTTCGACATCGGCAATCCGAACCTGACCATCGAAACCGCCAAGACCGTCGAGGCCGGGCTGCGCAAGGCCACCGGCCCGTTCCGCTTCGAAGCCACGGCCTACTACACGCAGTTCAGCAACTTCATCTATCGCCGGCTGACCGGCGTGATGTGCGGCGACGATTTTGCCTCCTGCGGCACCACCGGCACCGAGCTGAATCAGGCGGTCTACTCGCAGCGCAACGCGCTGTTCCGCGGCTTCGAGTTCCAGAGCCAATTCGATGTTGCTCCGCTCGGCAGCGGCATCTGGGGGATCGAGAACCAGTTCGACGTCGTCCGCGCCACCTTCGCGGACGGCACCAACGTGCCGCGGATTCCGCCGATGCGCGTCGGCGGCGGCCTGTTCTGGCGCGATGCCAACTGGTTGACCCGCATCAACCTGCTGCACGCCTTCGCGCAGAACGACATCGCGCCGATCGCGGAGACTCCGACGCCGGGCTACAACCTGCTCAAGGCGGAGGTCAGCTACCGGACCAAACTCGATGCGAACATGTTCGGCGCGCGCGAGATGCTGGTCGGCCTCGTCGGCAACAATCTGCTCAACGAGAAGATCCGTAATTCGGTGTCCTACACCAAGGACGAGGTGCTGCTGCCCGGCATCGGCGTGCGGATCTTTGCCAACCTCAAATTCTGATTCGAGGAGGGCGCAGAACGCGACCAATCTGCGCCCCCTCCTTCGTCATTGCGAGGAGCGAAGCGACGAAGCAATCCAGAGACGTGGGCGGAACTCTGGATTGCTTCGCTTCGCTCGCAATGACGGAGAGACCGAGATTACTTCGCGTAATCCCAATCGGGCCGGATCGCACCCTCGACGCCCTCGAACGCGCCCTCGATCAGTTCGTTCACCAGCAGCCGGTTGTAATCCACCGGTCCCGGCATGATCGCCCTGCCCTTCGGCACCGGCTTGAAGCCGACGCGCGCGTAGTAGGCCGCGTCACCCACCAGCAGTATCAAGCGGTGGCCCTGCGCCCGCGCGTCCACGACCGAGCGCTCCATCAGCATGCGGCCGATGCCGTGCTTGCGGAACGGCGGCTCGACCGTCAGCGGCCCGAGCATCAGCGCCTTGGTGTCGCCGACGC